>JAAUYD010129608.1_pt1 | contig 29872 bp, 26 predicted proteins | sample 7278101 | NCBI WGS metagenome assembly JAAUYD01 (sample SAMN14350128, study PRJNA611818) | marine sediment metagenome | isolation source: surface marine sediment (0.6m) | place: French Polynesia: Moorea | collected 2018-08
CTGTCCGCGTCTTTTGAAGATGGCCCGCCAAAATACCATCGTCGGCCGGAGAAGGCAATTCTGGAGAGCCCTTCTTCTATATTGAAATATTATGCATTAAATAGCTCAATATTTGAGCTAATATTCACTTTAAATGCTGATATTTAAAATTCGCTACATAGTTCTGGGTTTTCGCTTGCTTTACCATCAGGGGTATGCTTAGGGGCAACTGTGTCATCATTCGGCACGCACCCCACGATTCGCCGGGAGTGTGCAAAAGGGAGGTAGGGTATGTTCACGATAGTCCGACGGGAGGAGATGGCCGAGGGGACCGTCATCCTCAACGAAATCGAGGCGCCGCTCATCGCGGCCAAGGCCCAACCGGGCCAATTTGTGATACTGAAGGCCAATGAGGATGGCGAACGCATCCCCTTGACCATGGCGGAGACCGATGCCGAGAAGGGGACCATCACCATCATCTACATGGTGGTGGGTCGCTCGACAGCCCTGTTTCGAGACCTGAAGGTCGGCGACGGCTACCAGGATGTCATCGGTCCCTTGGGCAAGCCTACCCACGTGGAGAAGGTGGGCACCGTCGTCTGTGTCGGCGGTGGCACAGGGGTGGCCGTGCTGCACCCCATCACACGGGCCATGAAGGCGGCCGGCAACCATGTGATCTGCATTATCGGGGCGCGCACCAAGGAGCTGCTCATCCTGGAAGAGCAGATGAGGGCGGCATCCCACGATCTGCGCATCTGCACCGATGATGGTTCATATGGCCGAGAGGGCTTTGTCACCGAGGAACTCAAGGATATCCTCGATGGCGGACAAGTCGATCAGGTGGTGGCTATCGGGCCGGTGCCCATGATGAAGTTCGTTTCCAAGCTCACGGCCGAATATGCTGTGCCCACCCTGGTGAGCCTCAATCCCATTATGGTGGACGGTACCGGCATGTGCGGCGGCTGCCGTGTCTCCGTTGGGGGAGAGACGCGATTTGCCTGCGTAGACGGACCGGAATTCGACGGCCATCAAGTGGATTACGATGAGCTGATGCTGCGCCTTCAGGCCTATTGCGAGGATGAAAAGGCCTGCTACGAGGATTACTGCCGATTGCACGATACCAGCACCGCTGAATAAGGTCGTGCCTGCCCAGAAGCCACCCCCATCGCTGGGAGACCTCACCCGATTACGGCGGTGGGCACTGAATCCAAAACCCGCATTGCACTGGGGCGAGATTCACCATTTCTGGACAGACAATGGGTGATACGAAGGACGATCCGCGGGCGTCGCGGTGTGCGGTTTGGCGATGCCGGCGGTCAGGAGGAGAAAATGTCAGTGAAGAAGAAGTCGAAGGCTCCCGGTCGGACCCCGATGCCGGAACAGGATCCTGAAGTTCGCCGGCGCAATTTTCTGGAAGTGCCCACGGGGTATACCCCCGAGATGGCCATGCAGGAGGCCGGCCGATGCCTGCAGTGCAAGAAACCGGCCTGCGTCGCCGGATGCCCGGTCAGCGTCGACATCCCAGGGTTTATCAATCTGTTGGCCGAGGGCGACATCACCGCAGCCACCCGCAATCTGTGGAGCAAAAACGCCCTGCCGGCCGTCTGTGGACGGGTTTGTCCCCAGGAGATCCAGTGCGAAGAGCTTTGTATTTTGGGCAAGAAGGGCGATCCGGTGGCCATTGGCAACCTCGAGCGCTTCTGCGCCGACTACGAGCGCGAATTCGGGACCGGCGAGCTGCCGCCCAAGGCCGCCGATACGGGGAAGCGAGTGGCCGTGGTGGGCTCGGGTCCCTCCAGCCTCACTGTGGCCGGCGATCTGGTGGTCAAAGGCCACCAGGTGACCATCTTGGAGGCCTTCCACAAACCTGGTGGGGTCTTGGTTTACGGCATCCCCGAGTTTCGCTTGCCCAAAGAGATCGTCGCCCAGGAGGTCAACTTCATCGAGCGACTGGGGGCCAAGGTGGCGTGCAACCAGGTAGTGGGTCGCACCGTATCGCTCGACGAGCTCTTCGAGCAGGGCTACGATGCGATCTATCTTGGTGTGGGCGCCGGGCTGCCGCGCTTTTTGAATATCCCCGGTGAGAACTATACCGGCATTCTCTCGGCCAACGAATACCTGACGCGCGCGAACCTGATGAAGGCCTACAAGTTCCCGGAGGTGGACACCCCCATCCCCATCGGCAGGGATGTCGTGGTCTTGGGCGCCGGGAACGTCGCCATGGACGCCGCCCGCACCGCCATGCGGTTGGGCGCCGATCGGGTGCGCATCGTCTATCGTCGCTCACGCGAGGAGATGCCGGCCCGGTTGGCCGAGATTCATCACGCCGAAGAGGAGGGGATCGAGTTCCATCTGCTGACGGCCCCCACCCGCTACATGGGGGACGCGAGAGGGCGCCTCACCGGCATGACCTGTCAGCAGATGGCCTTGGGCGAGCCGGACGACTCCGGGCGCCGGCGTCCGGTGGTGATCGAGGGGTCGGAGTTCGACATCGACTGCGACTTGGCCATCGTTGCGGTGGGATCGGGCGCCAATCCGCTGCTCACCGCGGACACACCCAAGCTGCGCCTCAACAAGTGGGGTTACATTGACGCCGATCCGGAAAGCGGCAAGACATCCATGCGGGGCGTCTGGGCGGGGGGTGACATCGTCACCGGTGCTGCCACAGTGATCCTGGCAATGGGGGCCGGCCGACAGGCGGCCGATTCGATCCACAATTTTTTGACCTGGGGATGGTAACCCCCCTATTGAGATCTTCCGACATCACCGCCGGCCTGCTGCGTCTCGCAGGCCGGCGGTTCTCGTTTCATCCCGAGTAGGCCCCGAGGGTTAGGCTTTCGAGCGCGCCGAACTGCGTGCCAGCAGGACACCCTTGATGAAGGGGTCAAGATCGCCGTCCAGGACGGCGTTGACATTGCCAACGTCCATGCCGATGCGGTGGTCCTTGACCATCTGGTAGGGGTGCAGCACATAAGAGCGGATCTGGCTGCCCCAGGCGATCTCCTCTTTGGCGTCATGGATCGCCTGCATCTTCTCCTCCTGTTTTTGGACCTCCACCTGGTAGAGCCGGGCCTTGAGCACCTTCATGGCCAGATCGCGGTTGCGGTGCTGAGACTTCTCCTGCTGGCACTGGACCACAATGCCGGTGGGCAGGTGGGTGATGCGCACGGCACTGCTGGTCTTGTTGACGTGCTGGCCGCCGGCCCCGCTGGCCCGATAGACATCCACGCGCAGGTCTTTTTCATCCACCTCCACCTCGATTTCATGGTCCAGTTCGGGATAGACGAAGACCGACGCAAAGGAGGTGTGGCGCTTGCCGCTGGCGTTGAAGGGTGAGATTCGCACCAGACGGTGAACCCCTGATTCCGCCTTCAGGTAGCCGAAGGCGTAGTCCCCGCCGGCAGTGAAAGTGACGCTCTTGATGCCCGCCTCATCGCCCGGTTGGTAGTCGATCACCTCGATCTTGTACCCGCGGCGCTCCACCCATCGCTGGTACATGCGAAAAAGCATCTCGGCCCAATCCTGAGCTTCCGTGCCGCCGGCGCCGGCATTAATGGAGATGATGGCGTTGTTGGGATCGGTCTCTCCGTCGAGCATTAAGCCCAGTGAAAAGGTCTCCAACCGCTCGTCCAAATGGCTCACCTGATCGACCACTTCGGTCAGCGTCGCTTCATCCCCCTCCTCCTCGGCCATCTCCAAGAGCAGGGTATTCTCCTCCAGGTCACCCGCCAGGGATTGGAAGGTCTCGATCTGTTCGGAGAGCAGGGCGCGTTCCCGCAGGACGCCCTTGGTCGCCTCAGGATTGTCCCAGAATCCATCCCTGGCAATCGTATGCTCCAACTCCTTCAGACGATTTACGGCTTCATCCAGGTCAAAGACAGTCCTTGACTTGTTCCAGTCGTTCCTGCAGAGACTTGAGCTGGGTCTTGAGTTCGGTCGTCATTGGTTGCCTCCTGTTCCGGCTGTGAGCCGGCGTTTCTTGGTTATTGACGGGAACCGGCCGGCTGCGCGCCCCTTGCTGTGGTGCCAGAATCTCGCCGACGCTGCTCCCAAAGGCGCCATACCAGACCTGACCCCACCAGGGCCAGACATATCTGTGCGAAAAGATCGCCGATGCGGGAATATGGCGCGCTGACGTCCAGCAGGCTCACCGGGTAGGTGCGGGCCGCATTCGTGAACAATTCCGTCTGGTCCCGAATTGCACCAGTGGGGTCAATGTGGCCGCTGATACCGGTATTGGCGGCCCGCACCAGGCTGCGCCGATTCTCGATCGCCCGAAAGACGCCCATGGAGAAGTGCTGATGGGCCGCGCTGGTGCGGCCGAACCAGGCGTCGTTGGTCTGGCTTACCAGCAAGTTGGCACCGCCCACCGCCATGGCCCGCGCCAGGTGGGGAAAGATAATCTCATAGCAGATCAATGGGCCAAGTTTGTGGTCCCCCCAATTCAGCGTCGTCCCCTTGCGCCCGGGTTTGAAATCGCCTACCTCGGCCACCAGTTTGCCAAGAAATGGCAGCCAACGCTTGAGAGGAACATATTCGCCAAACGGCACCAGGTGGACTTTGGCGTAGGTGCCCTTCAGACGCGCGTTCTTATCGATCAAGTAGACGCTGTTGTGCAACCGCGTCCTTCCATTTTCGTGGGCATAGGCCGGACTGCCGATCAGAAAGTCGGCGTCCGCCATGCGAATTCCGGTCAAAATTTGATGGGTCAGCGCTTTGTCGCGGAACAGGTAGAAGGGCGCCGCCGTTTCAGGCCAAATGACCAGCTCGGCCCCATCGGCGACCGCCTGCGCCGAGAGCCGCTGGTAGGTTTCGATGGTCGCCTGCTGGTAGGCGGGGTCCCATTTCTGAGCCTGATCGATATTGCCTTGGATGACGGCGATCCCGGCACGGGGGCTTTGCGCAGCTGCCGCTGATATGGCCGCCAGTCGGACATGGCCATACCCCCATGTGAGCACCATCGCCAGACCCGCAAGGCCGATCCCCTGCCAGGCCGCGGTGGCGGTCACACTTGCGTTTCGCCAGGTCTGGCGCATCAGCTTCAAGAGCCCGAAGGCGATGGCGCCGTTGATCAAGAAAACCAGCGCCGAGACGCCATAGACACCAAGACTATCGGCAATCTGGATGAGGTGCAGGTGGCGGAATTGGGAGTAGCCCTGGAACTCCCAGGGGAATCCCGTCAGAATATAGGCCCGTGCATATTCCAAGGCCACGCCGGCTGCCGGAAATAGAAGTATCGTGGTCACGTTGCCCGGTTGCGCGCTTAGCCAAAGGGTCAGTAAGCCAGTATAGAGCGCGAGGTAGGCGGCCATCAACCCAAGGATCGGCACACACTGCCATAGTGGCAGATGGCCGTAGTGGTGCATGGTGTGAACCAACCAATACAGCAGGCTCAAATAGTGAACCATCCCGCAGCCGAAACCCAAGCGGAAGCTTTCCCAGCCAGGGCTGTTGCGGATGGCCATGAGCAGGGGCACCCAAGCGACCCACGCGAGAAGATCCCATTCCAGACGCGGAAAGCAGGCCGTCATCATCAAACCGGCCAGAATCGCCAAGCCCCACTTTCCACCCAGCTGTGTTCTTGAGATATACATGGTTGCTTCTCGGTTGCTCCCTTCAAGTGGCAGGGCGGAACGGATGGCACCCATTTGGAACGCTTCGGTTTTTTACCATCGTCGCCTGTGGAATGAAATCGATTTTCTCCGCGCTTGTGATCGACGCTGACCGCCCTGTTGGCGGGTGTCTCATGCGTGCGGAATGTTCCACTTGGAGGTGTGAGACAACCAGAGACAGTTAAAACCATTGCCCAATGCGGCTTGCCACCACGATGAACCACGGCAGAGTGGAATGCGGGTGTATCGCACTCCTCATCCTTCGTTACGCAGGATCTTCACCGTGAGTTTTGCAACTAATTGGAAATACAGCCAGATAAACGATTGACAGCGGCGAATCATGGTTGGCATACTTGTTGATGACAATTGTGGTTGTTTTTCCCTTGTGTTGCCACCGCTTACCATCACCCATCCAACCGATAATGTTAACGAAACAAGAAGGAGGATCAATTGAGTAAGACCGACAAGAACTTGATGGATGCATTCGCCGGAGAGTCCCAAGCCAATCGCAAATATCTCGCTTTCGCCGAAAAAGCCGATGCAGAAGGCTATGCTCAGGCCGCCCGACTGTTCCGCGCCGCCGCTGCAGCGGAGACCGTGCACGCCCACAGCCACCTGAAAGTCGCCGGCGGCATCAACGGCACCGCTGAAAATCTCAAAGCCGCCATCAGCGGGGAGACGTTTGAGTTCACCGACATGTATCCGGACATGATCACGGCTGCCGAGGAAGAGGGTAATAAGGCCGCCGTGCGATCCTTCACCTATGCCAACGAGGTGGAGAAAGTTCACGCCGATCTCTATCAGAAAGCCTTCGAAAATTTAGATCAGCAGGCCGATGTGACCTATTATGTGTGCTCGGTATGCGGATACACCTGTGAGGATGATGTGCCGGATATCTGCCCAGTGTGCAAAGCCAAAGCGAAGGCGTTTTTCAAGGTCGACTAGATTGGCAAACCCACATCGTGAGCTGTGGCCCTGCCGCTTCCACTGAGGCGGCAGGCCCACCGCTGCGTCCTAGCCACGCGCCATCAACAAGGAGAATCCATGTCCTGTCCCATTTGTGGATGCGAACGCTTTTACGTCAAGAATCCGGAAGACGCCTTCGATATCGTGGAGTTTGAATGCAGGGATGGTGAGGTCTCCTTTGAGCCCGACCTGGATCCCGCCGATCTGCCCGACATGAGCCGCGATCCCGAAAGTTATTGTGATAAGTGCGCTTGGCACGGGAAGCTCAGCGAGATTAAAAAATAACCGTTGCCAACGACCACCGCACCCGGATCCATCTGCCGTGAATCCCCCTTTTTGCGTCCCGTCAGCGACCCACGTCCGCCACCTGCGCGGATCAGCGAAGCCCGTTATTTCTTTTGGACATTTGGTGCGGTATCCTCTATGCTGCCCACTTGCATTGCGCTTCATCCCCGCCCAACCACATGCGTCAACATATCCCAAGGTCGCCGGAGACGCCTTCTGCGAGGACCCTCTCCCGCAAGGGCTGCTTCCTCTGATCGCTGTTGCGCTCATCGCTCTGAGTATTAAGGAAAACCGATGCACATGACGAAATGTCGGAGTTGCTTTTCCCCTGCATTCTGGATTCCCTGGTGCTTTATCTGGGCCCTTCTCATGCCACCGGACCATCTTCATGCCGCCTCGCAAAGCGTCGGGATGGATTCTCCGTCTGCCCAGTTGGTCGACACGGAGAATGTGCAAAGCCGCTTCATGATCGACACCGGGTATCGCCGGGACCGTTTGGATTGGAGTATCGCCGGAAAGCTGTTCGATTACACGCGACAGGAGGACGTGATCGTCAACGTGCTTTCGGAACTGACCTGGCGAGATCTGGATATATTCTTATGGCGCTTCTCCAACGAAACGATCTTTGCCGACCATTACCTTATTCGATTTTCCTATCAGACCGGCACCATCTACGACGGCGACAATCAAGACTCTGACTACAAAGGGCCCGACCGAACGGAAGAGTGGTCACGGTCAAACAACAGCGCGGATGATGGTGATGTCAGCGACTTCTCCATTGCTGCGGGATATCGATTTAAATTGTGGAAAAACCGAATCGCCCTCACCCCGTTACTGGGCTACTCCTATCATGAACAGAATCTGGTGATGACGGATGGCAACCAGACCGTTTCCGAGCCCGATCCGGCCCTCCGTCTCAACCCGCCGGACGTCGGTCCTTTCGATGGCCTCAACAGCACCTACGAAACTCGGTGGCGAGGCCCTTGGCTGGGGCTGGATGCCGACTACACGGTGGTTTTGAATCGGCCCGTAATGACCATGATGTTTGGTCTGGGGATAGAGTATCACTGGGCGTATTACTCTGCCTCAGCGGATTGGAACTTGCGGTCCGATCTGGCCCACCCGGAGAGTTTCGAACATGAAACCGCCGGTACAGGTATCGTTATGGCTGCCAAATGGCGTTGCCAGTTTGCCAACCAGTGGGGGGTGAACCTGACCGTTGGTTACCAGGACTGGACCACAGACGCGGGAACCGATCGGGTTTACCTGTCAAATGGAGAGGTGGACGAAACCCGCCTCAATAGCGTTAATTGGACCTCTGAAAGCGTTTTGTTCGGTATCGATTATACCTTTTAACACAACCTCTCGTTCCCCCATTACCCCCCCTCTACCCTCACGCCAATGTGCTGCAAACCTGTGAGAAACCCCTATCCCAACTGGGGCATTCTCCCGGATTGCCCGAAATCGCCTAAAGAATTCTCCTCTTAAACCGATCATTTGAACACTGCAAAGCGCTTACGCCGTTGTCTTGCCGCAGGTGGTGAATAACCACATCATTCGTCGTTCAGATTAATTGCTAAGTGAGCTGCCGTAGAAAGCTGCCGTCATGCTGTTCAAGTAAGCGGCAGTGACCTCTGTGCCGTAACCATGCGGGCCGTTTGGTCAAGCGGCCGTCTGACCGAAGGACAGGCAACCATATGGGTAAACGTCTCAAGTTCTTGAATAGAACGCCAATATCAGGACAAAGGCTCTCTGCCCATCGACCTGATTTCGACGACATCTCAATCTGAGTACATCTGGGAGCAGTGAACATGATCCTATTTTGTGAAGAGTGCGGTGAACAGCACCAACTGGATACCCTTCCGGATCAGTCCGCAAAAGCCTTCCGTTGTCATAAATGCAGCGAAATTCTGCTGATTCCCAGTGGGGATGATAAACCTTGCCGCTGCATGCCGGCCCACATGGCGCCTTCCACCGATGACGGCCAGAAAAGGCCGCTGAAGATACTGATCGTGGATGATTCGGGTTTCATCCGTAAAGCGATCCGGCGCATGTTTGAAGCGGACTCGGAACTGCAGGTCGTCGGAGAGGCCAAAAACGGCATTGAGGCGATCGCGGCGATCCCCAAACTACGGCCGGACGTTGTCACGCTGGACATCAACATGCCGCAGATGGACGGTTTGACCACGCTCAAGCACATCATGATCCAGTGCCCCTGCCCGGTGGTCATGTTCAGCACCCTCACGAAAGAGGGGGCCAAAGAGTCCTTCGACGCCCTTCGATACGGGGCGGTCGATTTTCTGCAGAAACCGTCCAATCGCGATCCGCGGCAAATCGAAACTCAGGAAAAATCCATCATTGAAAAGATAAAAGCGGCTGCCGCCACCGAAATGGACGCCGTGCGGTATCTGCGCCGGCCGGCCAGCTCAGCGGCCTGCCATGGTCATGATGCGGGGCACTGCGAAGGGGTCATTGGATTGGGAGCATCCGAAGGCGGATACAGCGCATTTCTCAAGATCATCCCCCAGTTGCAACCGGAATTGCCGGTGGCCTATCTGGGGTTGTTGCACGCCGAGGACGCCCACATCGACGCCTTTGTCGATTATCTCGACGAATACTGTGCCATGCCGATTCTCCGTGCCGCCGACGGGGGACGGGTCATGGGCGGCGTCTTCTATCTGGCCAACGGCAATCAATATGTAAACCTGACTGCCGAGGACAACGGCTATCGTTTCGAGGTGTCACCGGCGCCTTTCCCGGAACGCCAAGCGGCCATCGACCAAGCCTTTATTTCCATTGCCGAACGAATGGGATCGCAGACCGTCGGAGTGCTGCTAACGGGCATGGGTCAAGACGGGATCGAAGGCATCGGCGAAATCATGCGGGTTGGCGGCAGCGTTATCGTCCAAACACCGCAGACCTGTCTCTACAAAGAGCGGTCATTGAGTGCGATCGAACGTTTTGAAAATATCCATTTGGCCCCTGTCCAATTGCTCGGCGAGGCCATTAACCATTTTATCTCACCACAGATCAAGCAATGTGCCTGAAATCAAGATTTTTGCGCATATCCTGGAAAACGTAAACCTAACTTAATGAGGTACCACGTCAATTCGTCGATTGGAGGAAATCACCATGTTTAAGGCTTTAAAACTCAAACCCAAACTTCTCACGATTGGTATTCTCCTGACAGTTGCGCCGCTGCTTTTGTTTGGGATCTTTGTTCTGAGCCAGAACAAATCGACCCTGAATGTGTCCATTCAGGAGAGCACCAAGCTTGCCAGAACCGACCTCGACCATATCGCCGAGGGCGTCTATCGGATGATTGAAACGCAGAACGACCTGCTGGTCGAGTCGCTTCAGAACTATCTGAACGTGGTTCGAGAAGACGTGATCAACAATGGTGGGATCTCAATTGCCGACGGTCAGGTCACCTGGAGCGCGGTGAACCAGTACACGAAAAAGGTCACCCCGTACAGACTCCCCAAAATGCAGGTTGGGAATAACTGGTTCGGCCAAGTCTCAGACATGCGCAGCGAAGTTCCCATCGTTGACAATATCAAGCGGATGGCCGGTAAGGTTACCTGCACCGTCTTTCAACGCATGAACGAAGCCGGTGATATCCTCCGTATTGCCACCAATGTGGAAAAATTGGACGGCACACGTGCCATCGGCACTTATATTCCCAGCATCAACCCCGACGGCAGCGCCAATCCCGTTGTGTCCACGATCATGAAAGGCCAGACCTTCCTCGGCCGCGCCTACGTGGTGAATGCATGGTACCTTACTGCCTATGAGCCGATCTACGATTTGTCCAATAATATCATCGGTGTGCTGTACGTGGGGATTCCCCAGGAGAGTGTTACCAGTCTCCGACAAGCGATCATGAACGTGAAGGTCGGGAAGACCGGCTACGTTTACGTATTGGATAGCCAGGGCCATTACGTCATCTCCCAAAACGGGAAGCGCGATGGTGAGAACATCATGGGCGCCAAAGACGCCGACGGCCGTCTCTTCATTCAGGAGATTGTTAAAAAGGCCAAGGTGTTGAAGCCGGGCGAATTCACCGAGGTGACCTACCCATGGCAAAACCCCGGTGACCCGGTCGCCCGGGAGAAAATCGCGCGCATCCTCTATTTTGCGCCGTGGGACTGGATCATCGGTGCCGGTTCCTACACGGAAGAGTTCCTGGAGGGGGCCGCCCATATCGAAAAGATGGGCGGTCGCAGTAACATGGTGCTGATGGGTGCCATTACCGTCGCCCTCCTCCTGGCGACCTTGATTTGGTTATTCGTGGCCAGGGGCATTGCGGACCCCATCGTCAATATCGCCAACGTCATCAACCAGGTGGCCTCTAACCGCGATCTGACCTTGAAGGTTCCCGTGGCCAGTAAGGACGAACTGGGCACCATGGCCGGGGCCTTCAACCATATGATGGGTCAGCTGCGTGATACGTTCACCTTGGTGGCCAGCGCGGCGACCAATGTGAATGAACACGCCGGAGAAGTGTCCCAGCGCGCCATGGCCAACAGGGATCGCGCCGAACACCAGGAAAAACAGATGCGCCTCATGCAGAAAACGGTGGAAGAGATGGGGGGCACCGCCAGCGAGGTGGCGAACTCAGCAGCTTCCCAGAAGAGCGCTGCCGAGACTTCCGGCAAGAGTGTCACTGTACTGACCAACGGTATGGAGTCGGTGGCCGACTCATCAACCGCTCAGATCGAGGAGGCCCGCGAGGCCGCCGGCCGTGTGCAGCGCATGGGTGAAACCGGCGCCAAGGTGGTGCAGACCGCTGCCAAACAGGGCGAGATGGTGGACTCGGTTACCGAGGCGATGGACCGGATGGCCACCGCCGTGGCCGAAATGACCCAGGTTGCCGGACAATCAATCACATATGGTCAGCAGGTGCTTGAAGCCGCCGAGGAGGGCGCCACCTCCGTGGATGCAACGGTGCAAGGTATGCGCGCCATTGCCGATTCTTCAGACCAGATCTCGGAGATTATCACGGTGATCACCGACATCGCCGAACAGACCAACTTGCTTTCCCTAAACGCCGCCATCGAGGCTGCCCGCGCCGGTGCCCATGGTAAGGGTTTCGCTGTGGTCGCCGACGAAGTCGGTAAGTTGGCGCAGCGATCTTCTGAAGCCGCCAAGGAGATTACCCAGCTGATTAAAGACTCAGCCGTCCGGGTATCTGAAGGTACGCAGCTGACCGATCAGTCCCAACACGCCCTCCAAAAGATTGCCGAGGGCGGTAAGGTCAACATGAAGGCCATTGAGGACATCTCTAGCGCCAGTGCACTGCTGGCGGAGAACACCGAAAACGTCAACCAGATGATTACCGAGCTGAACACCCTGGCCCAGGAGATTGGTACCATGGCCGGACAGCAGGGTGAACGGCGCGAGGCTGCTCAGAATGCGCTGGCAACTCTCGTGGAGAAAGCCAACGAGATTTCCGATCAGGTGGTCAAGGCGAACAAGAGTGCCACTCAGATCAATGCCGAAATGATGGGCATCGTCGATAGAACCGACCAGATGAAAGAGATGACCGACACCCAGGCTGGGCGTTCCAAGCGCCTCATTGATATCACCACCAAATCGGCCGAGTCCGCCAAACAGACGGTGGAAGGCGCTGGCACCGTTGTGGGTATTACCGATGAATTGCGGCAGCTGTCTGAATCCCTCAACCAACAGGTGGCCCAGTTCAAGTTGCAGTAAGCGTTTAACCTAGCGCGCCGTATCCGGAAACTGCAGCGTTAGAGGAGAGTTATCAGTATGGAACAACAGGTCTATATCAACTCGAACGAAGCCTTGGATGGTGAGGGGGCGTCCCTCAACCAGCTGGTCGGATTTAGGATCGGAGAAGCGCTCTTCGGCGTCGACATTCTAATGGTCCAGGAGATCATCCGGGAAGCGCCCATCACGCCAATCCCGGATTCTCCGGATTTTATCGAGGGTGTCATCAATCTACGCGGCAATATCATCCCCATCATCGACCTGCGCAAGCGTCTGAATTTGACTAATCTGAAAGCGGCCGAGGAGGATATCTGGATCATCATCCTGAATATAGACGGTCGCATTACGGGGTTCATCGTGGACCGGGTCACCAAGGTGCTCAAAGTGTCCATGGATTGGATCAAACCGGCCCCGGATATTGTCGTGGCCGGTTTGAAAAGCCAGTATCTGCGGGGGGTCTGCAAGATTGAAGATCGTCTTCTGGTGCTGCTGGATTTCAACCGCATCCTGATGGTTGACGAGATCAAGAAACTCAATGAGTTGAAGATCGCCTGACCCAAACCGGGCTAGGCATTCATCAAATTAGTCGTTGACTTTGAAAGACGTGAATAGGGGAACCCGATGGGGAAACGCATTTTGATCGTAGATGACTCTTCCATCATGCGAAAAATGATCAAACAGACGCTGGCTGACGGCGGGCATACGATCATCGGCGAGGCCAAGAATGGTGCCGATGCCGTCAGCCTCTACAAGGAGCTTCGGCCGGACGTGGTGACGATGGACATCACCATGCGCGGTATGGATGGGTTTGCAGCGGCCGACGAGATTCGGCGGTATGACGGTCAGGCCCAGATCGTTTTTCTATCCAATTTGGATGAAGAGAAATACAGCCAGGATGTGGCCCGAATCGGTGCCCTTGGCTATGTCAATAAGCACGAGGCCAAGCAGATCCTATCTATAATTGCCAAGCTCTGAGGACGGGCGGATTTATTGGATTGCCGCATTCGCATCAATCAAAGGTCAGCCCGGCTCGGCTGTGCGGGGACGCGTGAACTCTCCTCAGAATCGATCACGTCAATCTGCTAGACAAGTGGTCCCAAAGCATGGGCAAACGCATATGGTTGCAGAACGATGAAACGACCGCTAAAGAATAAATTGCGGGTGGGTTTGGGAGCCCTTACGATGCTGGCTGCCATACTGGTTCTGCTGCTGAGCGCTTCTCTCCAGAGCCCTGGCAAAGCGGAGAGATCTTCAGCGGCTTACGCCGCCGCTTCGGTTGACGGCGAAAATCATCTACCGCAGCCGTTGGCCATTTGTTTAGGGGGGCTCCTGTTTGTCGGTAGCATTGGCCTTTGGTGGTACGTAGAACGGCGCCTCCTGACACCCCTGGAGGACATGGCCGGCGTCGTGGCGGCCATGTCCGAGGGGCATTTGGACCAGACCCTGGACGCCGAAACAGGGACCGAACTCGACTGCCTAGCCGATGAAATCAATAGTTTTTCCGTAAACCAGCAAGAGGGCCTTCTAATGGTCTGGAATCAGGCCGGCGCTAGCTTGCAAGGACTGCAAAGCACATCGGAACACCTGGCACAATTGCGCAGCCTGGACACTGCTTCCCAAAAGCAGGCCCATGCAGCCATCGAGGCTGAGATCGGGAACGCTTCTGCGCAATTGAAAGAGATCCAGGAGCTGGTGCGAAGTTATTATTTATACGATGTTTGTCTTGAGGAGCAGAAAGCGTTTGCCGCCAATGATGCTGAATAGCGGGTATCGCTTTGGTTCAGCAACGCCGCCTTTTGATGAAATTCAAAGCGCTTGCGGTCGCTGATGCGTTTTTTCGAGACAAACGTTTATGCCCTGAGTTGAATGGTCATTAAGGAGACGGTTATGACCGACCTGTCACTGCTTCAAGATTTCTTGGCGGAGACCAGCGAGCATCTGGAAGAGATGGAGCGTAATCTGCTCCTCTTGGAGGATGACTCTGAGAATAAGGAGCTGCTGGACGAGATCTTCCGCTCGATTCACACCATCAAAGGCTCTTCGGACTACCTTGGGATGGGGCGAATTGCGGAGCTATCCCATCGGCTGGAGAACCTGCTCGATCTGATGCGCCAGGACAAATGCGTGGTGGATCAGCATGTCGTGGACCTGCTTATCGAGGGTCGTGATCGCATCGTCTCCCTGGTAGCCGATGTAGAAGAGGACCAGACCGAGAATACCGAGATCGACGACCTTGTGGCGCGTCTCGATGCTGCGGTCAACCAGGGGGTGGCCGACGGTGTTTCACAGCCGTCGGCATTGGATGGCGCCGCCACGCATGAGGCGGACGCCTCCGAGAGTCTTTGTGATACAGTGTCCGAGCAGGCGGAAATTGAAAATGAGACCGATGAAGAGTTACTGGCCATCTTCCTCGATCAGCTCGAGGAGGGGCTTAAGGGTCTCCGCGAGGGACCGTGTCGCCACCAGACCCTCTCTCAGGAACTGATTGAGGCCGCTCTCACCCAGCTGGACAGTCTGAAAGCATCCGCCAACTACATGGGGTACACCCCGCTATGCCAACGCTATGACGCCTGGGCTGATGATTTGGGGGAACTCAAAGCGGGCATCGCCCAAGAGGACGCAGATGCGATCAGCATCCGGGCGTATTGGCAGACCTATCTAAAGCCTCAGCTGGTCACCGTTCTGGATCTGATCCCGAATCAGGCAAGAGATCTCAGCCAATATCTTGAAACGCCAACCTTCGAAACACCGCCGGAAGAAGTCGCCGCGGAAGATGTCGATCCTGACGACGCCGAAGCCCAGCTATTCTCAGATGGTTCGCTCAACGAACTGCTCGATGATCCCGGGGCGTCGGATTCCACAACGGACGGGCAACTGGCCACCGAAGCGGACGGCGAGGAGCCGGAGCTCTCCCTTGACTTGGATGCCGATCTGCTCGTGGACGATACGGCCGCTGGTTCGGCTGAAGGAGCCGCCAATCAAGATAGTATGGATGAAGCTATCCTGGCCGATTTTTTCGAAGAAGCCCAAGAGCATCTGGAAGAGATGGAGGCGTGTATCCTGGCATTGGCACAGTCAGACGAGCATGCCGATCTGCTCAATGATATTTTCCGGTGTGTGCATACGATCAAAGGCTCGGCCGATTACATCGGTCTAACCGGGATTACAGAGCTCTCCCACAAGTTGGAAAGTTTTCTCGATCACCTGCGCCAGGGACATCGTCCGGTGGACGATGGGATCAGTGAGGTGCTCATGGCGGCCGGGGACCAAATTCGCGCCATGATTTCCGCGATGGCCAAAGACGGGCGCAGCATTCACACGAGTGAAGAATTGCTCTCACGATTGGCGGTGGGTAATGAGGCCTCCGCAGCGATCGAACCCCAAGACGAGGAAGACAATCCGGAACATCATTTCTCGGATGCAAGCGGCTCGAGCGAATCATCAGCGGCGTCGGCCCATTATATCGAAGAAAATGACACTGAGCTCCTCAATATCTTTCTCCAGCAGTTGCAGGATCAACTGCAACTACTCGTCGATCTGACCCAAGCGGCGGAGGAACTCAGCGAATCGGTCCTCAGACAATGTCAGGATCAATTGGATGGATTGAACTCCTCCGCCAATTACATGGGCTATACGGAGCTGCAACAGGTGTACACAGATTGGGAGATCCACCTGAACGCCCAAGTGGCCGCTGTCAACGGCGGTGCCTCGCTCCTGTGCAGTACCTGGCTGGTAGAAAAAGTGGTGCCCTTCATCAAGTCTGTTGCCAGCTACTTCCCCCAAGCCACCGAGCTGGCCAGCTTGTGGGAGGGCCTTGAATCCGCCGGGCAGATGGCGAGCGAGGATTCTAACACAACCCCTCCCCGTGAGAATGAGCTCTTGGCGCAGCTTGGCTCTGCCTTCGACGCCATGCTGCCGGTCCAAGCCGCCTCAGGAGATCACTTTCCTGATGCCATTGAAGGGGAGCTGTTTTCCGCGTTGGAAGCGGCTGGGCCAACAGAAGAGACCGAACCTCCCGTCGCGGTGGCGGAAGCGGCCGCACTCGAGGAGACGCTTGTTTCCGAACAGCCGGATGGGATTCCGGCACCCGTTGACGCCCCCGCGGCAGAAAAAGATGCCCAACCACCGGAATCCGATGCGGAGGAGGATGCGCCAGTTGTCAGCGATCCGCCGCACTCCACTGACATCGATACCGAGAAGAAAAATTCAGCACCGTCAGATGACATGGGTGCAGCCGATAACCTATCGCCCACACCTACCCCCAGGCCTGCCAAAAAGGAGGCCGCATCAAAACGTGTGTTGCGCCAGAGTATCCGTGTTGACGCCGGCAAGATAGACGCCCTAATGAACCAGGTGGGTGAGCTCGTGGTCAACCGGGCATTTTTCTCCCAGCTGTGCAACGAGATGCGTGAGCTGCAGCACTATCTCAAACAATCTAAGCGATTGGACAAACGCGATTACAAACAGGTCAGCGGGCTGACCTTCCGGATTAGCGAGGCGACCGTCGCCCTCGGACGCGTGGCCAACGAACTGCAGGAGGGGGTCATGCGGGTTCGTATGCTGCCCATCGCACAACTCTTCAACCGCTACCCCCGTCTGGTTCACGACTTGACCCGCAGTTGCGGTAAAAAAGTGGAGCTGCAGATACGGGGCGAGGACACTGAACTCGACAAGATGGTCATCGAACGCATCGCCGACCCACTGGTGCATATCATTCGCAACGCCGTCGACCATGGTCTGGAAACCACCGCCGAGCGCCGTCGTATGGGCAAACCTGAAAAGGGCACGCTGACGCTCAATGCGTACCATGAGAGCAACCATGTGGTCATCGAAATCGAAGATGACGGCCGGGGCGTGGATCTCGAGCGGATCCGGAACAAGGCGATCGAAAAGGGCCTAATTGGCGAGAGTGCTGCATCCCAGTTGAGCCAACGGGAAATTATCAATCTTATTCTGGTCCCCGGCTTCTCCACAGCCGATACTGTCACCCACACCTCTGGCCGGGGTGTCGGCATGGATGTGGTCAAGAAGAATATCGAGAAGCTCAACGGCACCCTGGAAGTGGATACCATGCCGGGGCAGTCCACCAGCATCCGCATCAAGATCCCGTTGACCCTGGCCATCATTCCGGCCCTACTGGTACGGGTAACCAATGAGCTGTTCACCATCCCCTTGTCGGTGGTCGACGAAACCTTGCGGGTCTTTAAGGAAGAGGTCTCGGTTATCGAGGGTGTCGACGTGATGTATCTGCGCGAAGAAACCATTCCGCTGATCCGCCTGCGGGATGTCTTCAGCATGGATACCTGTACCGAAATGGCGGAAAAGTTTTTCGTGGTGATCGTCAACACTGGCCAGAAGCGGGTCGGCCTCATTGTAGACCATATGCTGGGTCAGGAGGAAGTCGTCATCAAACCCCTTGAAGATTACTTGCAGGAGAATAGTGGCTTTTCTGGGGCGACCATCCTCGGCGACGGCCAAATCTCACTGATACTAGATGTATACGAACTGATCAAACTGAGCACCCACAAGCAGGCCCGATGTCAGTTCAAACAGACACCCCAATAGAGGTCCGTACTCCCGGGAAGTCTTCCCAACTAGGCGCCCTCTGCGACCGACTTCAATAGTGTCTGAAAGCGAAAGTAGAACGAAATTGACCACCGCCCAGAACGGGACAAAGCAAGGCGTCGGTTTTGCTGGCACCTTGAAAAACATTCAACTCGCGGATCTGATCCAGATTTGCTGCCTGTCCGCCGTGAGCCTGGGAATCCAGGTGACGCAGGATGATCAGCAAGGCATGATCTACATCGACGCGGGGGCCATCGTTCACGCCGAAACACAGTCCCTCAAAGGGGAAGACGCCTTCTACGCCATTATGGGCTGGCAAAGCGGCAGCTTCGAGACCGTTGCGGAAGACACCACCATCGACCGTACGATTGAGCAAGGCTATCAGTACCTGTTGATGGAGGCTGCCCACCAAGCGGATGAGCGTGACAGCCAGAGTGGTGAGGAGATCGCCGCGCGCCTAATCCAGGACGAATCTCACGATCAACTGCGGGTACTGGTGGTGGAGGACTCGTCCATCATGTGCAAAATTCTCGTCAGCATGCTCAATGCGGATGAGAACATCGAGGTGGTGGGGACCGCGAAAAACGGGGAGGAGGCGTTGGCCCAGCTAGAATCCCTGAAACCCGACATCATCTCCCTGGATATCAACATGCCGGTGATGAACGGTAGCACGGCCTTGAAACACATCATGATTAAAAACCCCTGCCCGGTGGTGATCATGAGCAATCTGGGCAACGCCGCTCACCAGACCATCATCCATTTTTTGAACCTGGGCGCCGTGGATTTCATGAGCAAGCCCACAAAGAGCGGCAATATCCTCGTTCAGCAGCAGAAAATTGTTGAGCGCATACACCGTTCGGCGGCTGCCCGTATCGAGCGTTTTCGCCGGATGCGGACACCGTCCTTGTTGGGCGAGAGATCCGCGCTCGTCAATCACGGTCCGGCGTGCGATCGTCTGCACCTTGTCAACGTTGGGCCGGGCGGCTTCGGCGACCTGACCGCCTGCCTGGCGCAGCTAAAAGCGGATTGCACCGCAGCTGTGGTGGTCCTCCAATCTTTGCCACCGGCGTTGACGGATACCCTCGCCGCCTACTTTAACGCCCGCTGTCCACTCCCTGTGCTACCTCTGGAGACCCAAACACCGCTGATGAGCGGTCACTGCTATTTGAGCACCAACGGCCGCGCCATGTCCTTTACCGAAGCGGACCACCAGCCTGTTTTGGTGCAAGAGACGGACGAAGTAAATGGCGGCCTCATGGATACAAACCCCATCGATAAGATCCTGAGTTCGGCAGCCGCTGCATTTGGCGAACGTCTCAGCGTTGCCTTCTTATCCGGTGCCGAGATCGGGACCCTGGATGGGGTGCGGACGGTGCGTGACAATGGCGGTCAGATCGTTGTGGCGGATCCGCAATTGGCCGTCGTCGCGGACACGTTGGAAACGCTCCGCGACAGCGCCTTGGCCCATAATGTGGCGTCACCAACCGACATCAGCAACCATCTTCTACAATAGTGCTACCAACCCCCAGTACGACGGATATGACACAACAAGACACGACGAAAACCAAAATAAGAGCTCTCGTGGTGGATGATGCGGCCTTCATGCGCCGGGCGGTCGCTGACATTCTCTCCTCAGATGACGACATCGAAGTGGTCGAAACGGCGCGAGACGGCCTGGAAGGCCTGGCCAAGGTGGAGTCGCTTCGACCCGATGTGATCACTCTGGATATCGACATGCCGCGCATGGACGGTTTGACCACCATCCGTCATTTAATGATTGAGACACCGGTGCCCATCGTCGTCTTGAGTTCCCTGGCCGGCGACGGTGCAATCACCTTTGAAGCCTTACGTTTGGGAGTGGTCGACTTCGTCCCCAAACCATCGGGTGCCGTGTCCGCCGATATCGACCAGGCCCGGCAGAAACTCCTTGATCGTGTCAAGATGGCCAGCGCGGTCAACATGCACAATATTCGTCGGGTACAATTGCCATCAATGCCGGTAGCACAGCCGAAAAAGCCGGCAGACGACCTGCCATTAGACTACTTGGTAACACTGGGGACGACCCTGGGCGGACCCAACACCGTCATCCGCCTCATCTCTCAGTTGCCGCCCGAACTGCCGACGGCGGTGGTCGTCGTCCAGGAGATCGCCCCCAAGGTGATCGATGCCTTCGTTCAGAAGTTTGACGAACAAGTGCCCTGGCATGTGGCGGTGGGTCGTGACGGAGATGTCCTCCAGGCGGGCACCTGCTACATAAGCCCGCTTGGGGCTGGCCTGGAAATCGGCACCAACCAGGAGGGCCTGCCCTGTCTGGTCGCCAAGAGCCCTGCAGTTGAACCGCTCAACGCCCTGTTTACGTCAGCGGCCAATGTCTTTCACCAAAATACAGTGGGGGTTCTGCTTACCGGTACAGGGAATGACGGTGCCAGTGGTCTTGCTCAGATCCAGCACGCCTCAGGCGTCTCCATGGCACAGGCAGTAGATACCTGTGTCTACCCCAACCTGACGGATAACGCCATTGGCTTGGGCGTGGCCGACGTGGTTCTTGAAGAGCCGCAGCTGCCCGATGCGATCACTGCGCTGATGGTCTGACACGTTTTGCACAGCCGCCGGCTGTGTCTTTCAACTACCGGCTGGATGCGGTCGGTCCGGTGAACAAGGAGTCCGGAATGATTGTCGTCTGTCAACATTGTGAAACCCGCTACAGCGTCGCCGATGAAAAGGTCAAAGGCAACCGTTTCTTGGCCCGCTGTACCCGCTGCGGCAACATCTTCTCCGCCTACCGGCCCGTCTCGGTGCAACAGATTGAATTCCTGGATTTTGCTGGCGCAAAGGCCGCCAAACGTGCCAACATCATCGCCGTCAGCAATCAGAAAGGGGGGGTTGCCAAAACCTCCACCACCTTGAATTTAGGTGCCGCACTGGCGGCCACCGGCCATAAAGTACTGCTGGTGGATTTCGACATTCAGGCCAATTTGAGCTTGAGTCTCGGCGTTCGCGAGGGGCGCTCTTTTTACGATGTGGTCCAGGACAGAGAACCCTCCCTTGACGCGTCGGTGCGTCCCACGAGGGTCCCCCGCCTGGCACTGCTGCCTTCCAACAAGGGAATGATTCTGCTCAATAAAAAATATTTTCATGCCGAAAATTTTGAGTACATGCTGATTGATCGACTGCAATCAATTACCGACCAATATGACCACATCCTTATCGACACACCGCCATCCGTGGACCTGTTTACCCTCAACGCTCTCACCGCCGCCGGCCATGTAATCATCCCCTGTCAGTGCGACTTCCTATCCACCCACGGGGTGGACCAGATTTTGCGATTGATTAAGATGATCCGTGGCAAGACCAATCCCTGGATCCAAGCCCAGGTACTCATCACCATGTTTGATGATGCCAGCGATGCGTCCAACATGATTTCCCAGAAGATCCAGGGCATGTACCCAACGCAGACCTTCGTCGGCCGGATCCCCTACGACAACAAGGTCAAAGAGGCCCAGATCATGGGCAAACCGGTGATGCACTACGATCCCGACAGTAAAGCTGGCCAGGCCTACACCCAACTGGCCCAGGAAGTGCGCAAAAGGATGCCTCTCGCCGCCGTCATCTGACGCCTCCTGCGCCCGTTGCCCCGGCCGCCACCCTAAGCCAGAGTGACCGGTACCGATGACCGCCAATTCAAAATACTCGCTTCAGCGCTCGATGATCACCTACTTTCTGCTGATCGGGTTCGCTGCGCTTCTCGTTGGGCTCGAATTTGTCGCTGAAACCGGGAGTGGCCGCCTCAGTGGCGATCTCCACGCAAATTTGGCCGCTTATGCAGGGGGACAGCTCTCCGCCGAAGACGCCTTAGCCCCTATTCAGCACCTGCGCAGTAAGGCGCTCTTAATGGTAGCGATCATCCTTTTTGTGATCATCATTGTGCTGACCATGTTCATCAAACATATTACCGAACCATTGCAGCACATGATCGGGGTATCACAGGCTATCTCACGAGGGGACCTTCGACGCACTATCCAGATACATTCCCATAATGAATTGTCCCAACTGGGCGATGTTATAAATGAAATGTCCAGCAATCTCCAAGAGATCACGCTGATGTCACGCAATTTGTGCGCCTCTGTCCAAAGCCACCTCGATTCGGCCTCGGCCGAAGTGTCCAGTGCTGTCTCGACCGGGGAGACGCATCGTCGATTGCAGGCGACCTTCACGGCGCTGCAGAGTGAGATCGACACCATGGCTGAAATGGTCGAATACTTTAATTTTTATACCGTGGATAGCGGTCCAAGTGAGTGAAGCTTGGTTGGCATTTCCAGTGGGTATCCTCATCGCCACGGCGGCCTCTTCGGTGGGGATAGGCGGTGGCATCTTGTGGATGCCCTTTTTGTTGATCGTGATGAAGCTTCGGCCCGATGCGGCAGTCTACACCTCCTTGCTAATCCAGAGCGTCGGGATGGCGTCCGGCACCGTGGCCTATGCTCGCAAAAGGCAAATCGATATGCGCCTGGCGCTCTTTTTGTTGATGGTGGCGGTTCCCGGTCTTGCCGCAGGCGGGTGGGCGACCACTCGCTTGACGGCCGATCACCTGGAGTTATTTCTTGGGATGCTGACGCTGACGACAGCCTTTCTGTTCGTATCCGCCCATCAGGAATATGCGGCCGCCGGGCTGCCGCGCATCCCTATCCAACAGGCCAAATCCTATGCCGTCGTGGTATCGGCCATGGCCGTGGCCAGCGGTATGCTCAGCGTCAGCATTGGGGAGTGGCTCATTCCCCTTTTGCGCAGCCGCCTTAACCTGCGCATGCATACAGCGGTGGCTACCAGTATCACCACCATATTTGGGACTTGCCTACTGGGGGCGTTGATTCACTGGATATTAGGGGCCAAATCCCATCCGGGCGTATTGTTGTGGGCCCTACCGGGTGTCCTTGTAGGAGGGCAATTGGGCCCCCGGCTGATGGAGCGCATTCAAGAACGACGCCTCAAGGAGGTCTTTGTGTTCCTGCTGACCCTCATTGGCATCCACCTCATCTACAATTCCTATTGACCCCAGCGCAGGGAATGGATGGCATGACATTCTCGCAAATCCAAGCACCGAATTCATACCGGCGACGCCTCCTGTTCCCGCTCCTGGGATTTGCCGGCCTGGTCTTGGTGTGGGATCTGTCGGCTCGCTTTAGCGGCTGGGATCATCAGGTTTTTCCAGGTCCCCTGCGGGTGATGGCCGTATTGGGAGAACTGATGGCGGGCGGCGTTCTGCTGCAACATGCCGTCGCAAGTCTTTACCGCGTCACGGCCGGGTTTTATTTGGCCATCTTTTTCGGCATTCCCTTAGGCATCCTGCTCGGGCGCCTTCAAAGTGCCAACCTGTTTATCAATCCCTTGATTCAGTTTCTGCGTCCCATATCACCCCTGGCGTGGATCCCCCTCTCAATGCTTTGGTTTGGTATTGGAGATAAGCCTGCGATATTTCTTATTTTCTTGTCGAGTTTTTTCCCCATCGTGGTGTCCACCACAATTGCCGTCAACGCCATCAATCCGATCTACTTCCAGGTTGCCGCCAATTTCAATTTCAATCGCGGCGAGATTTTGCGCAAGATCATCTTTCCCGCCATTGTTCCCGACATCGTCACTGCGCTGAGGCTCTCGGTGACCATTGCATGGCTGGTAGTGGTCGCTGCGGAGATGATTGCCGTGCAGTCCGGCCTGGGCTACCTCATTCTGGACAGTCGCAATGCCCTGCGGATGGACTACGTTATGGGGGGGATGATTGTCATCGGCCTCATTGGTCTGTCATTGGACACCATCATGCGGATCCTCGGGCACCTGGGAGCCGCGAGTTGGAACCGGATGGATACCTGATTCCCATGGGCAACATCGAAATCCGACATCTCTATAAATCCTATCCCAACCGACGCCACCAGCCGCGATCCAGCGATGAGGCAGGTATCGGGTACGGTGACCAGATACCCGTACTCGACGATATTAACCTATCCGTCAGTGATGGCGAGATGGTCTGTCTTTTGGGACCTTCCGGTTGCGGAAAGTCGACCTTGCTGCGAATTACGGCCGGATTCGATGGTCCCACCGATGGCAGTGTTGAGATCAATGGCCGCCTCGTGGACGGCCCCCAGGCAGACCATATCTTCGTTTTTCAACACAGCGGTCTATTGCCATGGTTGACCGTACGGGAGAACGTGGAGCTGGGTATCCGACACCTCAAGGATCCCCGGGCGCGTCGGGCCCGCGTCCAAGAGCAGATCGAAATGGTCGAGTTGGAGGGCTTCGAGGATCACTATCCCCGTCAATTATCCGGCGGAATGCAGCGTCGGGCCGAGTTGGCCCGCGCTCTGGCGGTCAATCCGGATACGCTCTTCATGGATGAACCCTTCAGCGGGCTGGACTTTCTCACCCATATGAAGATGCGTGAAGAGGTCGTCAACATGCACGAGTTCATTCGCAAGACGACAATTCTTGTTACCCACGACATCGATGATGCCCTGATCATGGGCGACCGGATCGTCATTCTGAGCGGACGTCCGGCCAAGGTAGAGATGGATCGGACGCTCGGCTTCGACCGTCCACGGGATTTCGAACGCCAGCCAGCGTTGAACCAACTGCGCAGCGAGATCTATCTGATGCTGGGGGTCCCTTATGCCGTTTAGGATGCTGTGGAGCCGATTGCCGCTGCTCTGGCGGCTGTTCGGATTTGCCTTGGCGTGGCTCCTGCTGATCAGTGCCTTGCATTGGCGACTCAACACCGAACGACCGCAGCGTCAGGTGATACGCTTGGGGTACATGCCGGTGGTCACCAACTTGGCCGCACCGCTACTCGATCATGTGACCCGCGAGGGCGATGGAATTCAATTCAAGGCGATCAAGTTTGCCTCTTTTGCCGAGATGGCCGAGGCGTTGCGGAACGATGACATTCAAGCCGCCTTCATGATCGCGCCTCTGGCCGTGGTGCTACGTCAACAGGGTGTGGATGTCAGGGTGGTTTATATCGGCAACCGACATGAGAGTACCCTGGTTGCCCAAAAAGGGCTGGCGGTGAATGGCCTCGCAGATCTCGTCGGTAAGACAGTGGCAGTGCCCATGCGGTTCTCGGGCCACAACCTGTGCCTGCTGAGAGAGATGGCCGAGGCGGGCTTGGAGAATCAGATCAACATCGTCGAGATGAATCCGCCCGACATGGCCGCCGCGCTCAGCTCGGGTGCGCTGGATGCCTACTATGTGGGCGAGCCCTTCGCCGCCCAGACCCTCATGAGTGGTGATGCCAGGCTGGTGCACTATGTGGAGTCGGTCTGGCCAGGGTTCATTTGCAACCTCATGCTGGTCAAGGGTCGTCTCATCGATGAACATCCCCAGCAGGTGCAGCAATTGGTCAGCGGTGCTGTCCGATCGGGCCTGTGGGCAAAGCGACACCCCCAAACGGTATCCCGAGTGTTGTCTCGATATTGGCATCAAGACCCGGAGCTGATCCGATATGCCATGAACACCCCTGAAAATCGAATCGTTTTCAACCAATACACCCCAATTGAGGAAGAACTTCAATATATTGGCAATCTCATGCATCGCTTTGGTTTGACCGCCGCCGCCGATATTGAGGGTCTTGTGGCCGATCGATTCGCGCTTCAGGTCCCCTTGGGGGAGGTCGCCAGTCTGGATGCCATCCTACCCTGAGGCATTTTGCGCCGCCCCCTCCGAATTGCCTCCATCGGACCTGCGGTTTATATTATTCAAAGACAGCGTACCACCGGCAACGCATGCGGACAGTTGCACCCATGGTAGAAACGCCCAGATGAGGTAAGCGAGATGCGGCCCTATCTAGTTACATTGTCATTGATCGCCCTAATTATCGGCTGCGCACCAGCGATATCCCAGCAGGCGAGGGACCAGGTAACCTTGGAGATTCCGTTCAGCGAGCTGCTCCGAGACCCGGCGCGTCTGGCTGGCGAGGTGGTCCTGATCGGCGGAAAAATTATCGCCACAAGGCCGCTCGACCGTGGCACGGAACTCGTCCTCCTGCAGCTGCCGCTGGAGATTGGCCAACGCCCCAATGCCAGAAAAACCTCCGAGGGGCGCTACTTGGTCCAGGCAGACGAGTTTTTGGATCCGGCAGTCTACGCTGCGGAGCGGCTCGTCACCATAGTGGCCAAGATCCGTGGCGTTGCTGCGCGCCCTTTGGGCAAAACCGTATACCGATACCCCGAACTGGACCTAATCGAGCTGAAACTATGGCCCGCGGAACCGGTTTATCGTGAACCACGTTTTCAATTCGGTATCGGTGTCGGCACCCACTTCTAAAATGACGCTGCCCAAAAAGGTAAGGGATGGCCCTGGGCTGTGGGGCCATCCCTTAGAGAGAGAAGGAGGAAGTATGAAGGAGCACAGTATGAATTACTGTCTCTTACTCCTGATATCGGTCGAAGCGCGGCGACGCTTTAGAATTTTGTTGAGCGGGGTGGACGAAGTCCCTATAGTGTCACTGGTAGGACAATAAAATGCGTTTTGGCGAGGCAACTTTGTCGCGCCTTGCGACGCTGAAGAGGTAGCCGATGAAGGTTGATGATAAACTCTCCGCGATCCCGCCCCGCCAACTCACCGAGCGGGTGGGTTCGCCGCAACCAAAAAAGGACGCCACGCCCCCCCACCTCGTTGCTGCAGAGGATACTGTGGACCTCTCGACCCGATCGCGGGAAGTGCAGGACGCCCGAAGGGTTCTGGCAGAATTGCCAGAGATACGCGAGGACAAAGTGGCCGCAATTCGTGCGCAGATCGAAGCGGGAACTTACGTCGTGGACAGCGAGAAGATCGCTGAAAAAATGATCGCAGAGGGTCTGCTCAACTCCCGCCTGAAATAGAATCGTGCCGCCAGGATTGGTGGCACCACCTCCCATCCGGACCTACAGAGCGGCATTCGCTTGGTGGCGGGGCAGCCGTATTTCGAAGCGCGTCCCCTGCTGGGGAACCGAATGCAAGTCCAGACTGCCCCCATGACGCTGAACCACCTTACGGGTAATAAAGAGGCCCAGCCCCGTCCCCTTTTTGCCTTTCATGGAGTAGAACTTTTCAAAAGCGCGTTTCTGAATACCAGGACTCATCCCCACACCGTTATCCGACACCACGAAAACAACCGATTCTGCCGCTGGCAACACCTCGAAGCGTATCTCCGCGCTGCGGGTCGATGGATTGTCGATGCAGGCATCCAGCGCGTTGTCCAAGAGATTGACCAACGCGGCCCGCATCAACTCCGTGTCTATCTCCAGCTGGCCCAACTCGCTGCCCATTTCACACCGGAATGCGATGTCGGCTCCCCGAATCTTGTTGCTCACGCTTGCGGCCACATCAGCGGCGAATCCATAGAGATCCACCAAGCGCAAATTGAGATGACGGTCTTTGGCATAGTAGAGAATATCGCTGACCAGTTTGCGAATGCGTTCCAACATGAGGCGGGAAACATCCAAGCCCTCCTCTACCCGACCGGGCTTGTCGCGATAGAACCCGGTGTCGATGAGATAGAGACCCGCATCCAGCCCGGTTATGCTGCCCTTGAGGTCATGGGATATCGTGCTCAGCATCATCCCCAAGGAGGCCAGGTGGGCTTGGAGTTTGCGGAGCTCGGTCATGTCAGCGAAGACAACAATGACCTGGATGAGTTTGCCCGTTCGGGTGGTGATGGGTGAGGTCCAGGCCATCATGTTGTATTGCACGCCGCCAGGGGCCGTCATGACCATTTCACCCTGCTGGGCGGTCCCCTTCTGCATGGTTTTAGAAACGGGATCACGATAGGCTGGAAAGCTGGCGGGCCGCAGAATCTCGAAAAAGTTGCGTCCCGCCTGGTTACCGAAATCGCATTTGAAGCGACGATTGATGGCAGTTAGGCGAAAGCGGCGATCCAGAACGGCCACATGGCATGGAACAGCGTCAAAGAGCTGTTGATAGCGCTGTTGAGTGGTGCGGATCTCTTCCGCCAACCGTTCAATCTCCTGGGATCCGGCGAAGATCTCCAGCACCAGCTGGATATTGCCGTCGTTGTCGTAGAGAGGGGCGGTATGGACGGTGACCGGTACCTTGGCACCGCTTCTGTAGCGCACTAAAGCCCGCGTGGCCATGACGTTGCCCGATCTCAGTGTTTGACCCACCGGGCATCCACGGCGAGTGCCGCGCCGACCGCTGTAGATGCTCCAACTATCATGGTAGATCCGGTTGCCCAGATAGGTATGGTACGTCGGGTTGGCGGCGAGCACCTCGGCCCGGTGGCTGTGGATCGATACGAAATAGGGCAGCTCGTTGAAATAGCGGGCCCCACCCTGGGCATCGTGGGTTACTTGCGCAACGAAGGAGGACATTTTATCGACGATTTGGCGGACGGCCAGGAGGCGCTCGGTATCCACGCGCTCATCCGCCGCCCTCTGGATTCTCTCCTTGGTCTCCAGGAGTTGGCGCTGCAGACCGATGACGCGCGCCAACCGGTTCAACATCGCCTGCCATTGCGCCCACTCCATTGGCATGGACAGGTATTCAATGGCCTCATCTGGAAAACGGGCCATCAAGGTCGCTTGCGCCGCCGCCGGTGTCACCAGGACCACCAGCGATTCCGGCGCCAAGCGCTTCAATAGGGCCAGGATTCCATGGGCTTGAGCGATCTCTGTTTCCAGGGCAATGGCTTCTGGAGAGGTTTCATGCAGGAAATTGAGGAGGCGATCGAAATCGGCGGCTGGCTGATATTGCCATCCACTGGGGCGGGGGTAGGTGCAAACGGTCTCGATGAGGTCGTGACCCAGCAGGACGATGCGATATATGGCTGTGTTCACGTCGGATGCCTTCGGCTACAACGGATTGCGATCGACCGAACCAGACCGGAATACCGAGCCAACGAATAGATGGGGTGTACTTCATTGTAGAGAGGATGCCGGCCCGACTGCTGTGAGTCAAGCTGTTTTTACTGCCGTGGTGCCAAGTTCATTGGCCCAATCGCTCCCACCAGCCAAAGGTTAGCGTGTCGAAATCGGCGGGCGCCAGGTCCCATTTGGGGCCATAGACATGCAGGCGTTTCGTTTCTTCTTCCCGATCGAAGACTTTCCCCCCCTCCAGCACCCAAGCGAGAATGCCGCCCTTTAGATTGCGCACACGAACCCCTTGCCGCGCCAACTCCTGGGCCAACACGCCGCTGCGGTAACTGATGGTACAGAAGACCACCACCGTCTGATCCTGATATCCGCGAGGATTCTTTAGGTAGGTGTCCTTGTCGATGGACCCCGGAAGTGAGGACACGGCAATCTCCTCCGGCTCACGCACGTCGACAAATTGCAGCCGCCCCTCGCCGAACAAGGCCGCCGCTTCATCGGGGGCAATATCATCGACGCTGGGAAACGCTTGCTTGTACTCCTGATACATGGCGTAAACCGCTTCCAGCTTTGCCATCTCCTCTCCGGACGACGCGGCCAGGGTGGAGACAGGCTCGGGGAGGGAGGCCATGAGGCCGATAAGGAGCAAAGCCCTGATGGTGGTTTGCATTCTGTCGTCCTCCTTTCTACTTGAAAAAAAGGCCTCCGGCGAGTTATCGTTCACTGTTTGGAGGAGTTGCCCGGCGCATGTCCTGAATGCACTTGAGGAGCAAAACCACCAGAGGTGCCAGGTGGTAAAAAAGATCGAAGATGTCGATGGGCCGAACAAGGTTGCCAGCTCTCAGCATTAGGAGCTTCTCGACCACATGGGGCATCGGA
>JAAUYD010042724.1_pt1 | contig 29784 bp, 27 predicted proteins | sample 7278101 | NCBI WGS metagenome assembly JAAUYD01 (sample SAMN14350128, study PRJNA611818) | marine sediment metagenome | isolation source: surface marine sediment (0.6m) | place: French Polynesia: Moorea | collected 2018-08
CGTTCGACGATTACTGCCACGACCACCTCTCCGACAGGATCCGCGTGCAGAAAGTAGTCGATAAAATGCACGCAGAAAACCAGCCGCAGGGCCGGACCTCAAACGGACCTAAAAAAAAGGCAACCCAAAGTTAGGATTGCCTTTTATTCCAGCCTCTTATGGAGGCGGCATCCGGATTCGAACCGGAGAATGGAGGATTTGCAGTCCTCTGCCTTACCACTTGGCTATGCCGCCACGTTGTTAATTCGCCACGTTGTTAATTCGCCGCTGTGCTCCGTCGCCACAAAAAAAAATGGAGCGGGAAACGGGATTTGAACCCGCGACTTCGACCTTGGCAAGGTCGCACTCTACCACTGAGTTATTCCCGCTCAGTGGGTCTGCTTTTTATAGAGTTACGACCGCCTTGTCAAGGGAAAAAAGCGGTCCCAGAGGGGTGCCGGCGGCGCTTCGAAAGCCCATTGCGCGGCAGCCCACTACCGAAAATATCCACTTGTAATTTAAACGAATTAGACCATAAGGCCTAATCCTTGAGCAGGGTCCGAAAGCGGTAAAAATAGTCTCCGCCGGACCACAGGGTGAACACCAGCGCACCCCAGAGGAAAAACATGCCGATAACGTGAAAATCGATGCCGAGATAGCGGTAATGAATGAGGAGGGGAATGATGGCCGCGATCTGAAATCCGGTCTTGTACTTGCCCAGCCATGAGGCGGACACGTCGGCACGGTTCTGAGCGATGATACTGCGCAAACCGGTAACGGCCAATTCGCGCCCGATGATGATGACCACCACCCAGGCCGGTATCCAACCCAGACTGGACATCATGATCAGCGCACTGGAGACGAGCAGCTTGTCGGCCAGGGGATCCATCACCTTGCCCAGATTGGAGACCAGCCCCAGCTCCCGTGCGAAGAAGCCATCCAAATAATCGGTGATGGCGGCAAGGCTGAAGACCAGGGCCGCTGCGAAAGCCGTCAGCCGATTTGGCATGAGCAACAACAGCACGATCACCGGAGAGGCCACGATGCGGAAGAGGGTCAGGTTGTTGGGATCGCTGACCAGCCGCGCCAGGCGTTCTTTGCTAAAGTAAGACATCGACATCGGCATTGACGTTATGTGTTCATCTTCTCCCAATCGGCCAGAAATGCTTTGAGCCCCTTTTCGGTCAACGGATGCGCGGCCAGCTTGGCGAGGACGCTGTAAGGAATGGTGGCGATGTCAGCGCCGACAAGGGCCGATTCGAGGACATGCAAGGGGCTGCGAACGCTGGCGACGATCACCTCGGTTTCAAAGCCATAGTTGGCATACATTTCGACGATCTGTTCGACCAGCTCCATCCCCTCCTGGGAGACATCGTCCAGGCGGCCGACAAAGGGGCTCACATAGGTGGCACCGGCCTTGGCCGCCATGAGGGCCTGGAGGGGCGAGAAGACCAGGGTCACATTGGTCTTGATCCCATCGGCAGCCAGCTGTCGGACCGCTTTGAGACCATCGATCAGCATGGGAATCTTGACGACGATGTTCTTGTGCAATTTGGCCAGTTCCCGGCCTTCGCTCACCATACCGTCCACATCGGTGGCGATCACCTCTGCACTGACAGGCCCATCCACGATGCCGCAAATCTCGGTGACGACCTCTTTGAGATCCCGGCCCTCCTTGGCAATGAGGGAGGGGTTGGTGGTCACGCCGTCCACCATGCCCATGCGATTGGCGTCTTCGATCTCTTCGATATTGGCGGTGTCCAGAAAAAACTTCATCCTTCCTCCTCCACGTTTTCAAACAATACAAGTCGATTGGGGATTAGATCAAGCCCTACTGCGGGTGCTCCCGCTGGTAGGCTTCCCGGCAACGGGTGCTGCAGAAGAGGAGGGTGTTGCCGTCCATATTGAGCGGAACGCCCTCCTTGCGGGGAAAGTAGACCCCGCAGTGGGGGTCTTTGAGCATCTCGTCGGTCACCGGCAGGTCGCTGCCGGCGGATGAACGCGTCCCGCCATGCGGGTGGCGTGGATCCTGGTAACGGCGTCCGCCGGGGTTGACCAGCGCCTTGATGGCCCGCAGGCCAAGGTAAAACAAAAATAAAAAAATCAGAAAACGTATCACAGCGGAACGATATCCTGGTCTGTGGCGTCCAGTTCTGCGAGCAACCGATCCACCGGCAACCGCAGAACCGGGTGTAAAGCCTTGGGATCTATATCACAAAGGGGCTGCAGGACAAAGCGCCTTTTGTGCATGCGCGGGTGTGGCAAGGTCAGCTCGGGCTCGTCGCTGATGCAATCGTCATAGAAGATGATGTCCAAATCGAGGGTTCGGGGGCCGAATCGGATCTGGTCGCTGTCTGCCGTTCGGCCGGCCCGACGTTGAATCGCCTGCAGCGCCGCCAGCAGTTCCTTTGGCTCCAGACCGGTGGCCACTTTGATGGCGGCGTTGACGAACCAGTCCTGATCGAGGTAGTCCACCGGTGCTGTGCGGTAGAAGAGCGACTGGGCCAAGAGCCGTGTCCGGGGCAATTCCGCCACTTGTGCGATGCCGTGCTGGCAGCAGGCCAGCTTGTCGCCCAAGTTGGAACCGACCGAGATAAAGGCCGTGTGGGCCGGGAGGGGGGGGCCTGTCATCAAAAGGTCCAGGCGTCGGCCGTCATCTGACCTTCATAGACTAACCGCGCGTCTCCGGCCAGGTAGACCGCGTGGAAGGCCCCGCCTTTCCGTTCGAAGCAAACCGTCAGATCACTGCCGCTGCGGGTCCTGAAGGTGACGGGGCTTTCCAGTTCCTGGGTGGCGGCCAGGACAATGGCGGCGGCCACGTTGCCGGTTCCGCAGGCCAGCGTCTCGCCCTCGACGCCGCGCTCGTAGGTGCGGATCGACCAAGCGCCATCGGCGCCGCGGCTGACGAAATTGGCGTTGGTGCCGGCGGGCTGATAATTGGGATGGTGGCGGATGGCGCGACCCAACGCGATGACGTCCACCGCCTCCACATCTGGGACCACCGACACGACGTGGGGCACTCCCGTGTTGACGCTACCGACGGGAAGCGTCCGATCCGCAAGTTTCAGCGTCCGCTGCGGGACCAGGTCGAAGGGGGCCGTCATCTTGATCTTGACCACCTCTCCCTGCACCTCTGCCGCGATGATCCCGGCGATCGTCTTGAAGCGGAGGCTTTGCGCAGCGATCCCCTTGAGAAAGGCGTAGCGCGCTACACAGCGGGCCGCATTGCCGCACATCTCGGCGACGGAACCGTCGGCGTTGAAAAACCGCCACTGAAAGTCCGTGCCCTCATCCGGCGACGGCTCGATGAGGAGCAGCCCATCGGCGCCAATGGAGATGCGGCGGGTACAGATCCGCCGGACCCAGTCGGGCAGATCCAGCTCCAGGACACCTCCGGTGCGGTTGTCGATGATGATAAAATCGTTGCCCGCGCCGCTCATCTTGGCGAAGGGCAAGGAGTTGGTCGGTTCAGTCACGCGTTACCTCCACCGGTTTGGACGGTTCTCCCTGGCGACCGTCGGCCAGCCGCAGTGCGACCTGATAGCGGTAGCGAAAACCGGCGGCCACCGTCTCCGTGAATTGAAAGCGCAGCGCCCCGTCACGGCGCGGCGCATTGGGTGTGTAGGCGACGCGCCCCACCATTTCGTAGCGGGGCGGACAATCGGCGCAGGGCCCGGCGCTGAGGGCCAACGCGTCGCGGTGGACAACGAAGTGGGCGACCGCGGCCAGTGGCGCTTCAAGCGGTGCCAAGGTCCAGATCAGTCGCACCCGATCCGCCTGTAGTTGGACCGCGAGGTCGGCCGCCTGCGGCAAGGGGGGGCGCTGCGGCGGTTTGGGCGGTGCCTTACGCCCACAGCCGAGCGCGACCAGCGGGCCCAGCAGGCCGCAGAGCAGGATGACCATCACCACGCCACCGCTGCGCCGCCGGGGATCAGGCATCCTTGCCGTCCACAACCTCGCTGTCGAGATCCGCCTCGGCCTTGGTGATGGCGGCCATGACATTTTCAATGGCGGTTCCACCGGCCGAAGTGCGCCGATCCACCATCGCCTCGAGCGTGAGGTGATCGAAGAGGTCCGCCGCAATCAACTGTGAAAACTGCTGCAGGGTTTCCAGCGGCAGTTCGTGCAGTTCCTTTCCCTCGGAGAGGGCGAAGGCCACCACCTTGCCGACGCAATCGTGTGCTTTGCGGAAGGCCATTCCCTTCTTGACCAAATAGTCGGCCATGTCAGTGGCGTTGAGAAACCCTGCCGAAGCCGCCCGGCGCATGGCCGCTGCATTGATCTCAAGTTTCGGAATCATGCGAACGTAGATATCCAGGCAGCTTTGGAGGATGTCCACCGTGTTGAAGAGCGGCTCCTTGTCCTCCTGCATATCGCGGTTGTAGGCCAGGGGCAGGGCCTTCATCAAGGTCAGGAGGGCCATCAGGTCGCCGAAGACGCGCCCGCTTTTGCCACGCACGAGTTCGGGAATATCGGGATTTTTCTTCTGTGGCATGATGCTCGAGCCGGTGGCGAAGGCGTCTGGCAAGACGAGGAAATTGAACTCCTGCGTGTTCCAGAGGATGAACTCCTCGCTCAAGCGACTGAGGTGCATCATACAGATGCTGGCCGCACTCAAGAATTCGATGATGAAATCTCGATCGGCCACCGTATCCATGCTGTTGGCGGAAACCTCGGGGAAATCCAGCAGATCGGCCACGAACCGACGGTCGATGGGATAGGTGGTGCCCGCCAGGGCGGCCGCTCCCAGCGGCATGATGTTGATCCGCTGGAGGGCGTCCTGCAGGCGGGCCTGATCCCGGGTGAACATCTCGTAGTAGGCCATGAAGTGATGGCCCAGACAAACCGGCTGGGCCCGCTGGGTATGGGTGTAACCCGGCAGAATGACCGTTGCGCGGTCGCGGGCGAAGGCGACCAGCGCCGACCGGAGGGACCGCAGCAGTGCGATGGTTCGGCGGGTTTCGTGACGCAGGTACATGCGCACGTCCAAGGCCACTTGGTCATTGCGGCTGCGGCCGGTATGCAGCTTCTGAGCGCTCTTGCCGATCTTCTGGAGCAGGCGTGCCTCGATATGCATGTGGATGTCTTCGAGGCTGGGGTCAAGATCGAACGCACCCCGCTCCAGCTCGCGCCGGATGTCGGCCAACCCCTGCACCATGAGGTCCGCCTCGGCATCGGCGATCACGCCCACATGGGCCAGCATGCGGCAATGGGCCATACTGCCCTCGATGTCATATGGGTAGAGCCGCTGGTCGTAGTGAATGGAGGCCGTGAAGGCTTCGGTGGCCTGATCGGTTTTCTCGGCGAAGCGGCCGTCCCAGGGTTTGTCTGCCATGGTGTATTTGTCTGCCCTCTCATGGGATGTTGGTGGTTGCAGTCGTGGCGACCGATGTCGAGATGGTCCCCCGCCTCCGTCGGCCGGTGCGTCATTTTCACGGTTGGTCGGTCGGTGGAGCGACGCCGTTCCGGGCCCGTTAACGCTTCGCCCCTATTAAGGAGAAAAGGTAGCACATCTCGACGGACGCACCGGTGCACGATTCGTTTACGGATTCACCATTTTCTGGATTCTCAATCGCAGGGCGTTCAAGCGGATAAATCCCTCTGCATCCTTATGGCTGTATACCTGGTCGTCCTCAAAGGTGGCGAAGTCCTCCCGATAGAGGGAGTTGTCGGACTGGCGCCCGTTGACGGTGCAGTTCCCCTTGTAAAGCTTGAGACGAACCTGACCATTGACGGTTTCCTGGCTTTTGTCGATGAGGGCCTGGAGCATCTCCCGTTCGGGAGAAAACCAGAACCCGTTGTAGATCAATTGGGCGTACTTGGGCACGAGGGAATCGCGCAAGTGGATGGCCTCACGGTCCATGGTGATGGACTCCATCCCCAGATGGGCCTGGCGCAGAATGGTGCCTCCGGGGGTTTCATAGACACCGCGCGATTTCATCCCCACGAAGCGGTTTTCGACGATGTCGATGCGGCCGATGCCGTGTTTGCCGCCCAGTTCGTTGAGGGCTTTGAGCATCTTACCCGGCGACAGGGCCTCGCCATTGAGGGCCACCGGATCTCCCTTGTCGAAGGTCAGGACAATCTCTTCCGCCATATCCGGTGCCTCATGGGGAGCGACGCTCAGGGTGAAGATATCGTCGGGCGGCGCCGCCCAGGGGTCCTCCAAAACGCCGCCCTCATAGCTGATGTGCAGGAGGTTGCCGTCGGTGCTGTAAGGTTTGTTGTGCGTGGTGGGCACCTCGATGCCGTGCTTCTCGGCAAAGGCCATGAGGGCCGTACGGGAGCCCAGATCCCACTCCCGCCAGGGCGCGATGATCTTGATTCCGGGGTCCAAGGCCAAATAGCACAGCTCAAAGCGCACCTGGTCGTTGCCTTTACCGGTGGCGCCATGGCTGACCGCATCGGCGCCCTCCAATGCGGCGATCTCCATCTGGCGTTTGGCGATAAGCGGCCTGGCAATGGAGGTTCCCAGTAAATACTGACTCTCGTAAATGGCGTTGCCGCGAAAGGCAGGGAAGACATAATCGCGCACGAAATCTTCCCTTAGATCCTCGATGTAGGCCTTGGCAGCCCCGGTCTTCATGGCGTTCTCCTCCACGTGGGTCATGCTGTCCGGTTGCCCCAGATCGGCGGAAAACGCCACCACTTCACAATCGTAGGTTTCGATCAGCCACTTGAGAATGACGGAGGTATCGAGACCGCCGGAATACGCCAAAATCGCTTTTTTTACGTGCTCACCCACCAGATGTCTCCTTTATCGCTAATAAGATCCACTTTGGTACCCCATATCCCATACACCGACTCAGATGTCGTCGCTGGTGAAAATCTCGTCCAGGCAGGCAACGAGGTCGTCGATCTCTCCCCGGGTAATGGTCAAGGGAGGAACAAAACGCAGACGTCGCTCCTGAACGCAGTTGATCAAAAACCCCCGCTCGAGACAGGCATCCACCACCGGTGCCGCCGGTCGATCCAGCTCCAAGGCCAACAGGAGGCCCATGCCAAGTGCGCGCTTCACGACGGCGTGCCGGGACGCCAAGTCGGCGAGCCGGTCCTTGAAATAGGCGCCTGTCTGCGCCGCCAGCTCGGGCAAGTTCTCCGCCAACAGGGTTTGCAGCGTCGCCAGAGCCGCGGCGGTTACGATGGGCGTACCGCCGAAGGTGGACGCGTGCGCACCGGGCCCGAAAGCGGCCGCCACCGGTTCGCGCGCCAGCAGGGCGCCCATGGGCAGACCGTTGGCCAGCGCCTTGGCCAGCGTCATGAGATCGGGCGTAACGGCGAAATGCTCATGGGCGAACAGCTTGCCCGTACGCCCCATACCGGTTTGAATTTCGTCGAAAATAAGCAGCGCGCCGCGCTGGTCGCACAGCTCGCGCACCTGACCGAGGTAGTCATCGGCGGGGCAGTTGACGCCCCCTTCCCCCTGGATGGGTTCCAGCAGAACGGCACAAACGGTGTCGTCCATGCGTTGCCGCAGGGCCGCGATGTCGTTGAAGGGCACGAAATCGAAGCCGGGGAGAATGGGGTCGAATCCCTTTTTTATCTTCGCCTGTCCGGTGGCCGAAAGCGCCGCCATGGTGCGGCCATGAAAGGATTGGGTGGCCGAAAGAATGACATGACGCCCGGCCTCGCCGCGCTCACTATAGTACTTGCGGGCCATTTTGATGGCCGCCTCATTGGCCTCGGCCCCGCTGTTGCAGAAGAAAACCCGGTCGGCAAAGCTGTTTTCCACCAAGGCCGCCGCCAATTCCGTCTGAGGGATGGTGTAGTAAAGATTGCTCACATGATAGAGCTTCTCCATCTGGTCGGCCAGCGCCTGGTTCACCGCTGGATGGGCATGCCCCAGGTTGCAGACGGCAATGCCGGCCACGAAGTCGGTATAGCTGCGACCAGCCGTGTCCCAGAGGGTGCTTCCGCGCCCCTTTTCGATCACCAACGGGAAGCGTTTATACGTCTGCGCGAAGACATTCTCGGCGGTCTGCATGATCTGCGAGCTCATGGTCAATGTCCTCCTGTCCGTCAAGGGATGCTGTCCGATGGCGGTCCATCCAGCAGCACTTCGGTCCCGCTGCCCTTTACCGTGAAGAGTTCCAGCAGCAGGGCGTGCGGACGGGTACCGTTCATGATGGTGACCTTGCCGACGCCGCCGGCGAGGGCGTCCAGTGCGCATTCGATCTTGGGGATCATCCCCCCGGAAATGCTGCCATCCGAGATCATGGTGCGGATCTCCGCCGCACCGATGGAGGAGATCAGCCGGTCGGCGCTGTCGTTGACCCCGTCCACGTCGGTCATGAGAAAGAGACGCTCGGCACCCAGGGCCTTGGCGATCTCCCCGGCCACCAGGTCGGCGTTAATGTTGAAGGTCTCTCCGTCAACCCCACTGCCCACTGGTGCGATGATGGGGATGAAGCCGTCGCGGCCCAAGCTTTCGATGAGACCGGTGTTCACCGCAGTGACCTCGCCGACCAATCCAGGGTCGATGATCTCCGGTGGGCTGTTGAGATCCGCTTGGTGCACGATCTGCATTTTGCGGGCCTGGACCAGGTGGCCGTCCTTGCCGCTGAGGCCAACGGCCCTACCGCCCTGTTGATTGATCTGGGCCACGATCGCCTTGTTGACCTTGCCCCCCAGGACCATCTCCACCACATCCATGGTGGCGGCGTCCGTCATCCGCATGCCGCGCACAAACTTGGGCCGAATGCCCATCTGATCCAAAACCGTGTTGATTTGCGGTCCGCCCCCGTGGACGACCACCGGGTGGATACCGATCAATTTGAGGAGGGTGATGTCGCGCGCGAAGTCCACCTTGAGGCCGTCATCCACCATGGCGTGGCCGCCGTACTTGACCACCAGGGTCTTTCCGGAAAACTGACGGATATACGGCAGCGCCTCGATCAGGATCTCGGCGACGTTGGGGGTCTGTTTGGCGGATGGCATGGTGGTCGTCTCTCTGTCGCGTCTCTGCCGGACGTGGACGCGGTCGGCGGTTACAAAATGTAGCGGCTGAGGTCCTCATCCGCCGTGATGGCCGCCAATTTGGTCTGCACATAGACGGCGTCGATATCGATTCGCTTTTCGGTCAGGTCGGGGCCTTCAAAGAGAATATCTTCGAGCAGTTTTTCCATGAGGGTGTGCAGCCGACGGGCGCCGATATTGTCCGTGCGGGCGTTTACCTCCTCCGCGATGCGGGCGATCGCTTCGATGGCGTCCTCGCTGAATTTCAGGGTGACCCCCTCGGTTTTGAGCAATTCACAGTACTGGAGCAAAAGGGCGTTCTTGGGTTCCCGTAGAATTCGGCTGAACTCCTCGCGGCCAAGGGCGTTTAACTCCACGCGGATGGGGAAGCGCCCCTGAAGCTCGGGAATCAGGTCGGACGGCTTCACGGTGTGAAAGGCACCGGCGGCCATGAAGAGAATGTGATCGCTCTTCACCGGTCCGTACTTGGTGTTGACCGTGCTGCCCTCGACAATGGGAAGCAGATCGCGTTGAACCCCTTCACGGGAAACCTGGGGGCCTTGACTGCCGTCCTTCCCGGCGATCTTATCGATCTCGTCCAGGAAGATGATGCCCGACTGCTCCACCTTCTCGATCGCCTCTTTGATCACCTTGTCCATGTCCACCAGGTTCTGGGCCTCCTCCTGGGCCATGGTCTCCAGCGCCTCGATCACCTTGACCTTGCGCCGTTTGGTCCTCTTTGGCAGGAGATTGCCCAGCATGTCGCGCATATTGATGCCCATCTCCTCCATACCGGCGTTGGAGAAGATCTCCACCATGGGCAAACTGCGATCGCTCACATCCAGGTCGACAAACCGGTTGTCAAGCTTGCCGGCACGCAGCATCTGGCGCAGCTTGTTGCGGGTGGAGGAGCCCTCGTCGGAGCCGTTGGAGACGACCTCCAGACCAGATTCCCCTCCCAAGGCCGAGGGGCGCCCCTCACTCTTGGGCAACAACAGGTCGAGCATGCGCTCCTCGGCAATCTGCATCGCCTTGATACGCACTGCCTCCTGTTCGCGAATCTTGAGCAGGTTGATGGTGACCTCCACCAGATCCCGCACCATCGACTCTACGTCGCGCCCCACGTAGCCGACCTCGGTAAATTTGGATGCCTCCACTTTGGTGAAAGGGGAGTCGGTGAGGCGGGATAGGCGCCGGGCGATCTCCGTCTTCCCCACGCCGGTGGGACCGATGAGGATAATGTTCTTGGGGGCGATTTCGTCCCGCAGCTCCTCCGGCACCTGTCGGCGACGCCAGCGGTTACGCAGGGCGATGGCCACCGAGCGTTTGGCCTTCTCCTGGCCGATGATGTAGGCGTCCAGCTCCTTGACGATTTCCGATGGTTTGAGGTCGCTCATGGTCTCCTGACTGCCGGGAGTGTCCTGCCGGTTGTTAGAACTCTTCCATGGTGATGGAAGAATTGGTGTACACGCACAGGTCGGCCGCAGTGGTCAATGCCTCGGTGGCGATCTGGGCGGCGGAGAGTTGGGTGTGCTTGACCAGCACGGTGGCCGCTGCCTGAGCCGCTACGCCACCCGAACCGATGGCCACGATGCCGGCATCCGGTTCGATGACGTCCCCATTGCCGGACAGCAGCAGCAGGGTCTGTTTGTCGGCGGCGACCATCAATGCCTCCAGACGGCGCAGGTATTTGTCTGTCCGCCAGTCGCGGGCCAGTTCGACCGCGGCGCGGGTGAGACTGCCGTTGTAACGTTCGAGCTTCTGCTCCAACTTCTCGGAGAGGTGCAGCGCGTCGGCGGTGGCGCCGGCGAACCCCACAATGATGGTGTCGTGATAGATTCGCCGAACCTTGCGGGCGTTGTGTTTGACCACGGTGTCGCCCAAAGTCACTTGCCCGTCGCCAGCGACGGCCAGACGACCGTCGCGCCGCACAGCGACGATGGTGGTGCCATGAAACCTGTTAGCGAGGTCAAACATGATATCTCCACACCTAACCGGTTTTAATCAGTGATCGCCTACCCAGGGCCAATCGGCCTAGCCGTACGCCGGTTCAGCAGTGCGCGTGTGGTTAAAAAAAATTGTATTGCGCAAGCCAACGGGCGCGCTGAATTACAGGAACCCGCCCTTCAGCCCTTCGCAGCCCCTCCTCTGCACTGCTCGCCGCTAGGCGCTGCACCCATTTTTACTTCCGCGGATGCGACTTGTCGTAGGCGGCCATCAGGCGGTCGATGCTCACATGGGTGTACTTTTGGGTCGTTCGCAAGCTGCGGTGGCCCAACATCTCCTGAACACTGCGCAGATCGGCACCCGCGTCCAGCAGGTGGGTGGCAAAGCTGTGACGCACCCCGTGGGGGGCCACCGGCACGGGCAGTCCGCACCGGCGCGACAATTGATCCAGAATACGCCGGATCGACCGTGCGGTGAGACGCCTGCCAAAGCGATTGAGAAAGAGTGCCCCGCCGCGCTTTTCATCGGCTGCCGCGCTCCTCTCCGGCAACCGCTGGCGGTAGTTGCGGATGGCCGTCAAGGCGCGTTCGCCGATGGGCACGAGACGCTCCCGCTTGCCTTTGCCCAGAACGCGCACAAAGCCCAGCTGCATCTCCAGATCTTCGGGATTGAGGCCCGCCAGTTCCGACACCCGCAAGCCGCAGGAGTACAGGGTCTCAAACATGGCCCGGTTGCGGGCCTCCAGCAAGCTCCCATCGGGAATGCTGTCCAGGAGCCGCAACATGTCGTCCACCACCAGATACCCCGGTAGCGTTTTCGGCAGTTTGGGCGTGAGAACCTTTTCGGCCGGATTGTCCGCCATCAGGCGATGCTTGCGGAGAAAGGCGAAAAAGGTCCGCAGCGCGGACAACTTACGGGCGATGGTGCGTTTGGCGTTCCGCCGATGCAACCATGCCAGGTAGCCGCGAATCATCAGGGGATCGACCGCGTCGCAGAGGACGGGCCGCCCCCTCTCGCCGGCGGTGAATCGGCAGAACTCGGCCAGATCGTGGCCATACGCCCGCAGGGTGTTTTCGGTGTACCCCTTCTCTGCGGCCAGACTCTCGAGATAAACGGGTACTTGCGAGGCCAGCGTGGTGTCCGCTGCCGCCATGGCAGGCCCTCCCTAAAACGGGTACGGCAGGCCCACCCATCAGTGTCACAGAATCACCTGGGCATCGCCTGCCGCACCGATGTTGCCGGCCGCTAGTGTCGCATGGCGGAATCCCGCCCCTCACCGGCCCAACCGGCACCATGTGCCAAAATTTCTGTTAGCCTTTTTGGGGAACGACTGTCAAGGGTTAGCCCCATATGGGCAGCGGCCACCGGCGATGGATCCTGATGGGTCGCGCCGCGGCAGCGGGGGGCGAGGCATCGCTCTCGGGTTAGCCGTGGGCCGTTTCCCGCAGCACCCGCATGATCTGCTGCATATCGTTCCAGACGGCCCGTTTGGCCTGGGGATGGCGCAGGAGATAGGCGGGGTGAAAGGTCGGCATCACCTGGCAGCCGCTGAGGCCCGCTGGGTAGGGGTGAAAGTGTCCCCGCAGGCGGGAGATGGGCGTATCGGTTTCCAGCAAGGCGTGGCTGGCGCAGGCGCCAAGCGTGCAGATCACCGTCGGCTGGATCACCCGCAATTGCGCCCTGAGATAGGGAAGGCAAGCCGCCATCTCAGCGTCACCAGGGCGGCGGTTGCCGGGCGGGCGGCATTTGACCACGTTGCAGATGTATACCGCCGTACGGGTGAGATTCATGGCGGAGATGATCTTGGTGAGCAGTTCACCGGCGGGTCCCACAAAGGGCTCACCGCTGAGGTCCTCCTCACGACCCGGCCCCTCTCCCACAAACACCAGGCGGGCGCTGGGGCTGCCGCTGCCGAACACGATCTGTGTGCGTCCCGCTGCGAGACCACAGCGCTGGCAATCGCCGAGGTCCGTCCGAAGAGCGCCCAAGCTGTCGAGCCCATCCAGGGCGGATGACGGAGCAGCGCTATGGGGCCCCGCCATCTGAGTGGCGTTGGCGGGCGCGCCCCAGCGCCGGACCCTTGCCAGGTTTTCCGGCGTCACGTCAAATCCGGCACAGCCGCTCTCGGCCATTGCCTTGAGGGAGTGCCGGATGTCGGCAAGGATGGCGGCGACCTGAGCGGTGGTGGGCTTTGCGCTAACCATCTGATGCTGAAGGTGCGGCCAAGGCCGCGATGCGGTCGAGGAGCTCATGGGCGAGGGCCTCCTTGGACATTACGCCCAGGCGCTCTTCGCGTCCATCGGCGAACAAGAGGCTCACCCGGTTGGTATCGCTGCCGAAGCCGCTGTCCGGCGGCCCGATGAGGTTACCGACGATGAGATCGAGATGCTTGGCCGCCAGCTTTTGACCGGCATTTTCCCTCAGATCACGGGTTTCAGCGGCAAAACCCACCAAGATCTGGCCCTGCTTGCGACGTCCCAGTGCTGCCAGAATGTCCTCGGTGCGCGTCAGGTTCAGGGTGGGTGCATCGCCCCCATCCGTTTTTTTCATTTTGTGCCCGGCCGGGTGCGTCGGGCGGTAATCGCCCACAGCGGCGGTTTTAATGACGATGTCGGCCGTATCGAAGCGACCCACCACCTCCGCGTACATGTCGGCGGCGGAAGTGACGGGAATGGTTTCCAGCCCCAAAGGCGCTGCCAAGTGCGTCGGACCACTGACCAGGGTCACCTCGGCGCCGCGCAGTTCCGCAGCGCGAGCGATGGCGTAACCCATCTTGCCCGAGGAGGGATTGCTGATGAAACGCACCGGGTCGATGGCTTCACGGGTGGGGCCGGCGGAGACCAGTACCCGTTTTCCAACCAAATCCTTGGGGGTCAGAAGGGCGGTGAGGCGGTCGACGATCTCCCATGGCTCTCGCAAGCGGCCGTAGCCCGTTTCCCCGCAGGCCAATGGGCCGGCGCCCGGCATCATGATGCTGTGCCCATCCGCCGCCAGGATCTGAAGATTGCGCTGAACGGCACGGTTTTCATACATCTGGGTGTTCATGGCCGGACAGACCAGCACCGGCGCGGCCACCGCCAGCATGAAGGTGGAGAGCGCGTCGTCGGCCAGTCCGTGGGCCAGCTTGGCCACCAGATTGGCGGTGGCCGGCGCCAGAACGATTCCATCGGCCTCACGGGCCCAGTCGATGTGCTGCATGGCGGCCTCGTCGTCCGCATTGAAGAGACTGCTGCACACTTTCTGACCGCAGAGGGCCTCGAAGGTCAGCGGTTGGATGAACTCGCAGGCATGCTGTGTCATCATCACGCGCACGGCGGCCTCCGCCTTGGTGAGCAGTCGGACCACCTCGACGGTTTTATAGGCGGCGATGCCACCGCTGACGCCCACCACAATTTGTTTGCCGGCCAATCCCCGCCGCATCAGCGTCTCCATCCGTTATCGAGCAAGGCGATTCTCATGGTGAGACCGTGAAAACTCATCCGATCCAGGCCCGGTGGACGTGCGTCGGCGAGCGACGCCAGTTCCACCGGTCCGGGATCAGGAAAGCAACTTTCGCAGACGGTTCAAGCGCTCCCGCAACTGCAGCAGTCGGATCCACTCGCGCGTGAGCTGCACCAGCTCCCCGCGCTGGGTTTGCCGCTGGGTGACCAACGCCGCCTCGGCGTCGGCCAGAGCCTTGATCAGGGTTTCGTCATGGGGCGACGCCAGCAGCAAGTGGCGATAGATGGCCGCGGCCCGATCGTGATGTCCCTGCTGGGCGTAAACCCTCGCCATGGTGAGGGTATATATCTCGGGATCGTCGCTCATGTCCCCCTCCGCGCATCCGCTCAAGGCGTTCGGCCGCCGTTCTCCTCTGAAGGGCGGGTGTCGGGAACCACCCGGGGCGGTATGCGACTGGCCTCGAACTTGAAGATCACCTCATCCGGGGCGACCATACCCAGTTCACGGCGCGCCATGGTTTCGATGTAGGTGAGATCGCCGCTGAGTCGTTCGATGACCCGATAGAGCTCAAGATTCTGGCGACCGATGGACGCATTGGTGTCGTCCAGGGTGCGGGCTTTTTCCCGCAGGCGATAGTAATCGACCAGCCCGTCATCACCGAAGACGCTGTAGAGGAGAAAGATCCCCATGAGGGCCAGTACAATTGCGGCCAGCACATTGTGCTTGCCGACCAGTTGTTTGATTGCCACCATCAGCTTGTCCCCTGCCGGTGGCGTCGCATACGGCCGCGGCGACCGATGATTTCCCACACGGCGCCCACCTCCGGCATCCCCATGAGCCGGGCCAATCCCATGTACACGGCAATCCCAAGCATCATCAGCCCCCCCAGTACCACCAGCAGTCCCAGACCATTGTCGGGCACTGCGGGCAGCACGAAGCGGCCGCCCAGGTGTATCATGCCGCCCATCACTGCTGCGGCCAGGAGGCTTCTCCCGGCGGAATGGGCGATGGGACGCCACCCCAGGCTGCCCAGGCGGCGACGCAGCGCCCGGATCAGCAGCAGCAAGTTTAGCATGGAAGCGAGTGCGGTGGCCAGCGCCAGACCGCCGTGGGCCAGAGGCCGCATCAACAACACCCCGAGAACGATGTTGGCGGCGATGGCAATCGTCGCCGTCAAGACCGGTGTGCGGGTATCCTGGAGGGCGTAGAAGGTTGACACCAGGATCCGTACCGCTGCAAACGCCCACAGGCCCACTCCATAATACAAAAGCGCGACAGCGGTCAATCGGGTGGTGTTCGGATCGAAGTCGCCCCGCTGAAACAGCAAGGCGACGATGGGCTCGCGCAGTAAAATCAGCCCCACCATGGCGGGCAGGGTGATGAAGAGAACCAGTTGAAGGGCATGGCGAAAGGTATCCGTCAATCCCCAAAGGTCCTCCTCAGCGGCCTGACGAGAGAGGCTCGGCAGTACTGCCGTTGACAGGGCGATGGCGAAAATGCCCAAGGGAAACTGAACCAGGCGATCGGCGTAGTAAAGATAGGCAACGCTGCCGGCGGGCAGTAGGGACGCCAGGAGCGTGCCCACCAGGATGTTGATCTGATATACCGCGGCCCCGAAGACGGTGGGCAGCATGAGGCGACCCACCCGTTTCAGGGCCGGGTGGTAGAGGCGCAGCACACGCCAAAACCGCAGGCCTTTGGCGACCATGGGCGGCACCTGGAGCAGCAGTTGCAGGAGTCCGCCGACGAGAACGCCCAGGGAGAGGCCAATGACGCGAACCTCGAGGTCGGGGCTGATCCAGGCCGCACAGAAAATGCTCGTGATCATGGCCAGATTGAGCAGTACCGGTGCCAAAGCCGGTGCAGCGAAATGACCGAGGACGTTCAGGATTCCCATACAGAGCGCCACCAGCGCCACGAAGCAGATATAGGGAAACATGATCCGTGTGAGAAGAATCGTAAGGGCCATCTTGGCGGGCTCCGCCACAAACCCGGGCGCCACCATGCGGATGATGAGGGGGCTGGCGATCACGCCGAGGACGGCGACGGCCACCACCACGACGCTGAGCAGGCCCATGGCCGCGCCGGCCAGGGCATAGGCCTCTTGTCGACCTTTGCGTGCCAGGGTTTCGCTGAACACGGGCACGAAGGCAATGCTGAGGGACCCCTCACCGAAGAGGCGGCGCAGCAAATTGGGAATTCGAAAGGCGGCGATAAAGGCATCGGCGGCAAGGCCGGCACCAAAAAAATAGGCCATTACCATGTCGCGCACGTACCCGAAGACGCGGCTGAGGAGCGTTGCCGCGGCCACCACACCGGTGGCGCGGTTCACACGGGAAGTCTCGTTGCCGGAAGCGCTTTGCTTCATTGGGGCGGCGGTCGATGGATCATCGCTATTTGCTGGCGTTCTTAAGTTCATACACACGGAGGCAGCGCTTCAACAGGCCGATGAGACAGTGCAGCGGGGCTGCATCGATGCCCCGGGCAGCGGCGTCTGGCATGAAAAAAGATTGACAGGGGCACGATTTCTATTTATTAAACCCATTTTACAAAAAAACTTATCGCAATGAAGGAGATCCCAACGGTGGCCAACCATAAATCAGCCTTGAAACGCGCCGGACAGAATGAGCGCCGGCGGATGCGCAACAAAGCCGTCAAAACCACTGTCAAAAACGAGGTTAAAAGTGTCCGCCAGGCCGTTGCCGATGGCAATACTGCGGATACCAGTGCGCTTCTCAACCAAGCCAAAGCGACCATCGACAAAGCCGCCAAAAAGGGTGTGCTGCACAAGCGCACTGCCGCTCGCAAAGTCTCCCGTCTCGCCAAGATGGTCAACGCCGCCAGCGCATAACGCCAACCTTGGCGTGGCCCGCGCCGCCACCGCCCGCCGATCTGGCAATGCGCCGGTGATTGGTGCCGTGGGCGTTTGGCACCGCTACCGTGGATCAAAATAAACGCGACCCTCAGGGTCGCGTTTTTCTATTTGGATCGCCCGGCTGCGCCAGCGCAGGCGGCTGGGTCGCGCTGCCTGCCCAATGGCCGCCATGCGACCGCCCAGCGGATGGCGGCCGCGTCGGCTGGGGCTAAAAGTCATCCGTCAAGCGCTGGTAGGCGCGCTCCGCCAGATCCTGGGCGGCCTCCGCCAGTGCTCGCTGGCGATTTGCCTCGGTGGCGATCTCGTCCCCATCGATCACGTCGTAGACCCGGTCGGCCCGCAATTGCTCTATTCGCCGCAGCTCCCTTGCGGATGCATCCTCCAGGCGCAGGCGCATCTCGATCTCCACCCGCCGTTCCGCTGCGGTCCGCTCGCCGCTGCGGGAAACCGTTGTGGTGGCAATACGGGTGATTTCGCCGAGAAGAACGCCGTCGGCCGTATCGGTCGCGCCGGCCTGCGCCTTGAGATAACGGGTGGCCTCTTCCACCAGCGCATTCGTCACGGTGGTTTCAATCCCAGTCTCGGCGCTGCGGTTTTGCACCGTGGGGATATAGAGTCGCTCGATACCGGCGGGCAGGCTGCCCCCACCGGCGAAGCGATAGCCACACGCCTGGGACGCCAGCAGAAAGCCCACTAGAACGAGCGTGCCAATCCATGCGGGCGACACCAGACGGTAGAAGGGATTGCCGCGCATGGGGAGCTATACCACGATGTTGACCAGTTTGTTGGGCACAACGATCACTTTGCGGATCGTCTTGCCCGCGGTGAACTTGGCCACCCGCTCGTCGGCAATGGCGGCCTCGCGGATGGTTGTTTCGGGGGCATCCACCGGGGCGTTGAAACGCCCGCGCAGCTTGCCGTTGACCTGGATCACGATGGTGGTTTCTGCCTTGACAAGGGCCGCCTCGTCGTAAGTGGGCCACGGGGTTCTGAGGACGCTCACACCGTTGCCTAAAGAGGACCAGATCTCCTCGCAGAAATGGGGCACCAGGGGAGATAGCAGCAGCACCACATTCTCCAGGGCAAAGCGCATGACGGCATCCGCGTCCGGTGAATCGATGTCATCGGCGACGCCATATAGGGTGTTCACCAACTCCATGACGGCACTGATGGCGGTGTTGAAATGGAATCGATCCTCGATATCGCTGGTGACCTTTTTGATCGTTTCGTGCGTCTTGGCAAAGAGCGGCCGCAACTCATCCGGCAGATCGCTCAGTCCGCCGCTAAAGGCCGCGACGCCGGCGACACGCTCTTTCCATGCAGACACCAGGCGCCAAACCCGGTTGAGAAAGCGGGCACTGCCCTCGACCCCCTGATCGCTCCACTCCAGATCGCGCTCGGGCGGCGCTGCGAAAAGGCAGAACAGTCGCGTGGTGTCCGCTCCGTAGCGGGTCAGCAGCTCCTGGGGATCGATGACGTTGTTTTTGGATTTGGACATCTTCTCTACCCGTCCCTGGGTCACGGGCAACCCGCATTTGGAGCAGGTCAGCTCATCCTCGCGCTCCCAGACCACTTCGCTGGGATAGAGAAAGCCGTGTTCGGGACAGGTCATGGTCTCTTTGCAGACCATGCCCTGGGTCAGCAATCGGGTGAAGGGCTCCTTGAACCGGACCAACCCGAAATGATGCAGTACTCGGGAAAAGTAGCGCGAATAGAGCAGGTGCAAGATGGCGTGCTCGACACCGCCAATGTATTGATCCACGGGCATCCAGTAGTCCACGTCGGCCTGATCGAACATGCCCGCGTCGTAGTGGGGACTGCAATAGCGGTCGAAATACCAGGAGGATTCCACGAAGGTGTCCATGGTGTCGGTGTCGCGGCGGGCATCGGCCCGCCCACAGCGGGGGCAGGTGGTCCGCGTGAAGGCCTCCAGGGTTGGCAGCGGCGATCGGCCACCCGCCAGCATGTCCACCTCCTCCGGCAGGAGAATGGGCAGATCGGCCTCGGGCACCGGGACGATGCCGCAGTCGTCGCAATGGATCATGGGGATGGGGGCGCCCCAGTAGCGTTGCCGGGATATTCCCCAGTCGCGCAAGCGAAAATTGACCGTGGCCTTGCCCAGGTCGTTCTCCTCCAGGTATTGGACGATGGCGTCCATCGCTTGGCGGTTGGGCATGCCGTCGAAGGCACCGGAATTGGTCATGATGCCGTCCGCTGGTTGGGCCGCCTCCATGACGGCGGGGTCCAGCGGTGCATCCGGCTGCTGGACGACCACCACGACGGGCAGATCATATTTACGGGCGAACTCAAAATCGCGTTGGTCGTGGGCCGGCACGCTCATTACCGCCCCTGTTCCGTATTCCATGAGAGCGAAATTGGCCGTGTAGATCGGCATCCGGGCACCGTTCATGGGGTTGCTACAATAGGCCCCCGTCCAGACCCCCTCCTTCTCGTAGCTTTCCAGGGCTTTGCTCGAGCGGTCTTGCTGGGCAATCTTCTCCACAAAGGCCGCCACTGGATTCTCCTGAGCGGTCCCGGCCGAAAGTTCAGGCACCAGGGGGTGTTCAGGGGCCAGACACATGAAGGTCGCACCGAAGACGGTATCGTGGCGGGTGGTGAATACGGAGATCACCGCATCGCTGTTTTCCACCGGGAATCGGATCTCGGCCCCCGTGCTCTTGCCGATCCAGTTCTTCTGCATGGTGGTGACCTTGTCGGGCCACCCGGGCAGCTGGTCGCAATGAACCAGGAGGTCCTCGGCGAAATCGGTGATGCGGAAAAACCACTGGGCGAGTTTTTTCTGACGCACCGCCTGCCCGCAACGCCAGCACATGCCGGCTTCCACCTGTTCATTGGCCAGAACGGTTTGACAGGGTTCGCACCAGTTGACGTAACTTTCCTTGCGATAGGCCATCCCTTCGGCGTACATCTTCAGAAAGAGCCATTGTTCCCATCGGTAGTATGCCGGATGACAGGTGGCGATCTCGCGGGACCAGTCATACGAGAAGCCCATCTGCTTTAGTTGGGCCCGCATGGCGTCGATGTTGGCGTAGGTCCATTTGGCGGGATGGCTGTTGTTGGCGATGGCGGCATTCTCGGCCGGCATGCCGAAGGCATCCCAGCCCATGGGGTGCAGCACATTGAAGCCCTGCATGGTCTTGTAGCGGGCCACCACGTCGCCGATGGTGTAGTTGCGGACGTGGCCCATATGGATCTTGCCGGAGGGATAGGGGAACATCTCCAGGAGATAATACTTGGGCCGGTCAGGATCGGTCTCCACATTGAACAGCCCGTCGGCGTCCCACCGCTGCTGCCATTTTGCCTCTATCTCACCGGGATTGTACTTTTCGTCCATGACGTCATCAACCTTGCGTGTTGGTTTTGAGGGGTTCATCGCGGGTGGGCGGCGAGGCCTGCCGGCCGCAGGGAATTTGTTGTGCCACAGAAGGTGTTAAAATACAACCCGGTAGTGGTTAGAAAGGGTTTGACATCCGTGGAATAATTCCATATTCAGTCCACCAGCGTGTAGCCTCCCGCCGCTTGCGGATCCTCTCCGGCCACCCGGCGATCCATCACCCTCCCACATTCGGTTCCGGAAACACGATTGGCGATGCGGAGCAGCGCGGGCCGACGGTCGCGGAGACGGCAGCGGTGACCACTCGGACCTGGGGCGGGGCTTTTTCAGACGTCACAACCTGATAGGGTTGGGCATTTTCCGGCGAGCGTGCATTCCGCCGGCTAAGGAAACGCACTTGAATGAGCAGTAAAATATTGATCAACGCCATCGATCCCGAAGAGTGCCGGATCGCAAAAGTCAAAGAGAACCGCCTGGCGGAGTTCCATACGGAGAGCGCCGCCCGGGAGATTACCCGAGGGAACATCTATAAGGGCACCATCGCCCGGGTCGAGCCGAGCCTGCAGGCCGTCTTTATCGACTATGGCGGGGAGCGCCACGGTTTCCTCCAGATCCACGAAATTCACAGCGACTACTTCCTCGACGTCCCTTCGGGCAACAAGGCGGTGCAGAACCGGCTGAAACGCGGCCAGGAGCTCATCGTTCAGGTGGTGAAGGATCCCGCCGGCTCCAAGGGCGCCATGCTCTCCACCTTCATCTCCATGCCAGGTCGATTCGTGGTGCTGATGCCGGGAAACACCGGAAGGGGGATCTCACGCAAGATCGAAAGCGAAGAGGAGCGCAATCGGCTCAAGGAGATTGTCGACGGCCTCAACATGCCGGAAGATTTTGGGTTGATCGTGCGCACGGCCGGTGAAGGTTGCACCAAAACCCTGCTGTCCAAAGATGTCAGCTATCTCATGCGCCTGTGGCGCAACATCAAGAAACGGGCCATGAACAGCGATGCACCGGCCACTCTCTACAAGGAGCGCAATCTGGCGGTACGCGCCATGCGGGATTACTTCACCCCCGATGTCACGGAGATCCTCATCGACGAGGAGCACGTCTTTCGGGAGGTGAAGGGCTTCATCCACATTATTTCGCCCAAACACGTCAAGATCGTCAAACGCTACCAGTCGGACCGCCCGATTTTCACCAAGTTTCAGCTGGAGGAACAGATCGCCACCATCTTCGAGAGCCGGGTACGCCTTCGCTCGGGCGGATCCTTGGTGATCGAGCAAACCGAAGCGTTGGTGGCCATTGACGTCAACTCGGGCAAGGGAACGCGTAAAAGGGATATCGAGGAGACGGCCCTCATGACCAATATGGAGGCCGCTGAAGAGATTGCCCGTCAGCTTCAATTGCGGGATCTGGGGGGCCTCATCGTCATCGACTTCATTGACATGCGCGACCGTGGACACCGGGCCAAGGTGGAGAAGGCCATCCGCGGCTACATGCGCCAGGACAAGGCCCGCACCAAGGTTGGGCGGATTTCGCGTTTCGGGCTTCTGGAGATGTCGCGCCAGCGCATGCGCCCGCCCATCGATTTCGGCAGCTTCGAACAATGTGTGGTCTGCAGAGGCAAGGGACAGATCCCCTCAACGGAATCGCTGGTGTTGAGTTTCCTGCGCAAGCTCAAATTGGCGACCCTCAAACCAGAGGTGAGTCAGGTGCACGGTGCCGTCCCCATGGATGTGGCCGACTATCTGCTGAACCGCAAACGCGGTGAAATCGTTGAGCTGGAACAGCGGCGCAATCTGCAGATCACCATTCAAGGAGACCCCTGTATGATACCGGGGGACAGCGAGATCGCGTGTGAGTGATGTTGCTCGACCCGGTGTGCACCGGGGCAAGGCGGTGGTTGCCGGCCAAGTCGCCAGGGGCTGAATAGCGTTTGACCTATTTGGCCAAGTACAGTATATCTGCGCCGTTTTGGCCCGCAATGTGGGACAGGCATGATTTGGCCTTGGTCATCAAAGGGCCCCACGCTCTGACGTGTCGCCCATGATCGCCGCCACTACCCTCCGCCGGCGCTTTGACCGCCTGGCGGTTTGCGTATATATAAGGTGGCGTTCCCAAGAGATCCGAGGACTTGGGAAACGGCCCTCATCCCGGCGCATACCGCACCAGTCGCCCAAGACGGCACGCTGGAGGCGGTTTGCTGTTTCAAAAGCGTCCGGATCGGCGGCAACATCATCGAATGCGGATAGATCTGATCGGTTGGCTTCTGGCATCGGATACAGAAAGCCGCCCTTGGAAGGGCCTCGGCCCACAAAGGAGGTAAGCGAGTGACAGGAATTGCATACGCGATGGGAGCTGGCGGGGCTGCGCCCCAGGGTGGTGCCGGCGGATTTGCCGGCCTGGTCCCCCTGATTCTAATGTTCGTGATCTTCTATTTTCTGCTGATCCGTCCCCAGCAAAAAAAGACCAAAGAGCACCGCGAGATGATCGGCAACCTCAAAAAAGGAGACCGGATCATCACCGCCGGCGGCCTGCACGGCCGCGTCACGGGCGTGTCCGAATCCACCCTCACCGTCGAGATCGCTGAAAAGGTGCGGGTTAAGGTCAACCGGTCCAGCGTATCGGCCCTGGCCCAGCCGGCGCCGGCGGTCCAGCCCGCCAAAAAAGGCAAAGCGGACACTAAATCTCAGAACGACAAGGCCAAGTAGAGGGGCAGAGCGTTGAAAAATATCTCCTGGAAACTGGTTGCGGTTCTGGCGGTGCTCGTCGTCGCCGTGGTCTACGTCATCCCCACCATGGTGCCCGGCACCTGGCCCAACAAGAAGATCAACCTGGGCCTTGACCTGCAGGGCGGCATGCATCTGGTGCTGGAGGTGCAGACCGAGCAGGCGGTGGAGAACACCATTGAGCGGATCGGCCAGGACCTGCGCAGCCTGATGCGCTCGGAGCGGATCCGGCACACGGGTATCGACCTGAGCGATAGGGTGTCACTGACGGTAACGGTCAATGGCCAGGACCAGATAGAGGCCTATGAAACGCTGCTGGACAAGGAGTTTCCCGAACTGCGCATGGCGTCGCGCACCCGGGACGGCGATGCGTTGACAACCGTCCTGGACCTGCCCGACGAGGAGGTCGCCAGCATTAAACGATTGGCCGTCGACCAAGCGCTGGAAACCATCCGCAATCGGGTTGATCAGTTCGGCGTCAGTGAACCGGATATCCGGAATCAGGGAGAGCGCCGCATTCTCATCCAGTTGCCGGGGATCAAGGATACCCAGCGGGCCAAAGAATTGATCGGGCGCACGGCCCTCCTGGAGTTCAAGCTGCTCGACGAATCGGTTTCACCATCTGCGGCCGAAGGGGGCAATGTCCCCGCCGGAAGCGAGTTGCTGTACCAGGTGAATGAGGACCCGGCCACCAAACGGACGACCAAGGTCCCCTACGTCGTCCGCAAACGGGCCTCCCTCACGGGGGCCTATCTCACCGACGCGCGGGTGAAGATCGACTCCCAATACAACGAACCCTATGTCGCCATCAGTTTCGATAAGAAAGGGGCCCGCATCTTCGAACGCGTCACCGGCGAGAACGTCAACAAACGCCTGGCCATCGTGCTGGACAACACGGTGTATTCAGCACCCAACATCCAGGAGAAGATCAGCGGCGGAGAGGCCCAAATCACCGGTAGCTTCACCGCCGAGGAAGCCCGCGATCTGGCCATCGTGCTGCGGGCCGGCGCCCTGCCCGCCCCTGTGAAGGTGTTGGAGGAGCGGACTGTCGGCCCCTCGCTGGGGACCGACTCCATCCGCAAAGGATTGTTCTCCATGGTGGTCGGGGGGGTTCTGGTGGTCATCTTCATGGTGGTCTACTACAAGGGTGCCGGCCTCATTGCCGACATGGCCCTTGCCCTCAACATCCTGCTCATCGCAGCGGGACTGGCCGGATTCGGGGCCACCCTGACCTTGCCCGGCATCGCCGGGATCATCCTCACCATTGGCATGGCTGTAGACGCCAACGTATTGATATTCGAACGCATCCGAGAAGAGATGCACCTGGGCAAAACACCGCGCTCAGCAGTGGATGCCGGTTACGAGCGTGCCTCCCTGACGATCCTGGACGCCAACGTGACCACCCTCATCGCCGCCCTCGTGCTGTTTCAATTCGGCACCGGACCGGTGAAAGGATTTGCCGTTACCTTGAGCCTCGGGGTGCTGGCCAGCCTGTTCACGGCCCTGATTTTGTCGCGCACCATCTTCGAGCTCATTCTCAACAAACGCCACGTACAGACCCTGAGCATCTAAGCGAAAACGCACACATGGCGCCGGGCACCTGCCGCCAAATGCGGCGGCGGCCATCGACAGCGTGCAAGGCTATCAGCCCAATAAGATAAGGAAGCCGTCATGCAGTTCATCAAACCGGGCATCAATATCAATTTTATCGACAAGCGCAAAGTCGCCGCCATTGTCTCCGCGGTTTTCATTCTGATCAGCATCGGGTCGCTGATCCTAAAAAATGGGCCCCGCTACGGGGTGGACTTCGCCGGGGGTACTGAGATTCAGGTCAAATTCGAGACGGCCACCGATATCGAGAATATCAAGGCAGGTCTCGCCGGCATGCAGCTCGAGGACGTCACCGTACAGGATTTCGGTGAATCGGACAGCAACGAATATCTGATCCGCACCGATCTCTCCGAGGATCAGGGCAGTGGGTTGGCCGATAAGGTCAAAGCCGCCTTGGACAGTGCCACAGGCACCGCCGCAGAGATCCGCCGCGTGGACATGGTGGGTCCCCAGGTCGGCGAGGATCTCCGTGAAAAAGCCCTTTTCGCCATGTTTTACGCCCTGCTCTTTATCACCATCTACATCTCGGGGCGGTTCGAATTGAAATGGATGCTCAGTGGCGTGGTGGCCGCCGCACTGGCTGGCGCGGTCTACCTGCTCAACCTATTTGACGTCAGTGTGCCCATCCTCATCGTGGCCGCACTCCTCGTGAGTCTGGTGATCTTCTGGTTCCTAGAACTCAAGTACGCCATGGGTGCCATCGTAGCGCTGATCCATGATGTCACCATCACGGTGGGGATCTTCTCCATCTTTGACAAGGAGTTCACACTGCCCATCATCGCCGCGCTGCTGACCATCATTGGCTACTCCCTCAACGACACCATCATCGTCTTCGATCGCATCCGCGAGAACCTCCGCAAGTACCATAAAAACCCCCTGGCGACCATCATCAACAAGAGCATCAACGAAACCCTGGCGCGGACCCTGCTCACCTCGCTGACAACCCTCGTCGTGGTGATCGCCCTCTTTGTGCTGGGCGGCGGTATCATCCACGATTTCGCCTTCGCCCTCATCGTGGGCGTCCTGGTGGGGACCTACTCCTCGATTTACGTTGCCAGCCCCATCCTATTGGCCTGGCAAAAACGTTAAGCGTCATGGAGAATACGCTGCCATGGCTGACCCTCAAGGGGGTGCCGGGTGTGGGCAACCTGCTGTTCAAGCGGCTGCTCGATCGCTTCGGATCCCCTCAGGCGGCCCTGGCGGCATCCCAAGCCGAGCTGACAAGCGTGGCCGGGATCAGCGCCCGCATCGCCACGGCTATTCGCCGACAACAGACACCAGACGAAGCGCGGCGCGAACTTGATCTGGCGGATCACCACGGCTTCAAAATCCTCACCCAGACGGATCCCGCCTTTCCCAAGCTCCTCCGCCAGCTCCCCGATCCCCCGCCCCTGCTGTACGTCAATGGCCACCTCCATCCGGATGCACTGCACATCGCCATGGTCGGATCCCGCAGTGCGACCCGCTATGGTCTGGAAATGGCCCACGCCATTGCCAAAGCGCTCGCCGAGAAGGGCGTCGGAGTGGTCAGTGGCATGGCGCGTGGGATCGATGGTAGCGCCCATGAGGGTGCACTGGCGGCGGGGGGCTACACAACAGCCGTTCTGGGCAGCGGGTTACTGCAGGTCTATCCCCGCGAGCACCGGAAATTGTACGAGCGCATCGCCACCACCGGGGCGGTCATCTCCGAACTGCCGCTGAACGCCCGGCCCGAGGGACGCCATTTTCCGGCCCGCAACCGCATCATTAGCGGCATGGCCGTGGGCGTGATCGTGGTGGAGGCCGCCCTCAAGAGCGGATCCCTGATAACGGCGCGCCTGGCGGCGGAGCAGAACCGGGAAGTGTTCGCCGTACCGGGCAGCATCCGCTCCCGTCAAAGCCAGGGCACCCACGCACTCATCAAACAGGGCGCCAGTCTCGTGGAATCCGCAGCGGATGTGCTCGACACCTTCTTTCCGGCAGCCGCAGCTGAACGCAATTTGACGCCCGCCAGAGAGATTGGTGCCGCCAGCGCCAACCCACCGACAGACTTGACCTCCGCCGAAGCCGACCTATTATCCAAGCTGGAGCCCTACCCCCAGCACATCGACACTCTGGCAGCACTGGTATCTATGCCGCCAGGGGAGATCGCGGCCACGCTGCTGCAGCTTGAACTCAAAGGTTTGGCACGCCAGTTGCCTGGCAATCTGTTCGAAAAAGCCGTTTGAAAGATTGACAAACCTGCGGCGGGTTGATTAGAAGTGTCGCCTTAACGGTTGGGGGCGGCCGTCAACCAGCATGGTGGTCTGTGGCAGGCAATGGTGCCGATAAAAAATGATCGCAGTGACACCCAAGAATGAGGATTTCGCGTGAGTAAACCATTAGTCGTGGTGGAGTCGCCGACCAAGGTGCGCACCATTAAGAAATATCTGGGCAAGGATTTCAACGTGGTCGCCACGGTGGGGCATATCAAGGATCTGCCTCCAAAAGAGATCGGCATCGATATCGAGAACGATTTCAAGCCCAAATACCGCACCATTCCCGGCAAACAGAAAGTGATCAGCAACTTGAAAAGAGAGGCCGGGAACGCCGAGGCCGTCTATCTGGCCCCCGATCCGGACCGGGAGGGGGAGGCCATCGCCTGGCATACGGCCGAGGTGCTGAAAAAGAAGGGCCGCCAATTTCACCGGGTGCTCTTTCACGAACTGACCCAACATGCCATCCTGAGTGCCATCGAACACCCGGAGGATCTCAATCGCGACAAGTACGAAGCGCAGCAGGCACGTCGCATTCTGGACCGCCTCGTGGGATATCAGGTGTCGCCCTTGTTGTGGCGCAAGGTGAAGGGCGGCTTGAGCGCCGGTCGGGTGCAATCGGTGGCGGTGCGCATCATCTGCGAGCGTGAACGGGCGATCCAAGCCTTTGTGCCGGAAGAGTACTGGTCCATCACGGCCCACCTCAACGGCGAGACACCCCCCCCCTTTACGGCCAAATTGACGCGCAAAGATGGCGAGAAACTCAAGATCGGCAACGAGACGGCGGCCAGCGAGATCCTCGCTGCCGTTAGGGAAACGCCATTTATCGTCGAGAAGGTGGTCAGAAAAACCACCCGTCGAAATCCCCAACCGCCCTTCATCACGTCAAAACTTCAACAGGAAGCGATCCGCAAACTCCGCTTTTCCGCGAAAAAAACCATGATGGTGGCCCAACAGATCTATGAGGGGATCGAGCTGACGGCAGGTGAACCGGTTGGTCTAATCACCTATATGCGGACCGACTCGACCCGCATTTCGGACGAAGCCGCTCAGGAGGCCCTATCCCACATCCGGGCCACTCTGGGTGAGGCGTATGCCAACGATGGGCCGCGACAGTTTAAGAACCGCAAAAAAGCCCAGGACGCACATGAAGCGATTCGTCCCACCGCAGTGGCGCACACCCCCGAAAAGGTCGCTCCCCATTTGACCAAGGACCAGCAGCAGCTGTATGAGTTGATCTGGAAACGGTTCGTCGCCTCCCAGATGAAACAGGCCCTGATCGATCAGGTCCTGGTCAACATCAACGCCGGCGCCTACCCCTTCAATGCCAGCGGCTCCGCTGTTAAATTCAAGGGCTTTATGGCCCTCTACCAATCGGTGGACCAGGAAGCTGAGAGCGCCAAGAAAAAGCAATCGCTACCGGAACTCAGCGAGGGGCAGGTCCTGGCGCTGGAAAAGCTCGATCCCAAACAGCACTTCACGCAGCCCCCCCCTAGATTCTCAGAAGCCTCCCTGGTGAAGGAGCTCGAAGAGAATGGAATCGGTCGTCCGAGCACCTACGCTGCCATTTTATCCACCATCCGCGACAAAGGCTATGTGGAGTTGCTGCGGGGGTATTTCCGGCCCACCGAACTGGGCTTTATCGTCAACGACCTGCTCCTCGACAGCTTCCCGCGCGTCTTCGATGTCAATTTTACCGCACAGCTCGAGGACAACCTGGACCGCGTGGAGAGCGCTGAAGCAGATGCCACCAACATTCTGACAGATTTCTACACCCCATTTAAGGCAGCGCTTGACAATGCCGCCGAGACCATGCTCAGTGTGAAGGGCGTTGGCCTGAAGACCGGACTGACCTGCCCCCAGTGTCAAGAGAACGAATTGCACATCAAGATGGGCAAAAATGGTCATTTTCTGGCCTGCAGCGGATATCCGGAGTGCAGCTTCTCACGGGACTATGTGCGCAATGAACAGGGCCAGATTGAGTTGGTGCAGCCTTCCACCGAGGAGGCCACCGACAAGACCTGCGGCAAGTGCGGACAGCCCATGGTGCTCAAACGGGGCAAATACGGCGAGTTCCTGGCCTGCAGCGGATACCCGGAATGCAAACATACCCAGTCGGTGCATGCGGGCGGTCCCGGCAAGGAGATCGGCGTTGCCTGCCCCACGCCTGGCTGCAGCGGACAAATTCTGGAGAAACGATCCAAACGGGGGAAGATTTTCTATGGCTGCAGCCGATTCCCAGAGTGCGATTTCGCCACCTGGGATAAACCCGTGGCAAAATCCTGCCCCAATTGCGATGCGCCCTTTTTGGTTGAAAAAACCACGAAGCGGGCCGGTACTTTTCTGAAATGTCAGAACAAGGAGTGCGGTTACCGCCAGGCGATCGATTCCATGGCGGCTTCGGCAGTGGGCACTGAAGAGCGGGCGCAGGGCAGACGGCCGTCGTCCATCGGCAACCCATCGTGACGAATGATAGCAACGTGGTAATTATCAAAACCCCTCATAGTGCGTGGCGGCAATACAACAAAAAGGAGTTGTGCGCCGAATTCCAGATCAGCGACACAGAACTGGCCCGATGTGCAGAGCTGGGTCTCGTACTGCAGCCGCCCCCGCGACACAAGGCCCCGCCCTTCCATGAACTGGATTAACAGCCCCTGCGCA
>JAAUYD010151319.1_pt1 | contig 29761 bp, 34 predicted proteins | sample 7278101 | NCBI WGS metagenome assembly JAAUYD01 (sample SAMN14350128, study PRJNA611818) | marine sediment metagenome | isolation source: surface marine sediment (0.6m) | place: French Polynesia: Moorea | collected 2018-08
GGTAGATTTTTTGACGAAAGCATCGGCTTTTTACTGCCTTGTCCACTTGCCCTCCTTGCCCCCCAAGTCTTGTCCCAACTGAAAAATAAAATACCTGCCCTTGTGAGGGGGTGCAGAGGGAGAAAATGGGACTTCCTCCGGGAGCTTCCTCCGCCTCCTCTGCCTCCGGGAGCCTCTCTCAACTGAAGCGTTTCGAGTGAAATCTGCTGTAAATGCTGATTGATAACCTCTGCTTATTTACCCAATAAAAAAATATTTGTCAATAATACTTTACAAACCTTTACATAATTTGTTACATTTATTTACATAAGGACAAACGAGGAACACACCATGTTTACCACCAGTGACGAAAACGGCATTCTTAATAACTTCGCTAACGAACCCGATATGTATTACGCAGCTTATCCGACACAAAAGCAGCAACGGGGTTACTTAGTACAAGGTGTCTTCGCAGCATTACTGGTTATTGCTTTAGGAGTCGTTACTACTTTTGTTAGCTAATTTTTCTAGAACAAAACGTTTATTTTTAAGACTTAATAAGTAAGGAGGTTAATCATGTTCGCACCTATCGTTGTTTTATTACGTGATCGCATGGGAAAGGTACAATTTAATAAGTTACGGGGTGAAGCGATTAAATTACACTCCCAAGTCATTACTAACTTTTGTGAAAATCTTGGTATTGATAGAACCGCCAGACAAAACATGATTAGAACCGCAAGAGATAACGGTAAAAAGTTAGGTTTACTGGCTTAAATCATTAAAAAAGCTTCCATTGCATTGGATTTCTCCTACCTTCCCCCCTTGGTATAATTACCAGGGGTTTTTATTAATTAACGATTAATTTTTTTAAGATGTCTTGGTGCATAAAAGCACGATCTCTTAAAGATTGAATCCGATCTTTAAGTAACGGTTCACCATTAACAAAATATTCTAACCAAGCGGTACTAATAATATTAGGATCAGTGGGAAGTTTAGCTAAATCCCATCCAGGAAGTTCTATTTCTTCCATTAAATAGTTAACTTTGGGATCATAACTGAGGGCGAAACATTTACACTCTTCAGAAGCAGCCATAATTAAACTATGTAAACGCATCCCGATAGTCATTTCTACCCCTTTAAAAACCCCTTTTAATTCTCTCGGATTTTCTAATTGAATAATTTTGTAAGATCCTGGTAATTTTTTAGCAATGGAACGGGCAATTTCTAAATCTTGAGACCGTTGAAAAGGAACTAATAAAAGACAAGTGTGAGTGGCTTTTTGAAAATCGATTAAAGCTTGAGTTAAAACCTGTAAACGTTGAGGAGTTAATAGGGGATGACTCCGTAAATTCACCGCCACTTTAGGGGCAGGTAAATCCGCTAAACCTGGCACCGATTTAGCGGTTAAGGCCCAGACCGGATCGGGGGCAATCAGGGGGTTAATCTGCCATTTTGACAATAATTCTGCGGACTTATAATCTCTAACACTAACTGTTGTGCAACCTAATAAAACTTGACGGGTTAACCAGCGAGTCAAAGGATTATTTAAAGGTCCAATTCCTTGCGCCCAAGCAATGGTTTTTAAGCCTTTTTGTTGGGCTAATGCCATCAACCCTGCATAATAAATGGGACTGGCTAAACTGGTTACATCCTGCATTAAACTGCCCCCACCCCAGATAAAAATATCAGAGGTTTGTAGGGCTTGTAAAATAGCCAATCCAGAGCGATTATGACAAGTTTTCACCCCATATTGTTCGTAAGTTTTACGGGGGTTAGCTGAGAGGACAATGGGTTCAACTTGAGAGGGTAACATCTGCAACAACGACATTAATAAAGCTTCATCTCCGCCGTTTCCTTTGCCATAATAACCACTAATGACTGCCCGCATTTTTATCTCTCAATTGGCCAAATAAGCTTAGTATACAGATAAGCGATGGTTTCCACAATCACAGATTTTACCCCTGCGCTGGTTTTCCACCAAGGCGGAGAGGAAGGAGGGGAAAAGGCGATCGCTCCCACTTTAATATCTGGTTCTAAAATCGTTCTAAACACTAACCAACTCCGACGGGTATGAACATCATAGGAATAGAGATTGATAGCCTTAATCTCTAAATCTGACCCTAATAACCATTGTTTAACGGCCTCCGCACTTGCTGCAGTTCGATTGACTTCTACAGTGGTGTTAGGCACTCGAACCACTTGGTTAGGGTCTAATCCTAAAGCAATGGCTGTTGCGGCCGCTAAGTCAGCGAAGGTCTTATAATCACTTAAATACTTCCCCCGGCCTATCTCATTTCCGGTGGTGATCATCAAGCGATAGTTTTTCTCCTTAAATTCGGCGATCGCTCCTTTTATGGTTATATCAGGAACCCATCCTTCTATGACCATAATATCTGCGTCTATGGGATGAGATATGCTCAAAAATGGATGAATCGAAAGGGTAAAACCTATCAACACTGAAATTAATAAAAAAAATAAAAATAACCATCCTCTTAGGGTGAAAGTCCACTGGGGTTTATATTCAAATAAACCCCAAAATTTTTGGGGAGGAAGTTGGGAGAAAAGCATGGTTAATTAATTAAGACACAGACGCAGATTGTTGTTGTTTTAGGTAGATAAATACGGATTTATCGCCAATGTCAGGGGTTAAGGGTTGAAGGATTTTCCGTAGGGCAAAAATAATAAATAAACCTGTCCAGATTCCTAGTAAAGCTTGTTCAACCCCTACAGATAAAATGCCAAATAAGTGACCTAATAACAGCAAGGGAACTAAGGGGGTTAATAATTTTGTTTCCAGGCGATTAAAACAAAAGGCTTCCTTAAAATAAATCCCTGTCAAGGCAACAAATATAAATCCGATTCCCAATAAACTAAGAGGGTTTTGATAAACACATAAACCTAAAGAGTCTTGACAAGATAGAGACAGAATTATGGCTGTTATTGTTCCAATTCCCCAACAGACTTGTAAGAAACGATGGAGAGGGATCAAGTAAATATGAATAGTTATTAAGCTAATGCCCAAACCAAGACAAAATAAGGTAAACAAGGGAGTGAGTAAAGTTAGGGTGACAGAAGTTGCCCCTCGCCCTAAAATTAAGCCACTTGCTAAAGCAAAACTTAGGGCTGATACCACTAACCCGGCACGATAGATTTTAACCCCTTTTAGGTCTTCTGGGGTAATAGTATATTGTCCAAATTGGCCTTGATAAACTTCTAAGGGTTCAGAGGTTGTCTTCATGATTATCTCTTCCATTTGTTGACGATTAAATTGTATCGTTTTTTTGCAGCAAGGAAAGTCCTTTTTCTTTAATTCTAAAATTGACCTTAAATTTTAACAGTATTATCAATTATTTGAGCTAACATTATAATTTTAAAAAGATAAAAAATTATTGATAAAATTCTCAATAAACATCCAATTGTAAAATAATGCTATGATTGTCAACTTTGAACAAAATTAAAGAGCTATAATAATTATGGTAATAAGTAAGGTGCTAGGCAGAGAGAAACAATTTAGCGACCGATAAAGTGTGGTGTGAGGTAGTGAAAGTCCCTTGAACTAATCTAGTTTAGGGCAATTTGAATAATACAGCAGTTTGTTATTAAAACACTGCTCCTTACACTCTTTGGAGGTCAAAATGGTTAACAATTCAGCTAAGTTTATTGCTTTAGGTACATTAGCCACCGTTGGTGTACTTGGTTTAGTTTCCGAAGCGCAAGCGCAACATTTCGTCTATCCTCAAGAATTAGAAAAAGAGGAAATGATTTCTTATGTTGACTGGGACAGCAACCCTGGCCCCTACGCTTTTGAACGCAAGATCCAAAAGGTTGTTTTTGAATGTATTCCTCAAGCAGACGGCACTTATGCCACTGAAGAACGGGTAGTAGAAATCACCTTTAATCCTGCGAAAGCTGCGCCTGTAGGTAGCACTTTCGATCCTCATAACCCCTATAGTGGTGGTGTTTATACACGTGAGGATGTTTCTACTCAGTACATCGCATTGGGTGAACTCACTGGACAACCCATGATTCTCTGGAGTGAAGACGTTCCCTCTAGTAATCCCGAAGGGTTATATACTCCCGAAAGTCGTTGTCAAACCGTTAGTGCGCGTTTAACCAATCTTGCCTACGCCTTCGGTGAAACTACTCCTGTCGGTGTTGCACAAGCATTCACTGAAAGAATGGCTACAGGTATCGTTAATGGAGAAAGAGTTATCTTTATGTCCTACGATCCTAAAAACGTTTCTAGTGACAATGTAGTCTTCACCTTAAGACCTCAAAACGGAGCTACATTCGCGGAAGCTCAAAGAACCCTCGCTCAGTTTAACAATTCCATCTCTGGAAGCATTGGGGGTTTAGAGGAAGATCCCGCCAAACGTCCTCCTATTCTTGAGTAGATTTACCAATGGGGAAAGAGGCTTAACATCTTTATATTCTTTCCCTTTCTTTCTAGAGAGTTAGTATGTTACTGCTCTCTATTTTTTTGTCTATTTATAACAAAACTTGCAACTAATCTGAGAATTACGTTAAATTTAGTTAAGTTGGATCTGCCATTTAAGCAAAATTCCTGTTTTTATAACTAAATTCTTGACAAAAACCATATTTTGTGTTAAGAAAGCCAATTTTGATCACCTACGAGACACCTTAACCTATGAAAATATCTTGGAGAACCCTATTACTCTGGACTGTACCACTGTTAGTGGTGGGATTTTTCCTCTGGCAAGGGGCTTTCCCTTCGGCATCAACCCCAATGGGAAACAACACAGCTAACACCCGTATGACCTATGGACGTTTCTTAGAATATTTAGATGCGGGTCGTATTCTGAGTGTGGATCTTTATGAAGGCGGACGCACCGCCATTGTACAAGCGGTTGACCCTGAAATTGAAGACCGGGTACAAAGATCACGAGTTGATTTACCCATGAACGCTCCTGACTTGGTGGCTAAGTTACGTCAGTCCGATGTCCAACTAGAATCTCACCCTGTTCGTAATGAAGGAGCCTTATGGGGCTTTTTGGGAAATTTATTATTTCCTATTCTCCTGATTGGGGCTTTATTCTTCCTGTTCCGTCGCTCCAGTAACTTACCCGGCGGACCGGGCCAGGCCATGAATTTTGGTAAATCTAAAGCCCGTTTCCAAATGGAAGCCAAAACCGACATTATGTTCGATGATGTAGCTGGTATTGATGAAGCCAAAGAAGAATTACAAGAGGTTGTCACCTTCTTAAAACAACCCGAACGCTTCACCGCCGTTGGGGCCCGTATTCCTAAAGGAGTGTTATTAGTAGGACCCCCTGGAACCGGTAAAACCCTCTTAGCTAAAGCGATCGCAGGAGAAGCCGGTGTCCCGTTTTTCAGCATTTCTGGCTCTGAGTTCGTAGAAATGTTCGTCGGTGTGGGTGCGTCTCGTGTTCGTGATTTATTCAAGAAAGCCAAAGAAAATGCCCCTTGTCTGATCTTTATCGATGAAATTGACGCAGTAGGCCGTCAACGGGGTGCTGGTATCGGTGGCGGTAACGACGAACGTGAACAAACCCTCAACCAATTATTAACAGAAATGGATGGGTTTGAAGGCAATACTGGCATCATTATTATTGCTGCTACCAACCGCCCTGATGTGCTTGACTCTGCTTTAATGCGTCCTGGCCGTTTTGACCGTCAGGTGATTGTGGATGCTCCTGACTTCAAAGGACGGATCGAAATCTTAGAAGTTCACGCCCGCAACAAAAAATTAGCTCCCGATGTCTCCATTGAGTCCATCGCTCGTCGGACTCCTGGGTTTAGCGGTGCTGACTTAGCTAACTTACTCAACGAAGCAGCTATTTTAACCGCCCGTCGTCGCAAAGAAGCCATTACCTTATTAGAAATTGACGACGCTGTGGATCGGGTGGTTGCTGGTATGGAAGGAACCCCCTTAGTGGATAGTAAGAGTAAGCGTCTCATTGCTTATCACGAAGTTGGCCATGCGATCGTCGGAACCTTGGTTAAGGATCACGATCCAGTTCAAAAAGTCACCTTAATTCCCCGTGGCCAAGCTCAAGGGTTGACCTGGTTTACCCCCAATGAAGAACAAGGGTTAACCACCAAAGCACAACTAATGGCCCGCATTGCTGGGGCTTTAGGCGGTCGTGCAGCCGAAGAAGAGGTTTTTGGCTATGATGAGGTAACAACCGGTGCTGGTGGCGATTTACAGCAAGTTTCAGAAATGGCTCGTCAGATGGTCACTCGTTTTGGGATGAGCGATCTTGGCCCGTTATCCTTAGAAAGTTCTTCTGGTGAAGTTTTCTTAGGAGGTGGTTTAATGAACCGCGCCGAATATTCTGAAGAAGTGGCCATGAAAATTGATAATCAAGTTCGCACTTTAGCTGAAGAAGGTCATCAATTAGCCCGTCAAATTATCCGTGATAATCGGGAAGTAATCGATCGCTTAGTGGAATTATTGATCGAAAAAGAAACCATCGATGGGGAAGAATTTCGTCAAATTGTGGCTGAATACACCCATGTTCCTGAAAAAGAACAGTTTGTTCCTCAGCTATAATCTAGTTTAGAAAATTCGGACAAAAGGCGCAGTTTATCTGCGTCTTTTTTCTGACGGCGTTCATCATTAAGTTCCAAGCGATGACAAGTTACTCGACCAATGGGGTTTAAACCGACAATTTTTATTTTTGTAGTAGAGTTAAATGAGGAATATCCTCATTTTTTGTTGGTTGAATAGATAAACGAACTCTTTCACTAGAATACCAAATACGGTGACTTCCTGTTTGGAAGATCAGCGATCGCTATACTAGAAAATCAATCTGGGTTTAATCTCAATAGTCATGTTGTTCTCATTTAGATTTATTGGAAACACTTTAGGGGTCAACAACTGTTAACATTGAGAGGATTACAAGCTTTGTAGGGTGGGCAATGTTCACCCTACAAAGCTTCCTATCGTTGGGGTATCCACTCGCATATTTTCTGATGAAAACTTCTCAAGAACAAAAAGCCTTAGAAATACTCAATCTTCTCAAACAACTTTATCCTGATGCTACTTGTAGTTTAACTTACGAAACCCCAGTCCAGTTATTAGTAGCTACTATATTATCCGCACAATGTACCGATGAACGAGTTAATAAAGTCACTCCTGAATTATTTGCTCGTTTTCCTGATGCGATCGCTTTAGCCAATGCAGATCGAGAAATATTAGAAACCCTGATCCGTTCTACTGGATTTTATCGTAATAAGGCTAAAAATATTCAAGGAGCTTGTCAAAAAATTGTCGAAGATTTTAATGGCAAAGTTCCTCAAACCATGCAAGAATTATTATTATTACCTGGAGTTGCAAGAAAGACAGCTAATGTAGTATTGGCTCATGGTTTTGGTATTAATGCAGGGGTAACAGTGGATACCCATGTCAAACGTTTAAGTCAACGGTTAGGGTTAACAGAAAAGAGTGATCCTGTTAAAATTGAAAAGGATTTGATGGCTTTATTACCCCAGAAAGATTGGGAAAATTTTTCTATCCGTATTATTTATCATGGTCGTCAAATTTGTAAAGCAAGAAAGCCTAATTGTCAACATTGTAGTTTAGCTCATTTATGCACTTTTAATAATTGAGAATTTAGAATTACACTGATATGAGGAGAAACTGTTAATGGATATTCTTTCAAATATTGATAAAAATATTCTGATTATAGGAGCATCAAGAGGTATTGGTTTAGGATTTGTTAAAATACTCCTTGAAAGAGATAACAATGTTAATATTTATGCTACTTATCGTCAAAAAAATACAGCAGCAGAATTATTTAAGTTACAAATAGAATATTCTTCATCCCTTCATTTATTACAGTTGGATATTACTGAAGAAGAACAAATTAGCAATTTAGCTCAACAGTTAAAACAAGATATTTCTGATCTTCATCTAGTAATCAATTGTGTAGGAATTCTGCAAGAAGGTAATATTAAAGCTGAAAAAAGTCTTAGACATATTAATAGCAAAAATCTATTAACTTATTTTCAAATTAATAGTATTGCCAGTGTTTTATTAGCTAAACATCTCACTCCTTTTTTTCGTCATTCCCAACCGAGTGTTTTCGCTGCTATTAGTGCTAAAGTGGGTAGCATTGGAGATAATTATCTTGGAGGTTGGTATGGTTATCGTGCTTCAAAAACAGCCCTTAATATGTTCATGAAAACGGTTTCTATTGAATATAAGCGGACTTGTCCCCATACCATTGTTGTAACTTTACACCCTGGAACAACGGACACCAACTTATCCAAACCCTTTCAAAAAAATGTTCCTCCAGAAAAGTTATTTTCTGTCGAAAGAACCGTTAATCAATTATTAAATGTGCTAGATAACTTAACCAAAAATGAGACCGGACAATTCTTTTCTTGGGATGGAAATCGTCTTCCTTGGTAATTTTTACCTAATTAGTTTGATTTGTGAAGTTTTGTGAAGAAAATTAGCCATTTTTCTAAGGTTGATGCTACTATAAAAACAGGCACAAGGAAGTACACCAAACTTCTCAAAAAGGAATCGATTGGGGTTTGTGCCATCTGCTCTAATCGGTGCAGTGTTTTTAACACCAACATTCTTAATAGACACGATGGTATTACCCGCAGCTTTTTAAGTTAGTTTTTTAAGGAGGTGTTAGGGTGAGAGCCATAATCAACACCTGAGTCGGAAAGAGGATGTTGAGTCGCTTAAAAGGCATTGTGAGTTCAGTGTCCACTTTAGTTAGTCACTATCTAACCAATTCATTTAGATTTCTAGGAGTCCATATCCTTTGTACACTGATTAACCCGCCTCCGCAGGCGGGTAACTTGTTTGTGGGGGGTAAAGATAATTATTGGGTAGTAACTAGACGTTTCCGTAACAATTCAGCCCGACGTTTAGCAATTTTATTATTCTCATCAATTTTTAACGTTTCTTCGTAGGTTTCAACCGCTTTAGGAATCATTTGCTTTTTCTCATAGGCATTAGCCAAATTGTTGAGGGCGATGACATAATCAGGATAGAGTTTAATCGCATCTTTGTAATTGCGAATAGCCAGATCCACCTGTTCTTGAGAAAAATAAGCAAATCCGAGAGCATTATACATCAAAGCTTTGTTTTCTGGTTCCATTTTTTCCCCTGTTTTGAACCCTTTTTGTAAAAGAGTAACCGCTTGAACATACAATTTCTTGTCAAGATATAAACTGGCTAATTCATAATACTCCTCTGCGGTGCCTTTTTGGTCTTGTAGTTTTTTCTGTAATTTGTAAAACCGATTTTCTGTGCGACGGGTTTTAATAATTTGGAAGAGGAGAAAAATGGCCAGTCCCCCCAAAAAAATAACAATCCCTGATAAATAAATAATTGGCAATACTTCATTCATTAGTTAGTGGTCCCAATGTGTAGTGATATTTTGTGTCAGGAGTTAAGGAAGTCCCCAATACTGTAGGCGCTTAGCCAACCATCCAGACGCTTTCCAACGACCAATAGCTTGATTAACACGACTCCGTAAACTAGCATACTGCAATCCTTTAGGCATCACCACCCCTAACCCTTCCCCTGATAAGCGTACAGGGAGTTGATAATATTGGGGGTATTGTTGTACCCAACCCGCCAAAATGCTATTATCAGCAGCAAAAGCATCCACTTGTTCTGCTTCGAGTAAAGTCAAGGCTTCTTGATAGGAATTAACGCCGATCAGTTGTGCTTGAGGAAGTTCCGCGCGAATAACAGCGATGGTACTAGAACGGTTAAGGATAGCCATTTTGGACTGAGAAAGCTGATCTAAGGCACGAATTTGGGGATGATTGGTAATGATTCCTGTGCCATCCAAATAATAGTAGGGGCTAAAATTAACTAAACGGGCGCGAGAGGCATTAATGGTAACTCTGGCGATCGCTAGATCCACCTTTCCCTCAATCACTGTTTGTAGGCGTTCTTGATTGCTGACCGGTTGTAAAATAAGGGCTTGAGGATCACCTAAAATATCTTTAGCTAACTGTCTGGCTAGGTCTATTTCCAATCCTTGTAGTTGATTTTCTTGGTTAAGAAATCCTAAAGGACGAAGATTATTTTTGACAGCAACGATTAACTTTCCTCGTTGTTTAATTTCTTCTAGAGTAGCAGCAATGAGATAATTATTGTCTAGATTAAAGAATACACCAATGGTAAAAATTAAAATTAATTTTCTGATTAAAGCATTAAACATCTAAGTAACTAATTCAGAACTATTTATCGATTATTGACTAATTTTTAACTGTTCATTGTGCATAATTGCCACTCGATTTCTTCCATTTTCTTTGGCTGCAAAAAGAGCCAAGTCTGCCCGTTTAAGAATATCATCCATTTTTTCGTCTTTTGGATCATAGGTAGCTACGCCAATACTCACAGTAATTCTAACAGTTTTATCTCCTACCTGCAAACTTTCTTCAGTCATAGCGTCACAAACACGCTGGGCTGCTATATAAGCTCCTTTTAAACCAGTATGAGGTAAAATAACCACAAATTCTTCGCCTCCTAATCTTCCTAAATGGCTTTCTAAATGGCCTTTTTTAGTTAAGGCTTCTTCTTCGGTTTCCAGTCGTCCAATATAGTCTACTTTCCGAAGAGAATTTAGGGTAATTTTGACCATCATTCTTAGAGCATCATCTCCCACATCATGACCATAGCTATCATTAATCGTTTTAAATTTATCAATGTCGATCATGAGTAAAGAAAAAGGCAATTTATAGCGTTGACTACGCTCAAATTCTTGTTTACCAAAGTTAAAAATTGAGCGACGGTTAGGAATACCAGTTAATTCGTCAGTAGATGCAATTCGCTTCGTTTCTTGGTATGCTTTTTCCAATTCCTCCTTAGTTTTTTTCATTTCTTGATATGCTTTTTCCAATTCATCTTTAGTTTTTTTCAAGTCTAAATGGGTTTTAACTCTAGCTAAGAGTTCAGGGGTTCTAAAAGGTTTGGTTACATAATCAACTGCCCCAACTTCAAAGGCATTGAGCAGATAATTAGTTTCAGTGGCAGCGGTTAAAAAGATGACAGGAATTTTAGCTGTATTTTCATCGTCTTTCAGTCTTTTACAAACTTCGATCCCATTGATTTCTGGCATCATTAAATCTAACAAAATCAAGTCTGGTTCTGTAACTTTTACCCGTTCTAAGGCTTGTTTTCCTGAAAGAGCAAAAGTAGTTCCATAACCTGATGTATCCAGAATTTCAATCAATAATTGCAGATTTTTACGAATATCATCTACAACTAAAATTAAAAAATTTTCAGGTTTAAAAAGCTCTAATCTTTTCATTTTTTTACAGAATTAAGTAACAAAATTTGATTGCTTTGTTATTGTAGAAATCGTACTAGATCAGGGAAACTTTCTACAGTTTTTGCTAAGTTTTCACTATCAAATTCTTGTCGCTGGTTTTCTAGACGTTTAGCATAGTCAATCAGCATTTGACAATGATAATCTTCTCCCCATTTTTGTAAACGTTGAGCAAATTGACGTAAATCTTTAGTAATCATCGTCTTTCGTAAATTATGCCATACTTTTTCCTCTTCCTGGTGAAGTTTCTCTAGTAATTTGGGAGGGGTTGGGATGGGGGTTAAGGGTACCTTGGGAATATTCTCTTTAGCAACAGTGGTTATGGGTTCTATTTCTGTAAAAGGGAAAAGTTTTTTTAATGTTAGTAAGAGTTGGAGACGACTAATAGGTTTGGTTAAAAAACCTTGAGACATTGTCTTTGATTTTTTCTTATCTTTATCTTGAGAAGAAGCAGTTAAAATAACAATGGGAATTGCTTGTGTTTTTGCTTGTTGTTTGAGAATTTGACTAGCTTTATAACCATCCATATTAGGCATTCGCAAATCCATTAATATCAGGTCAATTTTATTATTATTTACTTGTTCGAGTGCTTCTTGTCCATCGTTAGCAAGTAAGATAGTATGGTGAGTATCTGTAAAATAACCAATCAATAAATCTCGGTTTGAAGCCACATCATCTACCACTAATATAGTCAGAGGTGATAGTTGATTAAAATCAAGATTAACCATTTCTTCATCAGGAATAATATCCTGAGATTTTCCCATAGCAATTTGAGGAAAAGAGACTGTGAAAATGCTACCTTTTGCCAGTTCACTTTTTAAGTTAATGGTTCCATTTAACATCTCGGTTAAGCGATTAGTAATGGTTAATCCTAGTCCTGTTCCACCGTATTTTCGATTACTTTGTCCTTCACTTTGGGTAAAGATATCGAAGACCCTTTTTTGTTGGTCTTCTGCAATACCTATTCCTGTATCTTCTATGGATATTTCTATGGAGCAAAACTGATTACTTTGATTAGTTTGAGAGGGAAATACTTGACTTTGTACACTAATTTTGATGTATCCTTGTTCAGTAAATTTTAAAGCATTTCCAACCAAATTAAAGAGAATTTGTCTCAAGCGAACTTCATCAAAAATAATAACATCAGGGACTTGATTGCCAATTTCCATTAATAATTCTACATTTTTTTTGTTGGCTGTTTCTAGAAAAATTTGCTTAATTTCAACAATTAATTCTTTTAAATTGAGAGGTTCATGAATAATGTCTATTTTTCCTGCTTCAATTTTTGACAAATCTAAAATATCATTGATTAAGGATAATAACATTTTCCCCCCAGAGGCAATAGATTCAAGATAATGACGGGAACGTTTATCAGTAATTTGCTCATTGAGTAAATCACAAAATCCCAAAATTGTATTCATAGGTGTTCTAATTTCATGACTCATATTCGCTAAAAATTCACTCTTGGCTTTATTCGCAACTTCGGCAGCTTCTTTGGCTTTTTCTAATGCTTGTTGGGCTGCTTTTTTTTCTGTAATATCAGTAATCGTTCCTACTAAACGGTAAGGTTTTCCTTGTTGATCTAGAATACATTTTCCTTTCGCTTCGATCCAAATATAATGACCATCTATATGTCGAATACGATGGACATTTTCATAGATTTCTGTGTTACCTTGTAAATGGTTTTGTACATCTTGAATTGCTCCATCAAGATCATCAGGATGAACATTATCAAACCAAGTAGATAAAACATGAGGTAAAGGTTGATTTTGATAGCCTAAAATCTTCATCCAAACAGGAGAATAATAAACTGTATCATCCCTTAAATCCCAATCCCAAATACCATCATTTGTTCCTGATACTGCTAAATCATAACGTCGTTCTCTTTCCCTTAATTCTTCTTCTATAATTTGTTTTTCAAGAATTTCTTGACAGAGATTTTCATTTAACTTTACCAATTCTTCTGTTCTTATTTCAACAAGATTTTCAAGCTCATTTTTGTGTTCTTTAATCGCTTGAAATTGAGTTTTTAATATTTTTCTCATGACCTCAAAGTTATAAGTAAGCTGCAAGAACTCATTAATTTTCATTTCAGGTAAAGATTCTTCTTGTTCCTCTTGCCAAATTTTATCGGGTAAACTTTCAGTAACTTCAGCTAATCTTTTTAAGGGATCACTAATCAAACGACTAATGCTAACAGCTAATAATAATCCTAAAACAGAAATTAAAAACATCACCGCCAGATTTTTGATGTAAAGTTGTTCTAAATAATCAAAATGATTGGCGGTTTTGATTCTTATTATTAACGACCAAGGTAAAGTGGGGGACAGATTAATTTTTTTAACATAAAATGAGTGTCGCCAACGAGTCATTATGGGCATTCCTGGGGCTATAGGAAGCCATTGAAAAATAGTATTATGGTCAGGACTTTGGCGAATTTCTCCCCCATCTTTCCAGTCAAAGATATTCATTAGCGTGAGGTTTTGTTTGCTGTCAGCAATGACATGATTATTGCTATCCACCAAAATAGTTTGTAGGTTAAATTCTTCTAATTGAATATCCACTAATGGGGAAAGTTCGGATAACTCAAGAGAACCATAAACTACAGCTATTAAGCTATTATTTGAGGGATTAAAAATAGGAATCTGAATGCCGATATGAGGTTGAGGAGAAGCCCTATCGGTATGTAATTCACTAATTTGAGGTTTTTGAGTAGTGGCTAATTCTTCTAAGGAAAGAGTTTCACTAACATTCATCCCTGCTAAAGTTTCTCCAAATTTGTTGGTTGTCGGATAAGCCTCCAAAATAATACCTTGATTATTGGTAATATAAATTTTCATGAAAGCAGGTAAAGCATTTTTAATTAATGCTAATGCTTGAGTTTGTTCTAACTCTGGTGACTCAGAGAACATCAAAGCTAAGGTTTTAAGTCCTTGGAGATTTTGTTTATACCAACTGTTAATATTTTTGGTAATTGCGATGCTGACGGTTTCAATTTCTGCTTGAATTTCTGCTTCAATAAAATGCAGAGTTACTTTACCCTCTAATACGGTTAAGAGGAGACTAGGAAACAAGATACATACTAAGAGAAAATTAAAGAGAGTTTGTCTGAGGGAAAGAGAAGATTTCGATTTTTGAGGATTAATTAAATGACCAAAGGGAAGATAAGAAACAATAAAATTAGCAATGAGAGCGTTAAAAATGCCATTGATACCCTGTTTCAAAGCAATTAACAGGGTTCCTGAAGCAGAAACCGGTAAAACCAACCCATAAAATAGACCCACCAGGGGTATTCCTAATACTACCCAATAAACAGCATCAAGGATGACAAAATTACGGTAGCGATGAGATAACAGGGCAACGAATAGAGTTTCTAAGGTGAAGATAATCATGGCGTAGGTATGATCCCAAAGATAGTAAGTAATACTACCTGCCATCATTCCGGCTAAGGTTCCCCAAAAAATGCCGTAATAATGAACGACGATTAAAACAGCGATACTCCCAAAGAGAAAATCCACCCCAAAAAATAGGGGTAATTTGTAATAGTTACCTAAAACTCCCAGGAGTAATAAGAGAGAAAGAGTACCATAATATCGACGAAGATTCCCCATTCATCTGGTTTTTTTGCTTGAAATAGTTATGCTTATTTTCTATCTTACAGGAATCCCATTCTACATCTCACGGCTAAAGCGAGTGGGATGTAGAATGCCCGACAACTTATACTACAGATGTGGATATTATAGGGGTCAACAGCCGTTGACCCCTACTAAAATGTTAGCTAAACATATAAACAAAGGGAACCAGTAAAGCCGTTAAGTCTTTAATTGTGATGTTGATGATGATTACTATTATGATTATGGGGTTCTGAGCGAATTTCTACAGGCCCGACTTGCCATCTACCCAAGTTGACAAGGGACATGGTTTCTATGCCAACCGAAGCAACTCCCATACTGACTAAACCTGTGGCGATGGTTCCCATAGCTACCATTCCAAAAGAGATAAATCCCATGGGAACAAGGCCAATAGCAACGATTCCCATTGGTGCCACCCCAATAGCAATATAACCGGTTGGGGTAATACCGATAGAAATAAGTTTTCTTGGTTTTTGATTATTACATTCTCCCGTGGCCTGGATATCAATTATTTCGTCGGGTTTTAATTTAACTGCCATGATTGGTTAGGATGAAATGCTTTTTAAGACTTCTATTCTACTGATGATTCTTATCAAGGGTCAAAAGACAGTCTGTCAAACTTGCGCTAAGCAAATAATTCAGCGATCGCCTGGGTTGGATTAGGTTGTTTGACTAATGATTCTCCAATCAAAACAGCGTTGGCCCCTGCTTGTTTAACCTGTTGTAAATCTTGGGGGGTGTGGATACCTGATTCACTGACAATATAAATCCCTCGCTCTCTTATCTTATCTTGACGGGCGGTTAATAAGTTTCTGGTGGTGTCTAGACTCACCTCAAAGGTTTCTAGGTTACGGTTATTAATTCCCACCAAAGAAACCCCTTCAATGGCCAAGACGCGATCTAATTCTGCTAAGGAGTGAACTTCCACTAAAGGTGTCATCTCCAAAGAACGAATAATTTTGATGAAATACTGTAAATCTGTATCTTTGAGAATAGCAGCAATTAAGAGAATCCCATCGGCCCCTTTAACCCTTGCTAAATAGATTTGATACGGATAAATAATAAACTCTTTACATAGCAGGGGAATATCCACTGCTTGACGCACTAAAGCCAGGTTATCAAAACTCCCTTGAAAAAATTTACGATCGGTCAGTACCGACAAACAACTAGCCCCTCCTTTAACATAAGCTTGGGCAATAGCCACCGGATCAAAGTCTTCTCGAATCACTCCCTTAGAAGGAGAAGCTTTTTTAACTTCTGCAATCAAAGCGGGTTGCGTTTTGCCTTGAGTAATAGCCCCTAAAAAATCTTTGGCCGCTGGCGCGTTTTGCTCCTGTTTTCGTAAGTCTAACAGAGAGAGACGCTCCCGCATCTGTTCCACCTCTTTTTCTTTGTGCCAAACGATTTCTTCTAGGATATGGTTAGCTTTTCCATTGGGATTGGGAACTTGGTAACGTAAGGTGTCGACGGCTACTGCGGGGTTAGGGGGTCGTCTTCTGATTTGCATGGGATTCGTTAAGAAATTTTAAGAAACTACCTAAGATATTCTTTGATCTAGGATATTCTATCCATAATTCCCGTTCCTTTACCAGAGCTTTTACGAAGTTTACCGTAAATCTGTTGAGGGAAGTTACGGAGAAGGCTGGGTAAGATAAAAAAAAAGATTTTCTATATAATCCGATAGTATCCCTAACTTTAGATTAAAGATTACATTAATCATCCCTATGAATACCATTAAAGAAAAAATCCAATCGATCTTGAATCAATTACCAGATGATTGTTCAATTGAAGATATCCAGTATCATTTGTATGTTCTCGAAAAAATCCGTCAAGGATTACAGGTCGCTGAACGCGAACCCATATTACAACAAGAAGAAGTCGAGGGACTACTAAGTAAATGGCTTATCGAGTGATTTGGTCTTCTAAAGCGGTAGAAGATGTTGATTCCATTGCGACCTATATCGCCCGTGATTCTCCTTCCTATGCTGCTGCGGTGGTACGCCAGATTTTGGATGCTACCAATCAGTTGGAGGATAATCCCTTAACAGGAGAGTTGATTACAGAAGGGGATGATATGACCCTTCGAGATCAACCGGCTTATACTTACCGTGTCATCTATCAAGTGGATGGTGATACGGTAATAGTAGTGGCGGTAGTTCATACAAAACGCTTATTAGGTCTCAATGAATAATGGAAGATCAAGACATTCAAGGTTTAATTGAAGCAGTCATCAAGGCTGACTCTTCTGATGCTTTATTGGAGGCAGTAGAGTCTTTGTCTGAGAGTGCCAACCCAATAGCTATCCCGACGTTAATTGAGACGTTGGGATACAATAATCCTGGGGCTGCGGTGGCTGCGGTGGAAGGGTTAATTAATTTAGGCGATGTCAGTGTCCCCCATCTCCTAGAGCAAATTGATGGTTACAATTATGGGGCAAGGGCTTGGGCGACTCGTGCTTTGGCAGGGATTGGTCATCCTTCAGCGTTAGACCATCTTCAAGAGACTGCCTTGAAAGATTTTTCCATGAGTGTGCGTCGTTCTGCTGCGAAAGGATTGGGTTATATAGAATGGTCTAAGTTATCGGATTGGGAGGCCTCTGTGGGGCAAAAACAAGTGGTTGCGACGTTATTTAAGGTATTGGATGACCCTGAATGGGTGGTGCGTTATGCTACGGTGGCGGGATTACAAAATTTGGCGGTTTCTGTGGACGATGAAATTTTAGTTAAGTCTATTGTTGAAAGGTTAGAAAAGCAACTAGAAACTGAGTCAGAATTAGGGGTTTGTGCGCGTATTCAGTTGGCTTTGAAACTCCCTTAGTATAGAAACGCTAGTATGGATAGATAAAATAAATTTTCATGGTGTTGCCTCTCTTCAAAAAAATTTTATGCAAATTCCTATGCCTAATAAATTAAATCGTCCTCTTCCATGGATTTTAGCCATTATGACAGGTGGAATACTGTTGGTTGGGGGATTAACCTATAGAATAGCGCGAACTCCCGTTTCCGAGAGTAAACTAGAAAAAATGACCGTTATCGCCGAACGGGAAACCCTTGCCGTTGAGATCGAAGCCAGTGGAGTGGTAGAACCTATTGAAACTGTTAATATTAGCCCCAAAAACCCAGGGCGGTTAGTGCAGTTGCGAGTTGAACAGGGGATGAGAGTCAAACAAGGGGACATTTTAGCCCTAATGGAACACACAGAAATTAAAGCGGAAGGAAAGTATGCTGAAGCTAATTATAATCAAGCGTTAGCGGAATTAGACGCAGCTAAAGTCCGTATTCCCAGTGAAATTCAACAGGCTCAAACTCGTTATATTCAAACACAGACTCAACTAGAACAGGCAAAAGCCAATTTAAAACGAGCAATAGAAAGAATTCCCCGAGACATTGACCAAATTAAAGCCCAAATTGTATCCGCACAGTCTCGCCTTCAGTTAGCAGCCTCTCGTGTTAAACGCAACGAAGAATTACTCGACGAAGGCGCAATCACCCAAGATCGATTTGATGAACTGCTTAATAATTACAATAATGCTCAAGCCAGTCTCATCGAGCTTCAAACTAGGCTAGAACAGGCAAATCAGACCCAAAACCCGGAAATTGACCAATTGCAACAAGAAGTCTTACAAGCTCAAGCAACCGTCGCTGAGGCACAAATTCAACTCGAAGAACGCAAAAGAACGGCTCAAAGCGAAATAGCCCGCTTAGAATCGGCTGCTGAGGCTGCTAAAGCCCAATTAGAACAAGTGGTGATTCAATTTCAAGATACAGCCATTCGCGCCCCATTTGATGGGATTGTTACCCAAGAATATGCTAATCCAGGGGCGTTTGTTACCCCAACTACCTCTGCATCGACCACGGCTTCAGCCACATCCAGTTCGATTATTGCTTTAGCGCGAGGATTAGAAGTGGTGGCTAAAGTGCCAGAGGTCGATATTGCTCTGATTAAACAGGGGCAACCGGTGATGATTGAGGCCGATGCTTATCCCAATGAAGTTTTTCAAGGACAGGTGGTTTTGATCGCCCCAGAAGCCGTTGTAGAAGAGAATGTGACCTCATTTGAAGTGACTATTGGTTTGAGGACGGGACAGGATAAATTATTATCCCGCATGAATGTGGATGTGAACTTTTTAGGAGAAGAAATTAAAGATGCTTTAGTGGTTCCTACTGTCGCTATTGTTACTAAAAATGGCGAAACCGGGGTTATGGTGGCCGATGAGAATGAGCAACCCCAATTTAAACCCGTTACCATCGGTCAAGTTTTAGATGAGAAAACCCAGATTCTTTCTGGTTTGACCCCTGGGGAAAGGGTATTTATTGATTTACCCGAAGATGGACAAAAGAAATCCTTGTTTTAATTGAGAACTGCTATGAATTTTTTAGACAGTGTTAAAATGGCAACCTCTATGTTAGCGGGCAATAAGTTACGCACTAGCTTAACTATGTTAGGGATGATTATTGGCAATGCTTCGGTTGTTGCTACCATTGGTATTGGTCAAGGGGCGGAAAAATTAGCCACTGAACAGTTAAATGAATTGGGTCCGAAGGTACTTTTTGTGGTTCCTGGAACTCGTAAAGCCCGTCGTGCTACCCTTGATTTACCGAGAACCTTAGTCTGGGAAGATGCTCAAGCGATCGCCGAACAAGTTCCCACAGTTACAAGGGTTGCCCCTGAAAGAAATCAACGACAATTAATTAATTATAAAAGTGAAAATACCAACGCTTTGTTAATTGGAACAACGCCAGACTATCCTCAAGTTAGAAGTTTTCCAGTGCAGAAAGGACGGTTTATTAATCAGATTGATCTTCAAAGAAATAAAAGGGTTGCTGTTATTGGACAGGACATTGTTGAGCGTTTTTTTAAAGTTACTAATCCTATTGGTGAATCCATTAGAATTAAAAATATTTCCTTTGAAATTGTTGGAGTTATGGCTCCTAAAGGGTCTTTAATTGGAACGAATTTGGATGAAACCATATTAATTCCTCTGTCCACAATGGCTAATCAAATTGTGGGTAAAACCTCCCCCTATGGCTTGCAAGTCAGTTGGATTAATGTAGAAGCGAAAGATATGGATAGTGTGTCTGCTGCTCAATTTCAAATTGAAAATTTATTGAGATTAAGACACAAAATTACCAATGAGGATGACTTCGGGGTAGAAACTTCCAAACAGATGTTAGATATTGTGGGAAGTATTGCTAATGGGTTGACGGTGATGTTGACTTTTTTAGCAGGAATTTCTCTGATTGTTGGGGGGATTGGAGTGATGAATATTATGTTAGTTTCTGTGAGTGAAAGAACCTCAGAAATTGGACTCAGAAAAGCCTTAGGAGCTAGTCAAAGTGATATTTTAGGACAGTTCTTAATTGAAGCGGTTATTATTGCTGTTTCTGGAGGCGTTGTTGGTATTTTAACAGGGGTCAGTTTAGTAACAGTTGTCGGTTTGGTTTCTCCTTTATCTCCTACCGTTTCTTCGGTATCTATTATTATTTCCTTAGCTGTTTCGGGTGGTATTGGTCTCGGGTTTGGGGTTATTCCTGCCCAAAAGGCTGCTAAACTTGATCCCATTGTCGCCTTAAGAAGTTCTGTGTGAAGGAAGAATCCACTCGCCATAAGGGCAGTGGAGTTGTCAAATTTTAGACAAAGTGCAAGCATTCTGCTTGCACTCCATCAAATCTAATCTGGCAAGGTGGGCAAATTAAAAATTAATCTTAGAGATTCGTAATGCAGAAAAGTTTGCCCACCCTACTATACTTAGGCTACCAACCAGCTTCGGATTGCGCTAAAACATAAGTAGCCACATCTTCAATTTGTTTATCGGTTAAACGCCCTTTAAAGGCAGGCATCGCAGCTTTACCATTGGTGACTTGGGTAATAATTGCTTCTAGGCTATCCATGCCATACTTTTCTAAATCACCTTTTTGGAGGGTTTTAGCAGCATTAACTACATTTTTCCCTCCCAGATGACAAGCATTACAGTTAGCGGAAAAAACGGTCTTACCAGCAGCAGCATCGCCGGCTAAAGCAGGGGAAACAAAACTAAAACAGAAAAAGGCAAAAATCAGTAAAATTAGGGACAATAATCTTTTCATCGTGTTCTCCTTACAAAGATCAATCCGTCTTTGATCTTCGACCTAAGTTCTGAGTCTGTCAAAAGACACCTTGTCAAACTTCCCTTTGGTCAAGGCCAACCCTTATAAATAGCAAAATAATTTTCTTTTGTCCAAAGACAGCTTGTCAAACATTTCTGTTGTGCTTATAATCAAATTATGTAGGAAAATACTGACAATAGATAATTTCTGTCTTAAAGAACTCATAGGAACCACACAAATGTCTAAAAAATTAGGTTTACTCATCGCTGCTGTTGCTCTAATCATCTCTAGTTTCTTCGTTGCTGTTAACCCCGCTGCAGCCGCAACCGTTGAAATTAAAATGGGTGCTGACTCAGGTATGTTAGCCTTTGAACCCAAAGAAGTTGAAATTAGTGCAGGAGATACCGTTAAATGGGTTAACAACAAACTAGCTCCCCATAACGTTGTTTTTGAGAAGGATGCTCAATACAGCCACAAATCACTGGTTTTTGCTCCTGGAGAAAGCTTTGAAGAGACTTTCAACGAACCTGGAGAATATACTTACTATTGTGAACCCCATCGTGGCGCTGGTATGATTGGTAAGATTATTGTCAAGTAATTTTTATTATTCTTAACAATTTGAAACCTTGGCCTACGAATTAAATTTCGTGGGCATTTTTATTGTTGAAACACCGCAAGACGCTGTATCAACAATTGAGCTTGTTGGGTAATGACATCCCATTCTTGACTATCAAGAGCATAATGAGGAAATAACTGGCTGGATAAACCAACAGCTACTGCCCCTGCTTCGATGAAATGGGGCGCATTATCTAGGGTAACCCCTCCTGTGGGAATCAAAGGAATCGAGCCTAGAGGACCTTGTAACCCTCTGATGTAGGGAATCCCACCAATAGCCTGCACGGGGAATACTTTAACACAACTAGCTCCAGTTTGCCAAGCGGTGATAATTTCTGTGGGAGATAGGGCCCCTGGAATGATAGGAATTTGCTGGTCTATCGCTGTTTTGATCAGAGTTTGATTAACGTGAGGGGTAAAACAAAATTGAATACCGGCTGCGATCGCTTCTTTTAATTCCTCTCGGGTTAAAATGGTTCCGGTACCAATGGTACAGTGAGGTAAATCCTGTTTTAATTGTTGAATAATTTGAGCCGGTTGGTGACTATTCCAAGTAATTTCAATAATTTTCATTCCTCCAGCTGCTACTGCTTTAGCCATATTGACACCTTGTTCTAGATTATCAGTGCGAATGACAGCAATAGCACGATATTGTTTTAATAATTTTTGCCAAGACTGTGAAGGGTTAAACTCATTATTGGCTTCCATAACCTTACCTCAATTTATCTTCTTTTAATTAATGACTAAATTATCTCTATGGACGATAGTTTCTGCTCCATGATAACCTAACAATTCAGGAATTTTATCCGAATGATTTCCTTTAATTTTATTAATTTCTTCTTGACTATAATTAACAATACCTCTCGCCACTTCTTCTCCTACTTCATTACATAATTGAACCGCTTCTAATGAGTCAAATTCTCCCTCAACTTTAATAATTCCTGCTGCTAACAACGACTTTCCTTTTTGAGAAATCGCTTTCACTGCACCCTGATCGAGATACAATTTTCCTCTGGGTAATAACCCATAAGCGATCCAACGTTTTCGGGCATTATCATTCTTTAATTGTGCCTCAAATTTAGTGCCAATATCTTCGCCTTTGAGGATTTTTAATAAGTTTTGTGGTTTTTTCCCGTAGGTTATTACTGTGGTAACTCCTGCTGATGTAGCCAGTCTCGCTGCTGTTAGTTTAGTTGACATTCCTCCTGTTCCCCATTGAGATCCTTTATTGCCTGCTTTAACTTGTAATTGATCTAATTCTAAACTGTTAACAACTTTGATGGGTTTAGCATCAGGAAAAGTACGAGGATCAGCCGAATAAAGTCGATCAACATCTGTTAAAATAAACAACCAATTGGCGTTAATCAAACTAGCGACTAAAGCGGAAAGGGTATCGTTATCTCCAAATCTTAACTCTTCAATAGCAACGGTATCGTTTTCATTCACAATAGGAATAACCCCTAATTCAAAAAGCGCATCAAAAGTGTTTTTAGCATTCACATAACAACTCCGTTCTATTAATTCTCTACGAGTTAATAAAACTTGAGCAATGGGTTGATTTAAAGCGGTAAAAAGGTCATCATAAACCCGAATAAGTCTCCCTTGTCCTACGGCGGCAATCGCTTGTTTAATGGCTATTTTTTTCGGCCTTTCTGTTAACTTTAAGCGACTACAACCCACCCCCACTGCACCGGATGAAACCAGGACAACATGATAGCCTAATTGTCGTAATTCTGTTAAGGTTTCTACAAGAGCAGCAATGGTAGATAAAGCTAATTTCCCTGTCTCTGGTTGAGCAAGACTAGAGGTACCAATTTTTACAACAATAGTCTGGGAGTGGTTCATAAATTCAGCAAAAACAAGTAATAAAAGAAAGGGTTAATGTGCAGCCCTTAAAGCAGCCCCAATCAAGCCAACTTTAGGATTTAAAATGATATGAACAGGTATTTTAGTTAACAGTGAACTTATACGCCCTTTGGCTTTAAATGCTTCCATAAAGGTTCCTGTCTTCATTAATGGTAATATTTTAGGAGCAATTCCTCCTGCTATGTATAATCCCCCATAAGGTAACAATTTTAAGGCGAGATTTCCTGCTTCTGCGCCGTAAGCTGAGATGAACATTTCCATTGTTTGTTGACATAAAGTATCGTTATTTTCTAAGGCTGCTTTAGACACTTCAGCAGAAAGATCAACGTTTTTTTGACTTTCCCAAGTTTGATAAATTTGCTTTAATTTGTCTGATTCCTTTTCAGGATATTGATAGCGTAAAAATTGATAAATGACACTAATACCTATACCAGAAACAACTCTTTCTATAGACACTCTAGGCAAATCATACTGAGCTTTTATATAAGTTAATAATTCAAACTCTAACGGATTACGAGGAGCAAAGTCTGCATGAGATCCTTCAGAAGAAAATACATTATAATTACCACTTTCTAAAGGAGTTAAAAAACATTCTCCTAAACCGGTTCCTGCCCCCAATACGCCGATGGGTGTATTCCCTTTGGCTTCAATGTCTTGTAAAGTATGTAAGTCATCTTTTTTTAACCCTAAAATACCATAACCAATAGCAGCAAAATCATTAATAAGATTCACTCGTTCTAAAGATAGTTCTTGGGCTAAACCATCGCCACTTAATGACCAACTTAAATTGGTTAATTCTGAGGTATTATTAACCACCGGTCCAGCAATACCAAAGCAGCCATTTTTAACCGTGATTTCCTGTTGTAATTCTTGCTTAGTCTCGTTAAAAAATTCTTGGACAATGGGAACTAAATCATCATATTCTTGACTGGGATAAGATTTTTCATATACAGTAGTTTGTTGAGGTAAAATTTCCCCATCTTTTGGATTACCTGAATTAACTAAACGTAAAATTGTTTTAGTTCCACCGATATCCCCAGCGAGTAATATAGACATACTTAATTTAACCTCTGTTGGCTTCTTTTGTTAGTTTAATCAAAATAGGTTATTCTGTACAATAGTCCTTATCTATTTTTACAAATAGCATAGGATTCAACCATTGAAACTCTCACATTATAATCAATTAACAATTCACTCAGTCTTTCCCCATCAGTTAAAATAACTGTACGCTCAATCCTGTTGGTATATTCAATGGTTTTCCCATCCACTAAATTCATAATAAATATTACCACGGGTACTATGACGATTACCTCTTAATTTTTTGAGTTTTTTGTTTAAATAGTCTTGAGCCTCATTAGCAGGTAGTTCTGTGGCTTGCATAAAAGTTAATATACTAATTTTGCCATGACTTTGTTCTAATAATTGATAAAAAATAGTATCAACATCTTTTCTAATGGATTTTAAGTAAATATAAATAGAAATTCCATAAATAAATGATAAAAAGGCACCCAAAAGATGGAATAAAAATTGACTAAAAATAGACTCAATAAAAATGAATTCAAAGACAAGAAAAAAGATTAAAGTGTTCCAAAAGATATAAGCTTCTCTAACTTTTTCTCTTTGGGTTTTTACTTTTAACTTAATAATTATAATAATATAAACAATGATGGTTATTGCAAAATAGACGATCCATCTCATTGATCATACCCAATCTGCTTATCATCACTATTTTATCTTGTTAGTGATGAGTGTTAACTGTCAACTAATCCCAGTGAATTTGCGATCGCTGTTCACACACGACTTGATAAACGGCTTCAGTTTGTTTAGCTAATTCTGGCCAACCAAAACGTAGGGCTAACTCTTTATATGCTTTTTCGACTAACGTTTGACCATAATCAGGGTTTCTTAAGATTTTCAAAATTCCCCAAGCCAGGGAATTCGGGTTATTCACCTCGGTAACAATGCCTGTTTTTTGATGATGGACGACTTCGGGTAAGCCCCCTGTATTCGATACTACCACAGGGACACGGGCTGCAAAACTTTCTAGGGCGACAATACCGAAGGGTTCGTATAAACTGGGAAATACAGCACAGTCAGCGATGGTTTGAAAGCGATCTAAATCTTCATCGGACATAAACCCTGTAAAACAACAACGGTTAGCAATACCCAAATGGGAAGCTTCTGCTTGTAAATGCTCGGTATTTCCTCCACCAATAATCACTATTTTGGCATTTGCCTCTAACTCCCATAACACTTTGGCTGCTGCTTGTAAGAGGATAGAAATTCCTTTTTCACGGGTCATTCTCCCCACATAATAGATGATTTTTTCGTGATCTAAAGCAAATTGACGACGAAAGGCAAGATAATCAAAATTGGGATCTTTGTGCTTTTTCTCGGGCCGAATCCCATTATAAATAACATCAACCTTATCCAAAGGAGTCTCAAAAGCCCGTTTGAGTTCGTGACGCATATAATCACTACAAACAATCACTCGCCAAGAATCATAGATTAAGGTTCCCTCTTTGTTGGAGATGTAGCGTTGGGTATCATTATGAATACCGTTGTAACGACCATATTCTGTGGCGTGGATGGTAGCAATGAGGGGAATTTTAAACAAATGTTTTAGGGCGATGGCAGCATCTCCTACTAACCAATCATGGGCGTGAATTAAATCAAACGGACCTTTGTCTTGGATTAACTGTCCCCCATGATGACCCATGCTATTATTCATGTGGACAATCCATTGAAAAAAGTCGTTAGCTTCTTGCACCGGAACACGATAGACATGAACCCCGTCGACTAACTCATAGCCAGGGCTTTGACCAAACTCTACAGTAATTAAATGGATTTCGTGGTCTAATTTGGCAATCTCTGGATATAATTCAGCAACATGACGGGCGATCCCTCCCACAAGCCGCGGGGGAAATTCCCAGGTCAATACCAAAACTCTCATAAATGGACGCTCCTCAACGATACAGGGAAGCTAAACTAGCTTAGGATGGTTAGGAGAATTTCACCAAGACCCCTGGTTCTTTTTGTATCGGTAATACTTCTATAATGTCACTTTTAGCACAGTATTGTAAATCCTCATGAGAGTTTAACCGTAACAATCTTTGGCCGTGACTCGAACGACGGAACATCTCTAAAAGATTATCGTGCCATTGAGCATATAAAGCGATCGCTGCAATCACTTCATCGTTACTCACTTCTACCTCTTGAGCATTATCACTCATCAAAGCGTGGGCGATCGCTCCTGCACAGACAGTATCTTCCAGGGAATAACCCCCTTCCCATCCCGATCCCACTAACCAAACGGTTTCGGGTTGACTGTTGACGAGATAGTTAACGGCTGCTTGTCGATTGATCATGGCTGCGGTGATTACGGTTGGGGCGTTTTCGACCCGTTGTAGTGCGCGAGTCCCATTGGTAGTGGTTAAGAAGAAACGCTTGTTTGTTACCGTTTCAGGGGTACAGTCCAAAGGAGAGTTACCCAGATCAAACCCTTCTACTTTTGCTCCACCCCTTTCTCCTGCTCGAATGCGTTTTTCTGGTAGCCATCGCTCACTGACGGTCATCAATTTTTCAATGTCGCTGAAAGTCTGTACGGCCTCTGCACCGGCTTCTAAAACGGTGGCAATAGTGGTGGTGGCTCGTAAGACATCGATGACCACAGCACAGTCGGGTAAATGGTCTGTAGGGGTTAGTTCAGGGGTATGATAGACAAATAGCTTCACGTTTGTCCTCAGGGCAAATTGATTATTGGGGATGATTTCTATCTTATCTGGGTGATGGCCCCCTGGCAAAATTATTTATCAAAAAACCCCCGTTTTTACTAACGAGGGCTGGCCAACTTTAGAATGCTTGTTCTACTTCGGCAATTTCAGGAATCATTTCTCTTAAGCGTCTTTCAATCCCCATTTTTAGGGTCATGGTTGAGCTAGGACAAGAGCCACAAGCTCCTTGTAAGCGTAGTTTAACAATCGGTCCTTCGATTTCCACTAATTCAACGTTGCCACCATCTGCCATTAAATAGGGACGCATTTCGTCTAAGACTGTTTCCACATTGTCGGGGGTTAAGGCCATTGCTTGTGTCATAGTTTACCTCTACTTAGATTCATTTAAACGACGTTATTTTTATCCTACCTTGAACTTTTCTAATTATCCATTAAACTCCGCCGTTAACGGCGGGGTCTTCAATGTTCAAAAATATCTTTATAATACATTAAGTCTAATTCTACAAATACGGGAATAACCTTCATACACTTTTGAGCCAGTTCCCATCTTTCTTCTCTTTGCAACATGGTTATTAATTGTTCTCTCAGTTGAATTAAATATCTAACATCATTGGCTGCATAACTTAATTGCGCTTCAGATAAATTTTGACTGTTTCCCCAGTCAGAACTTTGGGAACTTTTATCGAGTTCTAGTCCCTCTAGTTCTTGGACTAAAGATTTCAGTCCATGAGACCCTGTATAAGTTCTCGCTAATTTACTGGCTACTTTCGTACAGAAAATTGGTGTGGTTTCGATGGCAAAATTATACTTAAATTGAGCGACATCAAAACGAGCATAATGGAAGATTTTAACAATATTTTGATTTTCTAATAACTGTTTTAAATTGGGAGCTTCTTGTTGTCCTTTCTCAATGCGAATAGCGGTAACATAACCACTGGGATCGCATAATTGTACTAAACATAGTCGATCTCTTTGGGGAATTAACCCCATGGTTTCTGTATCAATGGCAATAGTATCCGCTTCTAAATAACGGTTTAAGGTGTTGACAGAAAGATCGCGATCACAAATTTGAAAATCGTTGTTTTTTGATACTATTTTTTCTGAAGAGTCAGTCATGATTATTGCCGTTAAATTGTTCGATATTAACTTACCTTATATTGGTTAATCTACTCTAGAAAAACACAATTTCTTAATCATAGAAACCCATCTATTTTAGTATTTTTCAAATCAAACTATTAACCCGAAAAATAATAACTGATCAGTGGTCACTGAACCTAGCGTCCTAAGTCATGAAGTTGGTTAATAATCGTAGCGCATTTTTGGGTAACAGTTTCTAGAGCTTGGCGTTTATTGGACTCAGGAGGCTCAATGACTTCGCCAATGCGAATGGTTAATGGTACAGGATAGGGAAAAGGTGAGCCTTTTTTGAGAATTTTTTCTGTTCCCCATAAGGACACTGGTAACAGGGGAACTTGTGCCTTAGCTGCGATCATGGCTGCCCCTAGTTTGGGATCGTCAATCTTACCATCAACTGTACGGGTTCCTTGTAAAAAAATGCCCACCAACCAGCCATCTTTCAAAGCGGTTAAAGCTGCACGAATGGCACTGCGATCGCTGCTTCCTCGCTTGACAGGATAAGCCCCATATAAACGAATTCCCTCTTTAAGCAAAGGCACTTCAAATAACTCTTCTTTCGCCATAAAAGCCACAGGACGACCCATACAACAGGATAATAAGGGAGGATCAAAATAACTGGCATGATTACTCACTACTACTAAGGGATGCTTAGTTGGCACGTTTTCCTGGCCATAAACCCGTCCCCGAAAGTAACCGTAACACATTGGGGCAACAACGGACGCTTTAAAGAGATAATATAGAACTAAGCTTGAAATGGGTTCTCTTTCTTTGAATTCGCTGTTTTCCATTAGGGTTAACTATCTAGGGGTTGAAGTTGATGTTTAGAGACAATAATCCTATCCTATTTATTGATTGCCCATTTTAGCATAAAAAATAGTACCGTTAATTACGGTTTACTCAACCTTGATACTAAGAGAGTAATATGACCCCAGAAGAAAGATTAAATCAAATCGAAGCATTATTTGCGACGGCTGCTGGTTATACGGTTAGGCATGAACAGGCGATCGCTAGACAGGAACAGGCGATGGCTAAACAGGAAGAGGCGATCGCTAGACAAGAACAAGCGATGGCTAAACAGGAAGAAGCGATCGCTAGACAAGAACAAGCGATCGCTAATCATGAAGAAACCTTAACTCGTTTAGATGAGCAAATTATCCAAACCAACCTACGGCTTGCACAAGCGGCGGAAATGATCCAAGAATTAGGACAGTTTCAACGAGAAAGCCACGAAAGGATGGATCGTATCCAAGAAGAGATTCAACGCATTTGGGAATATCTTTCCAGTCAAAGTGGCAACGGACGAGGCACTAAGTGACATCCTCCCCAACTAAATCACAGATTATAGTTGGGGCTTCCCGACTCACGACGGGATATTTCTGCCCACAGAGGCTTCATGCCTCTACGCCAGTTATCTAGGCTCA
>JAAUYD010066545.1_pt1 | contig 29748 bp, 31 predicted proteins | sample 7278101 | NCBI WGS metagenome assembly JAAUYD01 (sample SAMN14350128, study PRJNA611818) | marine sediment metagenome | isolation source: surface marine sediment (0.6m) | place: French Polynesia: Moorea | collected 2018-08
TCGGCAATGCGCTTGTTAATCTATTTTCAAACATCGTCCTACCCTCCTTGTTTCGCGCTATTCGCGCTTGATTGACTTCCTCAATGCGTCGATCTGGCGGGTCTTTTCCGCCAGGAACTTGTCCAACGCCTCGAGGAAGTAAATCTCCAGCTCCTTGTCCTCCGCGCCTAAATTGCTAATGACGTGTTCGTAAACTCTCCGTACCTCCGGGCTCACCGACAGAACGATCTTCTCTTCGCTGAAGTGATCATCGAGCAGTCCTCGAATCAGGCCAGACATGTTGAGTCCTGCCTTGTTGACCCGTTTCTTCTGGTCGGGCCGCAACATCACGTTGATGCGCTTGAAGTGTTCCGCCTTGTCACTCGGCATAAGTCACCTTCTGTCTCGTTGTGTGCAATTCACTGGATGATACACATTTGTGTGTATTATTGTACATACCTACACACTGGTATGTAGGATCGATGCAGTGGCACGAAAAATTTGTTAAATCAGGGAGTTACGAGGGATTCGAGCTGTGCTTGCCGCTCGGATTGGGGCAACTCGGCCAGACGGCCTACGGCGGCATAAAAGCAGGCGAACTCGCCATCGCAATTGGCAAGCAGGGCCTGAAAGGCGGGCAGCTGCCCTTCATACAGCGCCATCGGTACGAGAGTTGCGTTATTGAGCTCTCCGTGAAGCCAATGGCCTGCAGCACTGCCCTCCTTCTTGAGTCGGGCAGCGACCTGCCTGGAGAGGTCACTGAGCCGCTCTTTTTTCATCTGGCGTTTCTCTTCGTCCGGGAGGTCGGTCGCATACAGGGTTTCTAGGTCCGACCGAGCTCCGGTCACGAAGGACATGATGTCCTCGCTCAAGCGACGACGATCTGCGTAACGGACCATCTCATCCTCAACGCCTCGCGCCGCCAGCCAGCGACGTAGCCCGGCCTCTTCGACAGCAGTCGCGAAAGACTCATTGAAGGCTGTATCGTTCTTCGCATAAACAACCTGGTGCGCAAGTTCATGGAACAACACGGCGATAAGTCGCGCGTCATCCCAGTTCATCATCGTGCTCAGCACCGGATCCTTGAAGCGTCCCAGGGTCGAATACGCCGCAACCCCGCCAAACGCGACGTCGTAGCCTGCCGCCGCCAGCCTGGCCGCTTCGCGCTCAGCGGCGTCCCTTGAGAAGTAACCGCGATAGCCAACGCACCCCGCAACCGGGTAACACCAGGTTTTCGGTTCTAACGAAAACTCCGGCGCTGCAAACACGTTCCAGAGCACGTAGTCGCGTTCGAGGTCGGCGTAAGTTCTGTAGGTATCATTGTCCGGCAGGTCGAGCTCGTCGATCGCAAACTGCCTTGCTTCCTGCACAAGCTGCAGGCGCGCTGCAAGCTCGGCCGATGTTTCAGGGCTCGCGATGACCTCTTCGATCGGCTCGCGCTTGCGTGTGAGCTCCCATTGGCCCTGCGCAGCTTGCAGGTAGTAACAGCCGTTCGTCAGGACGCAACAGGCGAGTAGCAGGACAAGTCTCAGCATTCCGGTACTATGACACGATGCAGGTCTATCTCGTAGGTGGCGCAGTGCGCGATGAGCAGCTCGGTATCCCGTTCCGGGAGAGAGACTGGTGCGTCGTCGGCGCGCGTCCCGACGAACTCGAAGCCCTTGGATACTCGCGAGTAGGCAAGGACTTTCCGGTGTTCCTGCACCCCGACACGAAGGAGGAGTACGCGCTGGCACGAACCGAGCGCAAGACCGCTCCCGGCTATCACGGTTTCGAATTCGATTGCTCGCCCGAGGTTACGATCGAAGAGGATCTCGAGCGGCGCGACCTGACGATCAACGCGCTTGCCAAGGACGCCGACGGTAATCTGATCGACCCATGGGGCGGGCTGCGCGATCTCGAGGACAAGCTTCTACGCCATGTCTCGGACGCGTTTATCGAGGACCCGGTCCGTATCCTGCGTGTTGCGAGGTTCGCGGCTCGCTATCACCGGCTGGGATTCACGGTCGCCACTGAGACTATGCAGCTCATGCAAAGCATGGTTGCCGATGGCGAGGTCGATGCACTGGTACCGGACCGCGTCTGGAAGGAAACCGAACTCGCGCTTGGCGGCGACAATTGCCGCGTGTTCTTCGAGGTCCTGCGCGAATGTGGCGCACTGAAAATCCTGTTTCCCGAGGTCGACGCGCTATTCGGTGTACCACAACCCGAACGGTGGCATCCGGAAGTCGATACAGGTGTTCACGTGATGATGGTGCTCGATCAGGCCGAGGCGCTGAGCAGAAACCCCGAGATCCGGTTCGCGGCCCTGACGCACGATCTTGGCAAGGGCACGACACCGCGCAGCCAGTGGCCAAGTCACCCAGGGCACGAAACCCGCGGCTGCAAGCTGATCCGTGCGATGGCTGAACGCTATCCGATTCCGAACGCGTTTCGTGATCTTGGCCTGCTCGTTTCCGAGTTTCACACGCACTGCCATCGCGTCCGCGAACTCAGACCCAAGACCCTGCTCAAGGTGTTCGAGAAAACCGATGCCTTCCGACGTCCGGAACGCTTCGAGCAGTTCGTCATTGCGTGCGAGGCGGATGCGCGCGGCAGGACCGGTTTCGAAGACCGTTGTTACGAACAGGCCGCGTATATCCGCGCTGCATTTGCGGCGGCCGCGTCGGTGGATGCAGCCTCGATTGCGAAGGAGACACCCGCGCGCAAGATCCCGGCGGCCATCCGACGCGCCCGGAAACACGCGATCGCGGAGTTCAAGTCGTCAGCGACCTAGCTGCCGCCGTAGAAGAAGATATAGACCGAGAAGAAGGTGACGTCGCCGTAAAGGTCAGAGTCATCCACGCCGAGCCCGAATTCGATGTCACTTCTTTGGCCAAGCGGCGTCATGAACCTGACTGTCGCCGACGTCGTCGAGCCGCCATCAACCTCTCCCTTGAATGTGCCGAGGTCGAACTGCCACCGACTCTTGCCAGTTTCGAGATTCAGCGTGGCATTGGCACGGTAATCGACGAGGCTGTTGATCAGGCTGAGTCGCGAAAACGTGAGCAGCTGCAGAATCGGGCGATTGTCGGTCAGCTGCAGGTTGATGCTGTAGTCGTAGTCCATACCGCGCAGTCCGATACTGACCGTATCGCTCACGTCGAAACGCGTACTCAGCCCGATGCCGGTAGCATCAAAATTGGCTTTGCGGCTCGGGAAAACATCGAACGCGGGCAGCTGCACGCTGAAATCGCGGTATTCGTAGTCGACACCGACCATGGCGGTGTCGCCCCGCCAGTACAGTGAGCCCTGCCAGTCGATCGACTCCAGCGTGTCACTATCGCCCCAGTAAGAAACACCGCCGCGCACCCCCACCGGGTCGAAGTAATGGTCGAGACTCAGGTCTCCGTACCAGGTATCGATCGAAAAGCCATCCTGCGCGTCGACCGAGTTGCGTGCCACCGCACCGGTCAGCCAGGTCTTCTCCGTCAGCCCGATATCGGCAATCGCCGACATTGCGATTCCGTCGGCGGAGTCCGCTTCGACACCGCCGCCGACGATGAAACCCTCAGCGGCAAGCGCGTTGCTGACGATCAGCAACAGTGGGAAAGCATTACGCCAAGACATAGATAATCACCCCTGCGAGCAGCAGTCGATAGATGGCGAAAGGCGCAAGGCCGATCCGGGTAACCACTCGCATAAAGAACTCGATGCTGATGTAAGCCACTACAGCCGATACAACGATACCCAAAGCGAGTTCACCCCAGGCCACCTCGTTGTCTCCGAGTATGAGCTCCGCACCTTTGTACACCGTCGCAAGGAGAATGACCGGCGCCGAAAGCAGGAACGAGAAACGCGCCGCATCCTGCCGCTCGAAGCCGAGGAGTCTGCCGGCGGTAATTGTCACGCCCGATCGCGACGTACCCGGCACGAGTGCGAGCGCTTGGGCCAGACCGATTATCAGCGCGTCGCGAATGCGTACCTCATTGATGCCCTTGTCACGGCGCGCATAGCGATCCGCCAGCGCCATCAGGATGCCGTACCCGGCGAGCGTGTAAACGATGATGCGCGGATCGCGGAGATTGGCCTCGATCCATCCGGCAAACAGCAACCCAGCGATTGCAGCTGGAATCGTACCGAGTGCGATACCGAATGCCATCGTGGCCTGCGGCGACCGGAGATCACCCGAGACCGCCTGTAGACCGCCTCGCAGAAGGCCAAGCAGATCGTCGCGGAAGAACGCGCAGACGGCCAGCAACGAACCGAAATGTACAGCCACGTCAAAGGCAAGCCCCTGGTCGGGCCATTCAACAAGATATGGCACGAGCACGAGGTGCCCCGAACTCGAGATTGGCAGGAACTCTGTCAGTCCCTGGACAATTGCGAGCACGACGATTTGCAGTGTGGTCATAGAGTATGCGTCCTGTCGGCGAGCGCGAATGCCGACGGGACAGCAATGTCACCGCGGCGCAACGCCATGCACTTGAAGTTCTCGCCCATCTCCCCGGGGAGGGTAAGTGTTTTGACCTGCTGCGACAATTCGAGCTGCCGCTCAAGTGGCAATGACTCGAAGCCGGCCATCGCAGCATCCAGACCACCGGAAATCAGGAACTGCGCCTGCGCTGAGTACCCAGCGATATCGAGGCCGGCTGCAGTTGCAGCTTCGGCGACTGCCGTGAAGTCGACCCAGGCCGTGATGTCCTGGATGCCGGCGAGTATCAGCGGATCACTGTGCGCGTGATGCCGAAAATGACAGCGCAGCCACCCATCGGCGCGTTCCGCGGCATAGTACTCGCGACGAGCAACACCGTAGTCGAACAGCAACACCATCCCGTCTGTGAGCGCGGCGGCAAGATCAGCGACCCAGTTGGCGGCAGCGAGAGACACCTCGGACGCGAAACCGTCCGGGAGCGTTTCGCCACGTTCGGCCTCGATAATCGCAACTGCCCGAACGAGACGCTCGCCGGCCGGTTCCTCATCCCAGGAGAAACCGTCGTCGACTGCTGTGACACACTGCCGCATCACACCGTCGCTCCGTCGGATAAAGCGCTCGACCGGCAGTGCGTCGAGCACTTCGTTGGCGACAATGACTCCACTATGCGCCTCGGGAAGGCCCGACAGCCATTCAACCCGGCCCACAAGATGCGGTATACGTTCTTCGAGGCACGCCTGCTGACGCTCGCGGAGGTCGGCCGATACCTCGAGGATGCGGTACGCCTCGGGTAATGCATCGATCGTCTGCAGCGCTTCGAGCAAATCCGCCGCCAGCTTGCCGCTGCCAGCACCAATCTCGAGAATCGCGCCACCCGGGAGCGATTCGAGTACCTCGGCGCATTGTCGCGCGACGACGGCGCCAAACACGGGCGACACTTCAGGCGCCGTCACGAAATCACCCGCTTCGCCGAACTTCGTCGTCCCCGCGGTGTAGTAACCGAAGCCTGGCGCATACAGTGCGTGGTGCATGAACTCGGCGAAACTGATCCGGCCACCTGATGCTTCGATCTGCTTGCGTATGAATGCGGCGACGCGTTCGCTGTGCGCGCGGCTGTTCTCGTCCGGTTCGGGCAGTGATGGCGGTGCGTTCTTTGGCATGTCAATATCGAGCGATGACTGAAAACACTCTGGATGGAAAAGTCGTTCTGGTAACCGGCGCAGCGCGGCGGATCGGGGCGGCTATTGTGACACGCCTGCAGCAAAACGGTGCGCGCGTTGCAATTCACTATCGAGGGTCCGCCGACGAAGCCGAAGCGCTTGCTGCGGAGCTCAACACCGATCGGGAAGACTCCGCGACAACGCTTCAGGCCGACCTGCTCGACACAGCCGCCCTCCCCAATTTGATCAAACAGGTCGTCGACTGGGGCGGCCGACTCGACGTGCTCGTCAACAACGCCTCGACGTTTTACCCGACTCCTGTTGGCGAGATCACCGAGGAACACTGGACAGACCTCATTGGCAGCAATTTCAAGGCGCCGCTGTTTCTGTCGCAAGCCGCAGCGCCGCATCTGCGCGACGACAACGGCACGATCGTCAACATCGTGGATATTCACTCGCAACGCCCGCTGCGAAATCACCCGGTCTACGGCCCGGCAAAAGCGGCACTGGCGATGCTCACGCGCTCACTGGCCAAAGACCTTGCCCCTGAGATTCGCGTCAATGGCGTATCGCCGGGCGCCATTCTCTGGCCGGAGGACGGCATGAGCGATGCCGCGCAGAAGACGATCCTGCAACAGGTGCCACTGGCTCGCGCCGGCGACCCGTCAGACATAGCCGGGTGCGTTTTGTACCTGGTGCGGGACGCAACCTACGTCACGGGACAGATCATCGCCGTCGACGGAGGCCGCTCGGCAGGCTGGTAGCCTAGTAGGCGTTCGCGAATTCCCGCTCCGGCGGGCCGGAAAGGTCTGGCGCCTCCAGATCGAATAGCGACGCTTTCTGCTGGCCGCCCGGCAGCGATGCAGTCGGGCAACCGGCGCCGTTCACGTACGACAGGGCCGCAACCACGTTGGGATCCAGGTCGTCGCCGACGGGAATGCTCGAGTCATCCAGTGCGGCACAGTCGACCGGCAGGCCGTCAAAGTAGTCGCCGAAACCAGCGGCATTCGTGAGCTTGAATGATGTCGGGCGCAGTATCTTCTCGCAGAACTCGAGTCCAATCTGGCCCACGGGCTTGCCGAACGTATTGTCGCCAACGATGTAGACACCATCGACGAGGTAGGGATCGAGCGAGTTGGTTACGAGTTCGCTGGCTGATGCCGTACCGCGAGACGCAATGATGATCAGCCGATCGAGGCTGACTGAATTGCCCTGCACCGCGAAAAAATCTGTCGTGTTGTTTGCCGGGCCACGGTCCGCATTGAACTCGGTATTCGAAAAGACCTGGCCATCGTTATCGCGACCACCAAGATAGTTACCGAGCAGTTCGGCCGTACTGACCAGTCCGCCGCCGTTATAGCGCATGTCGACGATAACGTCGCGCACACCGTTGGAAAGGAAGTCGCCAAAGACTGTATTGAATTCCGGGTCGGCCGTGCTAATGAACGTCGCCAGCTCCATGTAACCGACTGCCGGCTGTCCACCGCCCTGGTCGATCACCCGCCACTGCGGTACCGGGTCGATCGTCACGATGTCCTTCGTAACTGTAGTCGTAAACGTCGACGTATCGAGGTTCTCTATCTGGAAAACGACAGTCTGGCCGGCGAGCGCTGCTCCGACTCCTTCATTGGCTTCGATCTCGGCGATCGTGCGGCCATCCAGAGTGAGGACCTTCTGGCCGCGAGCAAAGCCTGCGGCGCCTGCCGGGCTGGCAGTGAAAACTCGCGTGAAGACCATGTCTCCGCCTTCAAAGCGCCAGCTGAAGCCGAAGCCCTCGTAGCGGCCCTCGCCGAAGAACTGCTGGTCCGCCTGCAAGGACCCAACGGAACTGAAGCGATCGAGCGGTCCGGATCCGTCTGCCTTCTGCGGACCGAATGTCTGGGTAACCTGCGTGACGAGCGCTTCCGGGCTGGCGTAGTCGACAATGTCGATGTTGGCTGGCAGCAGATCGTTCCAGAGGTACCAGTCGTAGAGCGCGTTTAGTACGAATGCCTTCTGGTCATCGTTCGAACAGGCCGCTGGCGGTGCCGTAGGTCCGACGACACTATCGCCGCTGCTGCAGGCAGCGAGAAACAGCAAGACAAGGGAAAGAGCTAGAGCGCGCATAAAAAACCTCTCAAAGAATAACGCCGACAATTTCCAGCGGTTGACTGTCAGCATCGAAAGCCTGCCAGTGGTCGAGCATTGTCTTGCCCGTGACCGGATGAACAAGCTCCGGGGCCAACTCGGCGAGCGGCCGCAGGACGAAGCTGTATTCCAGAATGTCGTCTCGCGGCACCCGCACGGGGGGCTCGTCTACCACCATGTCATTGTAAAGAAGCAGATCAATATCGAGTGAACGTGCTTCCCATTTCCCGCCACTCCGATCGCGACCGGCGAGATTATGTATAACCTCGATCTCTTCGCAGATCGAAAGTGGTGACTCTTCAGACTCAAAGCGCGCGACCAGGTTCAGGAAATCGTCGCCGTCAAAGCCCACGGCGTGACTACGGTAGACCGCAGATAGCTCGATGTCCCCGTAGCGACGCCGTAACTCGGCTACGCCGAGGTGCAGGTTGTCCTCGGGTGCGATATTGCTGCCGAGGCCCAGATAAACCGTTGCCACGCGTTACTCCGGCCGCTCTCCGCGCTCGATGTCGATGCCGACATCGCGGGATCCCCGGATCGCGCCGGGCTTGTGCACCTGGACCCTGACCCAGGCAACGTTGAACTCATCGCGGATGATGCCAGCGATGCGCTCTGCCAGTGTCTCGACAAGCTGAAAACTCGAATCGCTGACGAACTGCTGAACGCGCTTGGCAACGCCCTTGTAGTCGAGCGTGTCCTTGATGTCATCGGTCGCCGCCGCTCTCGCGATGTCGGCGCTCATCTCGAGATCGATGACGATGGTCTGGCGGATCTTCCGTTCCCAGTCCCAGATACCGATGATCGTGTCGACTTTGAGTTCGCGTAGAAAGATTTTGTCCATTAACGCTGCCGTCCTCTCAGGCTTGTGGGATGCCGAGTGTGTCGAGCGACCACCGGGCCCTGGCCTGGATCTGCTCCGCTTTTGTTGCCTCCGCGGCGCGCAGCGCGCCGGCAATCGCGATCATGGCACCGTTGTCGGTGCAGAACGCCGGTCTCGGATAGTAGACCTCGCCGGCGAAGCGCTCTGCAATTTCTTTTCGTAACAATTTGTTTGCGCCAACTCCGCCCGCAACGACGATGCGGTCGAGCCCCTCTGCCCGGGCCGCCTTGATCGACTTGGCGACCAGCGTATCGACTGCGGCGCGCTGGAACGAGGCTGCAAGATCGGCCTTGGATCCCTCGAGTCGCCCCTCGGCTTCGGCTTTCCGCACCTCGAGCATGACCGCCGTCTTCAGGCCGCTGAAGCTGAAGTCGAAATTCGGTTTGTTCACCATCGGGCGTGGCAGGTCATAGGCCGTCTCTTCGCCGCTCTCAGCGAGCGCGGCCAGCGCAGGCCCACCCGGGTAACCAAGGCCGAGCAGCTTCGCCGTCTTGTCAAACGCTTCGCCCACAGCATCGTCGAGTGTTGTCCCGAGCACCCGGTAGTCGCCGAGCGCCTGCACCGCAATCAACATCGTGTGGCCGCCAGACACCAGCAGTGCCAGGAACGGGAATTCCGGCGGCTCTTCCTCGAGCATTGGAGCCAGCAAGTGCCCTTCCATGTGGTGCACCGGAATGACGGGACAGCCCCAGGCAAGGCCGAGGCCGTTGGCCATACCGCCGCCGACCATCAGCGCACCGACGAGCCCCGGTCCGGCCGTGTACGCGATTGCGTCGGGCTTCTCAACGCTCGCCTCATCCATAACTCTTTGAATTAATGGCAAAAGCATCCGAATATGGTCGCGCGAGGCAATCTCGGGCACGACACCGCCGTAGACCGCATGGAGGTCAACCTGGCTATGCAGGGCCTCCGCCACGAGGCCTTTCTCGGTGCAATACAGGGCCGCGCCGGTTTCGTCGCAGGAGGTTTCAATTCCGAGGATAAGCATAGGCCGCGAATCATGCCCGAAGCCTTTGCAAACCGCCAACTTCAGAGTTAGAATGCGCTGCTCAGTCCCGGCCATGAGCCGGGTTTATTTATGTCTGGACGGAACACCTGAACCATGCCAAGCGTTCGCGTAAAAGAGAACGAGTATTTTGACGCTGCACTGCGCCGCTTCAAGCGTGCCTGCGAGAAAGCCGGCATCCTGACCGAGCTTCGTCGTCGCGAGTACTATGAAAAGCCGACGCAGGAGCGCAAGCGCAAGAAAGCCGCGGCGGTCAAGCGCCACATGAAGCGCCTGTCCCGCGAAGAAGCCAAGCGCAAGCGTCTCTACTAATACGTCTCACGCTCCGCGTCCGCGGAGCGAACCCATTGGTTTCTTGGCCATGTCGCTCAAAGACCAAATTACACAGGACATGAAGTCCGCCATGAAAGCCGGTGAAAAAGACCGGCTGAAAGTGGTGCGCCTCATGCTCGCTGCCATCAAGCAGGTTGAGGTCGACAAGCGCGTCGAGCTCGACGATGCGGCCGTTCTGAGTGTGCTCGACAAGATGGTCAAGCAACGACGTGATTCCGTCGAGCAGTTCGAGAAAGGTGGTCGCGAAGACCTGGCGGCTATCGAACGGGACGAGATCGCCGTGCTGGAAGATTACCTGCCGGAGCAGCTGTCGGCGAACGACCTGGCGGCCCTCGTTGACGAGGTCATTGCGGCTACTGGCGCGGCAAGCATGAAGGACATGGGCAAGGTCATGGGCGAGATCAAGGCCAAGGCGGCAGGCCGGGCCGACATGGGCGCTGTCAGCGCCGCCGTCAAAGAACGACTCAGCGCACTATAAGCTGGCCGAATTGGCCTGATTATTGCGCTCTGGCGCAGCCCGGCGGATACGCTATGCTGCGGCGTCAATAAGAATAAGAACCTCACTAGACCCGGCTGCGCACCGGCAACGTTTGGAACTGTATGGCCGGATTGATTCCCCAGGACTTCATCGACGATCTGATCGCGCGAGCCGATATCGTCGAGGTGATTGGTCGCCGCGTGCAGCTGAAAAAGGCGGGCCGCGAGTTCAAGGCCTGTTGCCCGTTCCACGATGAGAAAACGCCATCCTTCACGGTCGTGCCCAGCAAAGGCTTCTATCACTGCTTTGGCTGCGGCGCGCACGGCACGGCGCTCGGCTTCCTTATGGAATACGACCACATGAGTTTTGTCGAGGCGGTCGAGAGCCTGGCGAATATGATGGGCGTGGATGTCCCGCGCAGCGAAAGCGACAAACCGGCGCGGCGCTACGATGAGCTGTTCTCTCTGCTCGACTCGGTTTCGCGGCACTGGCAAACCTGCCTCAAGGAGAGCCCGCAGGCCATCGAGTACGTCAAACAGCGCGGCATCGATGGCAGCACGGCGAAGCGTTTTGGCATCGGTTACGCACCGGACGGCTGGAGCAACGTGCTCGACAAGTTTGGCAAATCGACCGAGGCAACCGAGCGCCTGCTCGCCACGGGCCTGATCATTCGCAAGGACAATGGCCAGCACTACGACCGCTTCCGTGATCGGCTGATGTTCCCGATTCGCGATGCGCGCGGCCGTACCATTGGCTTCGGTGGGCGCATCATGGGCGATGGTGAACCGAAGTACCTCAATTCGCCCGAAACCGTACTATTCCACAAGGGCCGTGAGCTCTACGGCCTTTACGAAGCGCGCCAGGCTCTGCGGCAGATCGACCAGCTGGTCGTTGTCGAGGGCTACATGGACGCCGTTGCCCTCGCCCGGCACGGCATCGACTTCGCAGTGGCCACGCTCGGCACTGCGACCACGACCGAGCACCTGAACCGGCTGTTCCGCCTCACGGACAACGTCTGTTTTGCATTCGATGGCGACCGCGCGGGCCGCAAGGCCGCCTGGCGCGCGCTAGAGAATGCGCTACCCCAGATTCGCGAGGGTCGGCAGATTCGCTTCATGTTCCTCCCTGAGGGCCACGATCCGGACTCATATGTCAACGAGTTCGGCACCGACGCGTTCCTCGAGGCGCTGGACCGCGGTATGGCGCTGTCGGAATTCATGATTGAAGAACTGGCGGGACAGGTCGATATGACCACTGTAGATGGCCGGGCAAGGCTGGCCGAGCTGGCGCGGCCGCTGGTGCACAAGATCCCGACAGGGGTCTACAAGGAGTTGCTGCTGGAAAGCCTGGCAGACGCGGTCGGATTGACTGCGGCGAAGCTCGAGAAGATGCTCGGCGCCGACAAGGCGGGCGAGCGGCGAGTTCGGTTCCCATCGGGCCGTCGTGGAGCGGCGGGGCATCGGCCGCGCGCGGGGCAGCCTTCGGTGGTACGCCACGCGATCACGGTACTGCTGAATCATCCACAGGCCGCGCTGAAGCTCGATATCGAGCAGCTTGCTGGCCTACAGCGCCCCGGGGTCGATCTGTTGCACGACCTCATTGAAACTGTGCAGGAGGAACCCAATATCACGACAGCCGGGATCCTCGAACGCTGGCGGCACCGCGAAAACGGGCCCCACCTGATGAAACTCGCCGCCAGCGAAATGCCCGTCGACGAGGATTTCGATGCGGCCGCGGAGCTCGCCGACTGTGTGCGGCAGCTGGTGCTCGCCGGGCGCAAGGAACGCGTCGAATTTTTGATTGAAAAACAGAAAGTTAGTGGATTATCGGATGACGAGAAATCGGAGCTTAGACAGCTGCATTGAGTCTGGATCAGGGTTTCCCGTTTTCGTATAATTAATCGTTTGTATTTATTACCCGCAGGGGTTTGTGTCTTGACTGAAAAAAGCGCACCGGTTGGCGTGAGCAAACAGGCTCAGCAGCTGAAGGAACTGATTGCCAAGGGCAAGGAACAGGGTTACCTGACCTACAAAGAGGTCAATGATCACCTGCCCAACGATATCGTCGACCCGGAACAAATCGAAGACATCGTCAACATGATCAACGACATGGGAATCGCGGTGCATGAAAATGCGCCGGACCCCGAGTCGCTGATCCTGTCGGACGCTGCTGCTACGGACGAAGACGCTGCCGAGGAAGCCGAGGCGGCGCTTGCGACCGTCGATGCCGAATTTGGCCGCACGACGGACCCGGTCCGCATGTACATGCGCGAGATGGGCACGGTTGAGCTGTTGACGCGCCAGGGCGAAATCGAGATCGCCAAGCGCATCGAGGACGGGCTCAACCAGGTCAAGTACCACATGATGCACTTCCCGCCGACCGTCGAGCAGATGATCGACGTTGCTGATGCAGTACTGGCCGGCGAGACCCGCATGCAGGACTTCGTCGTCGGTTTTATCGATCCGAATGAGCCGGACGAGATCAAGCCGCCTGCGCCCAAGACGGACGATGACGATGACGACGAGGTTGTCGACACCGGCCCGGATCCGGATGAGGTCAAGGCGCGTGTCCGTGTGATCAAGCGCCACTTCAATCGCTCGATGAAGTACCTCGACAACTATGGCCTCAAGGACAAGCGCACCATCAAGGCACAGGCTGACGTTGCTGACCAGGTCATGGAGCTCAAGCTGGCGCCGAAACTCTTCGACGCACTGGTTCGGGGCCTGCGTGACATCGTGGCTATCATTCGCAGCCAGGAGCGCCTCGTCATGCGTATCTGTGTCCGCGATGCAGGCATGCCGCGCAAGGACTTCCTGTCGAGCTTCCCCAAGAGCGAAACGGACCTGAACTGGATCGACAAGCACATTCGTGCCAAGCGCAAGCACTCGTCGGTACTCGCCAAGCTCAAGGACGACGTGCTGCGCGCGCAGCGCAAGCTGATCGCGGTTGAGGAACTGACCCGCCTTAGCATCAGCGAGATCAAGGAGATCAATCGCCAGATGTCGATCGGCGAGGCGAAGGCGCGCCGTGCGAAGAAGGAAATGGTGGAGGCGAACCTGCGTCTCGTTATTTCTATCGCGAAGAAGTACACGAACCGTGGCCTGCAGTTCCTGGACCTGATCCAGGAGGGCAACATCGGTCTGATGAAGGCCGTGGACAAATTCGAATACCGTCGCGGCTACAAGTTCTCGACGTACGCGACATGGTGGATTCGCCAGGCAATTACGCGCTCGATCGCGGACCAGGCACGCACGATCCGTATTCCGGTGCATATGATCGAGACGATCAACAAGTTGAATCGCATCTCGCGCCAGATGCTTCAGGAGATGGGCCGCGAGCCACTGCCTGACGAACTGGCCGAGCGCATGGAGATGCCCGAGGACAAGGTCCGTAAGGTACTCAAGATCGCGAAAGAGCCGATTTCGATGGAGACCCCGATCGGCGATGACGAGGATTCGCATCTCGGCGACTTCATTGAGGATACGACGGTGCACTCACCGGTCGACTCGGCGACCACGTCGGGCCTCAAGGAAACGACCCACTCGGTACTCGCCGGCCTGACGCCTCGCGAAGCCAAGGTCCTGCGTATGCGTTTCGGTATCGACATGAATACCGACCACACGCTCGAGGAAGTTGGCAAGCAGTTTGACGTGACGCGTGAGCGAATTCGCCAGATCGAGGCGAAGGCGCTCAGGAAGCTGCGACACCCAACGCGGTCGGATCAGCTCCGGAGCTTCCTGCTCGAGGATTAGAGGAGTTCGAGCGCCTTGCGGCGCTGCGTGTGGAAGTCCTGCTTTGCGACGAATTCAATGAATTCGCCCTGTGGCAACGCATGGCTGTAGTGATAACCCTGCACATAGTGGCAACCGTTAGCGCGCAGGAAATCCAGTTGCTCGACGGTCTCGACGCCTTCGGCGATAGACTTTTTCTCGAGCTCTTCTGCCATGCGGATGATCGTGCGGCAAATCCGGTCTGACTTGAGGCCGTCTCCTATTCGCTGGACGAAGGACTTGTCGATCTTGATCACGTCAAACGGCATCTGCTGGAGATAGCTGAGCGACGAATAGCCCGTGCCAAAGTCATCAATCGCGACACGCACGCCTTCGCCGCGCAGGCTTTCGAGGAGCTCTATTGCCGTATCGCGATTCTCGGCGACGGCGGTCTCCGTGACCTCGAGTTGAACATAGCCAGGGTGGATGCCAAAACGCCGTATCGGATCCATCACCGCATGGTGGAACTCCGCATCGCGCAGCTGCTTGGCAGACACATTGATAGACATGGGTCCGGGATGCAGGCCGCTGTCCAGAAGTTGGCAAAGGTCGGCACACGCCTGCTCGAGAACCCACCCTCCGATATCAATGATCAGGCCGGTTTCCTCGGCCAACGCGATAAATTCGTCAGGTGACACATCACCCTCAACCGGGTGGTTCCAGCGCAAGAGCGCCTCGGCCCCGCTGATATTGCCGGTCTTGATATCGAATTGCGGCTGATAATAGACCTGCAATTCCCTGGCATGGAACGCGTCACGGAGATCGCGCTCCAGCCCGATCTTGCGCCGACTCTCTGCGTTAAGGCGCTCGCTGAAAAACTCGAATCGGTTTCTTCCGGCGTCTTTGGCGCGATACATGGCCGCATCGGCGTTTTTCAACAGCGTCTCGACGCTGCCGCCATCGTCAGGGAACATCACGATACCGATGCTCGCGCTCACGTAGTGGTCGACGTCCTGCACTGTGAATGCGCCGCTCAGCCTGTCGAGCAAGCGCTCTGCCATCGTGCGCGCGGTGCTTTCGTTTCGAATATTGGGCAGCACGACGACGAATTCATCCCCGCCAAGGCGCGCAACAGTATCTCGTCCTCGAATCACCGATACGATCCGCTGTGCGGCCTGAACGAGCACGGCGTCTCCGATAGAGTGACCATAGACGTCGTTGATTTCCTTGAATCGATCAAGATCGAGGAACAGTATTGCCCCCATGTGCTCATCGAGCCGCGCATTCGCAATTTGTTGCTCGAGGCGATCCTTTAGCAGCTGACGGTTGGGCAATCCTGTAAGCGCATCGAAATGTGCTTGCCTGTACAGCACTTCTTCTCGCTCAACGCTCGATAGCGCTACGGCGAACCGACCGGCCAGGTCGATGCAACGCTGCAGACTGCTCTGGGCCATGTCGAACCTTGAATCAAAGCCAAGCAGCAATACGCCCTTGAGGTCATCGTTGAGGACGACCGGTATCAAGACGACGTATCGCTGACCAAATGATTCAAAGCGCCTCTTATACGGGGCCGCGATCTCCTCCACCTCAGCGAGGCTGACCTGGCGCGGCTGGCACCATTCGTTGCCGGCATCGGCCGGCAGGCCGATGCGATCGAAGTGCGTCTCCTCGCCGTGCTTCGAGATCATCTTGCCGATGTGCGGACTTTCGTTATCGCGCGCGATAACCGCCGCGGACTGACAGTGTGTCAGGCCGACGAGGTGCCCCACGACATCCTCGGAAACTTCCTCGAAACGGGTACCGGACAAGATCATTCGATCAATACCTGACATCGCTTCGAGCGTCGAAATCTGCTTGCCGATACGCTCCGCCATATTGTTGAACGCTTCGCCGAGCCACTCGAATTCATCATCGGTGCGGACGCGAACGCGAGACTGCAGATTGCCGCCGGCGATCTGGCGCGCAGCCAGCGTCAGGTGTTGTAGCGGTGTCAGGTTGCGCGCGATAAGGCTCAGCGCGAGAAATCCGACCAGGACCAGGACCAGGGCGGTTCCAGGAATGAAGATACGGCTGAAATCTGCGCCCGATTCCATCGCGTAAGCGCGTGGCTGCATCGCGACAATATCTATCGCCGGCGACGCGAACTCGCCGTCGAGGAATAGCTGCCACAGAGACGCCAAGTGGCGTTTTCCATTGTGCGACCATTCGCCGAAGCTGCTGCCGCGATTCGTCGCATTCGCAAGCAGCGATGTGTGAACGTCGCTGTCGATATCGGTCGTGCAATAGTGTCGAACACCGGTCTCACTGAAGACGCAGAATTCGGTGTTGAAAGGCAGATTCTCTCGGGGTCCCCAGATCTTTTGTGCGTCAAGTTGCAGCGCGAGGATGCGCTCCTCTCCACCTGGCGTACCCGTTTTACGCAGCATGACCAACTGGTCAGGTCCGAGCGTCATCAGTTTGGGCGCCCCGGACCTCAGATAGGATCGCAGACGGTGCGATATTTCAGTCAGTTCTTTCGCGGCAGCGATTGAGGCCGTTGGTATTTCATCGCCGACGAACCAGACCGCGTCAAAAGCGTCCAGGAGATACTCATGCTGTGAGGTCTCGTCGAGCCCGCTGACCGAAATGACTCTCGAGATCTCAGTGGCTTTGGCCGACGCTGATTGCAATCTCGTCAGAATCTCGACGCCGTATTCCTTGGCACTGTCCTTCAGAATCCGTTGGTTCTCTGCCTGCAAACCACGGTTGAATTCGAACCAGGCAAGGCCCGCCGTGAAGATCATCGGCACAATGGCCGCCAGCAGGAAGGAACCGAGTATTCGCCGGCCGACGCCTCGGGACAACGTGCGTCTGAGGAGCCCTTCGCTCATCAGTAGTCCTCGCCGAGACCGATGAACGCGCCGTTGTTGGCGCGCACGACATCGTCGCGGCTGGCTTTCGCGGAGAGCGGTCCTTTTGAGTCGCCATCCCTGCCCCGGCTATAGAGATCGAAGTCCGTGTTCAGCGGATTGAGCTTGCCGTCCTTGCGCAGCTTTCCCTTGCCAGGCCCGGCCGCCGGGATGTTCAGGTACTCATACGGCCTGCCCCAAGGATCGTCTGGAATCTCGACGCCAAGCTCTTCGAGCGTCAGAGGGATGCGGTCCATATTCCGCAGACGGTACTCCTCGATCGCCAGACTAAGCTTGCCGATGTCGCCGATTGCGGCTCTGATCTTGGCACGCTGCACGAAATTGTCATAGCTTGGAAGAGCGACAGAAACGAGCAGCGAGGCGATGACGAGCACCACCATCAGCTCCAGTAGTCCGAATCCCTTAGACCTTGCCATTCCAACACCCGTATTTGGGGAACAAGCGCCCACACTAGGGGCGGAATCCTCATTCCCTGAGAAATCCGGACAATCTTAAGTGATTGTTTTATAAAGGTCCCGGAACTGCATCACGACGATGCGTGGCGACTGTCGCAGGTATTATGTCCGCTATACGCGGGGCTACTTAAGCATCATCGACGGGTTGTGGATCTCTTTGTGGCATTTGGAACGCAGCCGCATCTAAGTACTCCGATTCTTGCACCGACGCGAGCAGTATTTTCGCTGGCGTCCTGCCAGAGTGTTACCGCATTGGATACACCTGCCCATCCTTAATTTTCTTCTGCCGCAACGCAGGCGATTTACCACCATAATTCGTGTGTTTCTGGCATTTTTTCCAGGCGGATGATCTAGAGAATTATCTGTTAGAATCCCGCTCCTCAGTGTGGGCCTGTAGCTCAGTTGGTTAGAGCAGGGGACTCATCAAAATGGTGCGTTCGCGTCGAAAGGTGCGAAGTGAACGGGATGAATTCAGGGAAACCGCAGCAGTCTGGCTGGCGGCAATCCTGAGCCAAGCCGCGGGTACACCTGCGGACGGTGCAGAGACTACCTGAGGACTTGAGTGTCCTTAATGACAGGCTAGAGCGTCCCGCCCCTAACGATTCGGTCGAGGGTGATGAGATAGTCCGCTCCGGTTGGAAACGGCCGGGTACAGTGAATCCCTTGGTCCCAGGTTCGAGTCCTGGCGGGCCCACCACTTCCTACTGCAAGATCGCCTCGATGTCGGGTAGCCACTCCCGCCAGTAATCGATCTTTGCCCGAAGTTCCCCGATCGCCTCGTCTGGCTCCCTGCGCAGCAGGCGCACGTGATCGCCCGGACGCAGCTGGCCGAGCATGTGCCGGTCCACCTGCGCGACGTAGCCGACGCGTGGATAGCCGCCGACCGTGCCGGAATCGACGGACAGCAGGAACGGTGAGCCATCCTGTGGGCATTGGATCGCCCCGGGGAAAATGCCCGCGCTGGCCATGCGGCCGTCAGACGCAATGACCAGCCTTTCACTCTCGAGTTGCAGCCCCATGCGGTCGGCACGTTGACCTACAGTCCAGTTGGTCTCGAACAGTGCATCCGCATCCTCGAGGAGTTCGGTTTCGAGCGATGCGCATGCCCGAAGCGCCCAGCTCGATGTAAACGGCGGGATGAACTCTGCCGGTGTTTCGAGCGCATCAGTCTCGACAGGGGAAAAACGCAGAATGTCCCCTTTTTGCAGTGCCCTGCCCTCCAGCCCGCCAAATTCGGCCTGCAGGTTGGTCGACGTCGAGCCGAGAACGTCGTCGGCCTCGAAGCCGCCGGCTATCGCGATGTAAGACCTGGCGCCGGCGCTCGCGCTCCCGACGACAAGTTCGTCACCGGGCTCGGCAAGAATCGTCGCGTGACAGGCAATGGGTTCGCTATTTAGGGTCGCCTCCAACGGCGCGCCCGCGATTGCGAAAGCACACGCGGCATCAAATCGCAGCGCCGGACCCAGCATAGTCACTTCGAGTGCAGTTTCATGCCACGCATTACCCACGAGTTTGTTGGCCAGCGCGAGCGAGAGTGAATCCGCCGCGCCACCCGACGGCACGCCGAGATGGCGCATGCCGATGCGCGACTTCGACTGCAGCGTCGTCAACATGCCGGGCTTCAAGACCGTTAAGGTCATGACGAGGACTCATAGCCGTCGACAGCCCTGAAGCGCACGCGCATTCCAGCGCGCAGCGTGAAAGGGTCGTCGCTTTCGGGATTGAATAGCTTGTGCGGCGTTCGTCCGACAATCGTCCAGCCACCCGGGCTGGCCATCGCGTAGAGTCCAGTGCGCCCATCGGCTATGCCTACGGATCCCGGCTCGACGCGGGCTCGGGGCTTCGCCCTGCGGGGAATTCGCAGCCGTTCGTCGAGACCACCGATGAATGCAAATCCGGGCGTAAAGCCGACCATGTCTACTCTGTACTCGGAGCCGGTGTGCAGCTCGATGAATTCATCGCGCGTCAGCCCGGTCGCGGCGCAGAGTTCGTCCAGATCGGGACCGTAGTCACCGCCGTAAACGACGGGGATCTCCAGCAATTCTTCTTCAGTCGACAGCGCCGGAACGCCGGTCGACAGAGCTCGATCGATGAGGTCGCCTGCCGCGTCCGGAGAAGTCGCGAGCGGATCGAAGCGAACGATGACCGAGTCGATGCCGGGAACGACATCAAGCCAGACACCGGATTGACGAAGTTCGGCTGCCAGGGCCTGCGCGTCTGCCGGCGACTCGACGGCAATCGACCAGAGATCATCCGCGCATCGTCTTCGCACGAATGGTTACTCCGTGTGATTCGAGTACGTCGCGCACCGCGCGGGCCTTTTCGGCCGCACCGGGTGTATCGCCGTGAATGCAGAGCGTGTCGGCTCGCACCTCAACCTCCTCGCCATTGCGGGCCGTTGTCCTGCCCTCCTCGGCGAGCCGCACGGCTTGAGTCGTTGCCACATTGAGCTGCTCATGGACTGCACCCGGCTCCTTGCGAGACACGAGTGTGCCGTCCGGCTCGTAGGCGCGGTCAACAAAAGCCTCGGCGATGAACTCGAGACCGTGCGCAGTGGCCGCGTTTTCGAGTTCCGTGTTGGCCATACCGACGAACGCGGGGCTTCCGGGCGTCTCGGCTGCGACACGCGCAATGACATCCGCAAGCTCGCGATCGCGCACCGCATCGTTGTAGAGCGCGCCATGCGGCTTCACGTGCACAATCCGCGCGCCGAGTTCGGCTGCGATGTCGGCCAACGTGGTGACCTGCTCGGTCAGTGACTCGTAGAGCGCATCGCCGCGAACGTAACCACTCTCGCGCCCGAACCCCTCCTTGTCCGGATAGCCTGGATGCGCCCCGACAGCAACGCCATTGGCGATGGCCATGCGCACAGTCTGCGCCATCGTCTCCTCGTCGCCGGCATGGCCGCCGCAGGCAATGTTTGCGCTCGAGACGATCGTAAGCAGCTCCGCATCGTAAGGAGCGCCCTCGCCCAGGTCTGCATTGAGGTCAATTTCCGCCATCAGTGCTTGCCGCCTTTTTCCTTGCGCTTGTCGCTCAGAACCGACTTGACCATCTTGCCGAATTGCTTGTCGCGCGAGCGACGCTCGGCAAGCGTCTCAGTGTTTCGCCGGTCTTCGGACAGAAGCTTACGGTAGCGCCGCAGACGTTCGGCGTCGAGCGTACCGTCGGCAATCGCTGCCTGAACCGCGCAACCCGGTTCGGTTTCGTGTTCGCAGTCGGAAAATCGGCATTGCTCGGCGAGCGCGGCCACTTCCGCGAATACATCATCCAGCGCCTCTCCAACATCGACGAGCTGCAGCTCGCGCATACCGGGCGTGTCGATGAGCCAACCGCCCTGCGGCAAGCGATGCATTGATCGCGACGTGGTTGTGTGGCGCCCGCGCTGGTCGTCATCGCGCACGGCAAACGTATCCTGATGTGCGCCGGTCAGCGTATTGATCAAGGTGGACTTGCCAACTCCGGAGGATCCGAGCAGCGCAACCGTCTGTCCCGTTTCGCACCAGGGCCGCAGAACATCGACCTCGGCGGGGTCCCGGGCATCCAGCGCCTCGACAAGGACCCCCGGCGCAAGGCGGCTGGCTGTCGCAACGAATGACGCGGTGGAGTCCACCGTATCGGCCTTGGTGATGACAATGACCGGAAAAGCACCCGCTTCGTACGCAATCGCAAGGTAGCGCTCAAGACGGGCCTCGTTGAAATCGCGATTCGCCGAGGTCACGATGAACAGCGTGTCGACATTGGCAGCGATCAACTGGCGCTCTGCGCCGGTCCCGGCGGCCCTGCGCTGAAAAAGCGCAAAACGTTCGAGTCGGTCGCGAACCGAGGCGCCAGCCTCATCGAGGAGAACCCAGTCGCCAACTGTAACGCCCAACGTCGCCGCTCTCGCGGACAGGTCGATGCTGGCGATACCTTCCTCGTCAGCCACCTCGACGCGACCACGTTGTACCGCCATAACCCGCGCCGGGCGCAAGCCACTGTCCGGGTCGATCTGCGCCTGGAAATCGGGGCGCCAGCCGAGTGCCTGTAACGATTCCTTCGGTGCCATGAGATACACTCCATAACACGGATTGACGTGCAGGGAAAACAACATGAGCGTAGTACTGGTTACGGGCGCGAGTTCGGGCATTGGCGCCGCGATCGCGATTGCTTTTGCCGAAGCGGGCTGGGATGTCATGGCGGCGGGGCGTGACGAAGGTCGTCTCGAAGAAGTCGCGGACGTCTCCGAGAGCATCGTTACCTGGAGCGGCGATCTCGCCGAGTCCGAAGATTGCGACGAGCTCATCGCGGACACGATCGAGGAGTTCGGTGAAATCGACTGCCTCGTCAACAACGCGGGTGTCATCGTGCGCGGCGATGTCGCCGATACGAGCGACGAGGATTGGCGCTATACGATGACGATTAATCTCGACGTGCCGTTCTTCCTTAGCCGAGCCGCACTTCCCTACTTGCTGCGCGCTGAAGGGAGCATCGTCAATATCGCGTCAGACGTGGGGCTGCGTGGCGCCGATGGAGCCGCAGCTTATGCCGCCAGTAAAGGTGGCCTCGTTCTGTTGACGAAGTCGATGGCCAAAGACCATGCGGGCGATGGACTTCGGGTCAATGCGATTTGCCCGGGCGATGTTGATACACCGATGCTCGCGTCCGATGCGGAAGAGACCGGCGTCGATCTCGACGAATACCTCGAAGAAGCGGCGGAAGCTGTACCAAGCGGACGCATTGCGACACCTGAAGATGTTGCGGCGCTCGCCGTGTTCCTGGCGACCGACGCCGCATCGCACATCAACGGCACGGCAATACCGGTCGACGGCGCAGGCAGCGCCTGAGCCAGGACTCAGGCGCCAACCGTCAGACTGTCGACGAGCACCGTTGGCATGCCCTGCGAGACGGGCACGTTCTGCTGCTTCTTACCGCAGACCCAGCCACCCGGATCCATGCGGCCATCGTCGGCGACCATCGAGATGTTTCGAAGCAGGTCCGCGCCATGACCTTGAATGCTGAAATCCTTGATCGGTGCGGTCACTCGGCCCTTCTCGACCAGCCAGCCGTTCTTGACCGCGAAGCTGAAGCGGCCTGAGCCGATCTCTACGCTGCCACTCGGAAACGTCTCGCAGACAACAGCCCTGTCGACTGACGCGATGATCTCTTCCTTTGTGTGAGGTCCGTTCTCGAGTCGCGTGCAGCTCATGCGCGGCAAGGGTAAATGGCGGTACGACTCTCTTCGACCAGAGCCCGTGCTCGCCACGCCGGCAGCAAGTGCGCTCTGCCTGTCGTGGAGGAAGCTACTGAGGTTGCCGCCTTCTACGATGCGGGTCGCAGTCGTTGGCGTTCCCTCATCATCGACGTTCAAGGCCCCGCGCTCCCGTGGCATCGATGGATCATCGACCAGGGTCACGTGCGCAGATGCAACCTGTTCGCCAAGCTTTCCGCCGAAAGGGCTCGTGCCATTAGCGACGAGATCGGCTTCGAACATGTGGCCAATCGCTTCGTGGAGAACGACACCACTCTCACCAGCCGCAAGGATCACCGGCAGTTCGCCGGTCGGTACCTGACGCGCGTCGAACTGAACCAGCGTGCGCTCTACGGCTGTTTGCACCAGCTCGTCCAGGCGCTCGTCGGTGTACCAGTCGATGCCGGCTCGCGCAGCAATGCTCGCAAAGCCGGATTGCGTGGCGCCGTCCCTAGTTGCGGTGATGATCACCGTAATGCCTGTCATAGGCCGCGGGTCCGCGACGAGTTCACCGTCGAGTGTTGCGATGAGGACCTCTTCGTCGATGCCGTGCCAGTCAACAACAACGCGACTGACCGAGGGGTCTGCTGCCCGGGCCTGCGCGTCTATTCGCTCGAGAATCGCGATCTTCGCGTCGAGACCCACGTCCGACCACGGCGTGTCGACGAGGTACATGTTTCCGGCAAGGCGCGAACTGTATTGCGATATCTCCGGCGGCTCACCCGCGATGAGGCTTGCCTGTTGCGCTGTGCTGAGCAGGGATTCGGCGGACAGATCGTCCGTGTACACGAATCCAGCGTCCTCGCCACTGACCACGCGCATGCCGGCGCCGGTCTGCATGTCGAGACGCAGGTCTCCGAGAACGCCGTCGTTTAACGTCAGCCTGCTGGACCGCTGCTGCTGGAAATAGATGTCGGCAATATCAGCGCCCCCGGAAGTGAGGGTCGACATCAGGTTGCGGACCTGCGGTTCATCGATGCCAAACCGCGTAAGGTACGGATCTTCCGGGGTTTTGTTGCCGAGAAGCTGCGCCGGCTGCATGCCGCATCCCTGTAGCCACGCCGGTAACGTCACTAACGCGCCGCCCGCGGCAACACGCCTCAGAAATTCTCTGCGATCGAAAGTCATGATGGCGGCGAGCTTACCGCTGCGAGATCGCGAGGCCAATACCCGCTGCGGTGAGGAACGCGCCGGTCAGGCGATTTCGCGCTGCCGCGTAACGCCGCAGAATGCGACGAGCCGAACTCGCGAATGCCGCCCATGCAACATCACCGACAAACAGCACCGCGAGAAAAACGCCCGCAACAACTGCGAGACTGCCAATCGTCGCCGACTCGCTGCCAACGAACTGTGGGATAAACGCAGCGTTGAACAACAGGGTCTTCGGATTCACGAACGCGACGAGACAGCCGCGCCAGAACATCGCAGGTGCCGCCTCGATGGCATTGAGGTCGCTTGCCGGTTCACGCCAGGTGCGAATGCCCAGGTAGACCAGGTACGCGACACCCGCCCACTTGATCCACTGCAGCGCCTCCGCAGCGGTCGCAATGACAGCGGCCAGCCCAAACACAACGAGGGCAAGCTGCAAACCAACGCCGACTGTCGTACCCAGCACTGTTGCGACGCCGGCGCGAAAACCGTTCTTCAGGCTGTTCGCGACGATCAGTGCGACGTTCGGTCCCGGAATCAGGACCAGCACCGCCGTTGCGGCAACAAGAGCAATGAGGGAAGTGGTCATCGGCGTCGGCCGCGCCTCCAGTAGCGCAACATCATGAAGCCGAAGAGCATACCACCGAGGTGCGCGAAATTAGCGATACGGGGCGTGCTGCCGCTGACGCCGAGATACAGCTCCAGCAGACCGAACACAATGACGAATGTGATCGCCCGCATCGGTATCGGTGGAAACAGTGGCACAACGACGCGGTTGGGGAATGTGAGGCCATAGGCCAGAAGGATACCGAACAGCCCGCCAGACGCGCCGACCGTTGGGTAGAGACCACCCTGCCAGCCGGCGACGAGCAGCTGGATGAATCCGGCTCCGACGACACACACGAGGAAAAAGGTCAGGAAGCGCCGTGGACCCCAGAGTCGCTCCAGGTCCTGGCCAAACATCCAGAGACCGAACATGTTGAAAGCGATGTGCGTCAGGTCGCCATGCAGAAAACCGTAGGTCAGCAGCTGCCAGGGCATGAACGGCGATTGCGAGTGTGTTGCGGGCCAGAGCGCGAAATTCAGCAACATGAACCTGGGGCTCATTTGCTGGAGCGCAAACACGAGACCGTTCGCGATCAGCAATATGAAGATCACGTTGGGGATCGCGCTCGCACCACCGGGGCGCCGTTTGAATACCTGGTTCATTCGAATACTGTCCGTCCATCGAAAATGGTCATGACGACCTGTGCGTCGCTAGTCTCTGACGCGGGAATTTCGAACAGGTTCCGGTCAAGCACGACCGGATCCGCTCGCTTGCCAACCTCGATGGATCCCTGCACGTCGTCGAGTTTCATCTGGTAGGCGCCGCTAACGAAGACACGATCAGCAGGCTCCGCTGCCTGCTCATCCTTGGGTGCGCTGCACGCCGCCAACAGAAAGGGAACCAGGGCCGCAATGACAAACCGGTTTGAGAAGGCCATTACCAGCCTCCTGTTCCGCCGCCGCCCCCGCCGCCGCCGGAGAAACCGCCACCACCGCCGCCTGACGACGATCCCGGCGGGGACACCGACGAAGCCAGTGCGCTGTTGAGTCCACTCGACAGCGAGTTCGTTGTGGTCGATAGGCGCGATGTGCTCCAGTCGCCGCGATACCAGGTCGGGTGGTACCCACTGCCGTCCGGGTTTCGGATCGAAGCAAGAACCTGGGCGAACTTCTCGGACCACGCTTGTTCGACGCCCAGCGCCAGCGCAAAAGGCAACAGGGCTTCGAACAGTTGCGGCGTCTTGTCGGGTGGATTGCGAAGATTGAGCTCGTCTTTCTCCGCAACCTCCATGTAATCCGTAAACCCGACGATCTCGTCCAGCACCTTGCGCCCGCGCAGGGTCGGCCGTCGCATTATGATTGCGAAGAATACGATCGCGAGGAACATGACAACGATTCCCCCAATGACCAACGGCGTCGCACCGTTGCCGATATTCACCGCCACGAAGGTCGTCAATACCGCAAGCACGATTGGCGGCAGGTTCAGGTAACCATTGGTCTGGAAATAGTGTTGCTTGTAATCCTGCTTGAGTGACTCGCCGTGGGCACTGCGTGCCTTGCCAAGCACCTCGTGATTGTCATTCGTGAGCGTCACCGTATCGCTGGTGGCAAACAAGGCGTCGTATAACTCCTGTTCGCCCGGCGCCATCGACGCGGTCGCGCCGGCAGGATCCAGCTTGCGCAGTTTGTGTTCCTCGCCCGCGTTATCGATTTCGAGGTATCCCTTGACGGCCAGGTTGACGACTGCCGCCGTCATTACCTTGTCGTCATAGTACATCTGGCGAATGTACCTCAGCGACGCAGGCGAGAAGCCGCCCGGCGGCTCGTAGCGCGTGACGATGACGCCGGCCTCCGGATCCTTGCCGTGCGAACGCCAGACCGGAATATAGTAGATCAGCATCAGGACCAGGCCAGCGAGAACCGCGAGCAAATTCCGGTTGTCTCTTATAAGCCAGCCGGCACGCGTCGAGAGCGTGGGCTCCTCGACAAACCCCTTCGGCCAGCCTACGACGATCGTCAAGCCATGCGCAGCGGGCAAGGGCCTGTTCGCCTGGAAGTTGAGGTTGCCTTCATCGTCCAGGTATCGACCGTAGTCCTGCGCATTCGAGCCCAGCCGTCCGGTGTAACCGTCAACCATGAGCTTGTCGCGCGGCACGTCAAACTCGAGGCGCACGGTCGCCGACGCTTTGTCGATCGGAAACACCGATTGGTTACCCGTTACGTTCCAGTAGAGCTCGTCGTGCTCATCGAAGAAGCCGATCATGCGGTTCACGCGGTAGCGAAACATGTAGGTGTGAACACCGTGGTCGATGAAGCGGTCCGAGCTCCCGAAATAGGTGCGCACATCGCGGCCGCTGCGTACGGTATGAAAGGACTCACGATTGCCGTTACGTAAGACCGCGAGCGGTTCGAGGCGCATTCGGTATTCGTTACCCAGCCGGTCCTCGTAGTCAACCGGAAAGTCGCGGTATATACCCCGCCGGATCTGCCGGCCCTCGGCACGGACCTTGATCGTCTCGGTCACCTCGATCATCCCGTCAGCAAACACCCGCACGTCACTGTGGAATTCGAGAATGCGCTCGTCGGAGACTGCCGCCAGCGGCAGTGCCAGCAGCAACGAGGCCAGCAGGTACCTCACTCGACCGTCCCGAATTTCGCGAGCGGCACATTGGCCACGTCGTCGGATGATTTCTGGAAGAAATCCCGCTGAGCGAATCGAAACATGCCAGCGATGATGTTGCTGGGCACGGACTCGATCATTGTATTGAAATCGCGCACCGCGCCATTGTAGTAGCGACGCGCGAACTGCAGGTAGTTCTCGGTCTCGACGAGCTCGTTCTGCAGGTTCAGGAAATTCTCGTTCGCCTTCAGGTCCGGATAATTCTCGGCCAACGCAATAAGCTTGCCGACGCCGGCACTGAGTTTTTCCTCGGCTTTCCCCCGTGCGACGACGCCTGCTTGCTTCATTGCCTCGGCACGGAGCTCCGTAACGGCCTCAAGTGTCGCGCGTTCATACTTCGCGTACTGGTCGACGGCGGTGACGAGACGCGGCACGAGATCATGGCGACGTTGCAGCTGCACATCGATATCGCTCCATGCCGTGCTGACACGGTTACGGCTGCGAATCAGGCGGTTATAGAGAACAACGCCGGCCACAAAGAGCAGCGCGGCGGCAAGAAGGATGATCTCGATTTGCGGCTTCCTCGTTCGCTTCTAGTAGAAGAACGAGAAGAACACCTGGACGACGTTGGCGTCAAGTGAATACAGCGGTTCGGAACCAACCGGCAGACCCAGTGACGCATCGGAGAAATCGTGGTAATCGACGAAGAGCATGTTGAGCGACGCCGTGATCTTCGCCCGCTTGATGAAACCAAAGGCGGCGGTACCGTCGTCGCTGATGAATTCGTATGCGGCCTGAAGCTTGAAGGTACTGCTCGTCAGGTCACTCAGCTCTTTGTCGCGACCCCTGAAGTTGGTTGCCTGGGCACGCGGAAATACGTCGCGATAGAAATGCGCCCCGGTCTGGTCGTAGTAGCGGAATTTGCCCGTGAACGTGAAGTCCTTCCACGGGTGGATATACATCAGCGACGCAGTGTGCGACTCAACATCCCACGTGTCGATGAAGTACCGGTACTCGGCCTCGAGCGCAGCGCGATACGGCAGAAAGTAACGCGCTCTCAGACCGATAGCGTTACTCGTACGCGTGTTCGGATAGAGCTCCGGCTCATAGCTGTAGCCTAGTGCGCTGCCGGAATCGAGATAGCGCACGGAACGATACGGGTTGTTCAGGAACCCCTCCTCCGTGAGCGTTTCAATATTCAGCGTCGTGATCAGGTTCTTGGTCAGAATCTGCGTGATGCCAACACCATAAATCTGGCGATCAAGCGGCGCCTCGAAACTATCGTCGTCGGAACGGCGCACGAGGTCGTCACCCAGCGCATACGTCAGCGTCAGCGTCGTCAGGTCGCCAAACATGTCCTGGCTGATCGAGATCGCATAGCTATTGGCGTCGAAGTCAGACTCGACGCTGTTCGTGTAGTTGACGCGCATCGTCGTGTTGCCACGCAGGTAGTCCATACCCAGCGACCACTGCTTGCGCTCCTCGGTGTACGGACTGGCTGTCGTAATGACGTCGATCGACGCAGAGCTGACCATATCGACGTAATAGTTGCCGACGACCGAAACGCTCTTGCCAACCTTCTTGCGAACCAGGACTGACGGCCCATCAATCGTGACACCGCCACCATCGTAGAGATGGTAGAGCACGTCAGTGCGATCATCGGGCAAAACGCCGGCATGTGCTGACGCGAACGCCAGCAGCAATGCGAAAAACGTTAGTCCGCGACGCAGCATCGACTTGCCTCGCTAGTTACAGCCGCAGCCGCCGCCGGCCGCACCTTCGCCACCACGAGCGCCTTCACGCGCTTCGTAAACGTGCTGGATGTACGACGTGGAAACCGCATCGCCATCGAGCGCCATGATCGGGTCGGCCAGCTTGTCGCGCTCGTAGGGCTTTACCCACGGCTCAATACTGACGCAACCCGACAGACCAGCTACCGCCAGAAGCGGCAACAGGACCCGTCCAATCTTGAAAACAGTCTTTTCCATAACGTTACTTTATCCCGGGAAAACGAATTGAAATGTGACCCCTGCCTCAGAAGAAGACAGTGAATCCGAGGTGCCCTTCGAGATTGTGAGCGGTCTTCTCCTCGCCCAGCAGGTCGATATCGAAGAGGTGATCGCGGAAGTCGAGATGCAGAGCAACCGAGTCATTCAGCAGGAAACGGTAGCCTGCGCCGACGTTCACAGTGAACCGGTCATCGCCTGCAAACCGCGTCGAGCCGAGGCCAGCGATCAGATATAAGTTTGTGTTATATGCGCGGCCTTCACCGATGAAGACCTCGCCCGGCAGAATGTTGTAGCCGAGGTTCAGGTTGTAATAGTAGAGCTCGCGCTCGCTATCGCTGATCAATCGTGCGCCGCCCGAAAGGATCTCGAAGCTCGTGAGACCGGCTTCCGTATAGCCTGCCGTCGTCTCAACGAAAAAGCCTTCGGTGATGTGATAGGCAAGTCTGATGCCGTAGGAAACGTCAGAGCCAAAATCCTCGACCGCCATGATGCCGCCGAATACGCCGATCTCGAAGTCCTCGCGATCGATCGCCGGCTCCTTGATTTCGCGCCGCTCGACCTCGGGCTCAATGACCTGCCCCGGCGCCTCGGCAGAAGGCGGCGGTGCTTCTCGGTCACCGAAACCGAATAGATTCTTGGTCGCGGCGCAGCCCGGCAGGCTGATGATCGCGATGATCAGAAAAAGAACGCGAAACCGGCTTTCCATTCTTCTACTTCCTCGTTTTCGTCACGGCTCGTGAAAA
>JAAUYD010252016.1_pt1 | contig 29748 bp, 24 predicted proteins | sample 7278101 | NCBI WGS metagenome assembly JAAUYD01 (sample SAMN14350128, study PRJNA611818) | marine sediment metagenome | isolation source: surface marine sediment (0.6m) | place: French Polynesia: Moorea | collected 2018-08
CAATTGCTTGGACAATTGAAAATCCCCCTGCCCCCTTTTTCAAGGGGGATTCTTTTCTGGCGATCCTACGCTATAAAAACACCCAAAAATCCTTAACCGAATGCCATTGGAGGGTTAGGGAGGGGGTCCAAAAAATGGTTAAGCACCAGCAGAACGGTCGATTTCAGGTACATTGAATTTTGATAAAACCAAGGAGCATATATACTTATGGGTATGGCCGCCTCGACAATCCCAAGGAAACCGCGACGCGAGCGAAGGGACAATACCGCTCGGGTCCACACATCGAGCCTTGCGGCGACCCGACCGGTTACTGTGGATTTACAGGCACTCGGTGTGGATATCGCGTTTCGACTCGAGGTGAAAAAGTTTCCCATGGCCTCTGGCGCCATCGGCCATCAATTGCTGCTCAGCGTCTCCAATGTCGAAGCATGGGTGCGCAGCGCTGGCATCAATGTCGATCATTTTTTTGACTTGGGGGTGCTTTCGTTTTCGTTCGACGACCCTGACTTGGAAGCGGATGTGATGTGTCGCGTGGAGGATGGCAGGGATCTTTGGGTGTCTACGGGCAGCCTACGCCAGGTTTGGGATATACTCATCGCGGAAATTGCCCGGTATACCGAGATCTCAATTGCCCCCCCTGATGTGCCGGATCGGCGACAGCTTCGGATTGCCATTTACGGCATGACGTATTTCAATGAATTTGTATCACCCGGGTTAAAGCAGCTCCCCGCGACCTATCTCTCTCACGATCCCGAAGCAACAGCCGGTCCTACACTGCCGATGCTCTTTGGTTAATGGGTCAATCGGAAATGACGTGTACATCCCGCTGCGGGAAGGGAATGGTGATATTTTCGGCGGCGAATTGCTTGTAGATGATCGTGTTGAGCTCGTCTAGGGCCTGTCCCCGAAAGAGCGGCTCGTCGATCCAGCCGAGCAGCTCGAAGTTCAACGAGGAATCGCCGAACTCCCGAAACCGCACGCGGGGCTCTGGATCGGCTGCTAAGAACGACGATGCCCGCGCCGCGGCAATGAGCACCTCGTGAACTTTATCGATGTCACTGCCATAGGCCACTCCCACCCGCACGCGGATGCGTTCCTTTTTCGAAGGGCCCCCGGTTTCATTGACAATTTTGGCATTGGCAATGGTGGCGTTGGGGATGATGATTTGTATATCGTCGCGGGTGAGAATGCGCGTGGAGCGGACGCCGATGTCGGTCACCTGACCTCGCTCGCCCGAATCGAGCACGATGAAATCGCCGACTTTGTAGGGGGCGTCGGCCAAGATAAAAATACCGGAAAACAGATTGGATAGGGTGTCTTTTGCGGCAAAGCCGATGGCAATACCCAAAATTCCGGCAGATGCCAGCCACGCCGTGACATCCACATGCCAGGCAACGAGGATGCCGTAGGCCGCACCGCCCAGGATGAATGTTTTCAGGGCGATGTCGAACAGCGGCAGGGTCCGCGGTTGGATCACCTGGCTCTCGTCAGCGCGCCGCGAAACTGACGCCAACACCGCCTTGCCGATTTTCATACCCGCTGCAGTCCATATCAGAATGGCCGCAGTGATGAGCAGGGGGTTGACCCATTGCCTTGCATTTTCATCAGATGTGGCAACCCGATCTTGGGCAATGGTCACTCCGATCATTACGACGGAGAAAAAGAGCGGCAGGCGAATAGCCGTGATGATCTGATCGTCCAGAACGGTCTCGGTCCTGCGGGTCAGGCGCAGGATCACCCGCGTCGTTATGAGGTTCACGAACACCGCCGCAATGACCGCACCGACAATGATGACGCCGGCAAAAATATATGGCTGGTCCTTTAAAAAAGCGAGGACATTCATGGCACTGTCTCCTCCGTAATCGTCTTAACAGCAACTGTTATCCCATACTTCGCCCGTGGACAAGCAGCACGGGCGGTCCGGTCAAATCGCGCTAAGATTTGTAATGGGCTCGAACTCGGAGATGAAGATGGGCAACCGCTTATGTGTTTCTTTACTTATGCTTGTCCTATCTCTTTGCGCGATCGGGTCACCCAGTGCGGATCCCTCTAGACGCCGCCCCTACGGGCCGAAACGAGGCATCACACTCGGCCCTTCAGCTGGGTGGATCACCGGTGAAGAGATAGATAGCGGGGCCACGACCGGGGTCGACCTCACCTACTTTCACAAAATACGATTTCCCCTTTATTTCTGGGGATCTGCAGGAGCCCGCGTATGGGTATGGGATCAGACCGTTCCCGTGCTGCCGTATGTCGAGACCGGCCTTAGCCTTCTCCTCGCTAGTGTCGGTGTTGGGTATGCGCTCGGACTGCATCACCCCAGCGGCGCCATCCACCATGTCAGCCTCATCACAGGCCTAAATGCCCCCCTTTGGAGCCCGAAGAAGCGACATCTGTTCTATCTTCAGGCCTATTATCGACCCACATGGGACGTGTCCCATATGCCCGGATCCCCGGTCCACGAAATCGGTGGATATCTAAAATGGTGCCTCGGATACATGAGATAGTTGACAATCGTGTCCGTCGACCACTAAATATCACCCAGTAAATCGTTGTAACGATCGCAGTTGAGGAGGAACGGATCGATGATAAATACGCTCAAGGAAAAAATGATGACCAAAGGGATGGCCCTATTGCAGTCCCCGGCCGTTGGCAAGCTGATGGAAAGCGAAAAAGTCGGGGTGGTGATAGAAAAGGCGATGACCGTTCCATTCAAGGTCTCAGGCGTTGTGCGGTCGCAAAAAGAGCGCCTCGTGGCATTGCTAGATCTGGCGACCCAAGAAGATGTGGATGACATCAAACGTGCAGTGGTAAGGATGGAAACCGTCCTCAAGGATATCAAAAAAGAATCCGGTGATTTACTTCGAAAGATGGGAGAGGGCGACGCATAAACAGCTCGTTTGCGTCAATAAATCCTGCGTTTCTTAGGCTGCGGGTCTATCCAGCATCGCAATGTACTGTCGTTACTGGCTTCTTGGCATCAGGTGAACCAATGCGAGGCGAGCCTTACCCCAAGTTCCCTGTATGTTACCAGCGTTGACGCTTTTAAGAGATACGCTCATAATTACTGCATTACCGCGCGTTGACAAATATTAAAGATGATGAAAAAGTGGATACCAATTTAGATGTCCTCCCACGAAAAATATCGCGTCATCCGCAAGCTCGATTCGGGTGGCATGGCCGAAATTTTTTTGGGTGAGGCAGAGAGTATCGAAGGGTTCAAAAAACGCGTCGCCATCAAGCGCGTCCTGCCACACCTCGTTGAAAACAGGAAATTCTTGGCCATGTTTCTCGATGAGGCCAGGCTTAGTCTACGATTCAACAACGCCAACGTGGTCCAGACGTTCGATATCGGCAGATCGGGCAACACGTATTTCGTGGTCATGGAATACGTGGACGGCACCAATCTCAAACGGGTGGTCGAGCATCTTCGCAACAGCGGCCAGCGGCTCCCAGTCGAGCTCGCCGTGTTCATCGCCATCGAGGTGTGTCGGGGCCTTTCCTATGCCCACAATTTCAAGGACCAGGCAGGCAATCCATTGGGTATCGTCCATCGGGATGTCAGCCCTCCCAATGTGTTGTTATCGAAACAAGGGGAGGTCAAAATCGTGGACTTTGGGCTCGCAAAAGCCACGAGCCAGCTCGAAGAGACAGACCCCGGTGTCGTCAAAGGCAAATTTGCCTACCTCGCACCCGAAGCTGCGAGAGGCGAGGTTGTGGACCACCGTGCAGACATCTTTGCCTGCGGGATCATTCTGTACGAGATGCTGTCCGGGAAACGCCTCTTTTTGGGCAAAAGCGACGTTCAGACCATCGAGCTGGTGCGCAATGCAAAGGTGCCGTCTATCACCTCGATCAACCCCGAGGTCCCTGCGCAACTCGAGCAAATTGTTCGCAAAGCCTTGGCACTGAACCCAAAGGATCGCTACCAGGGGTGCCACGAGCTGGCCGAGATCTTAGCGGGGTTTCTCTTTGAGTACGGCAGGCGCGTGACCTCCTTTGATTTACAGCGGTTTGTCCAGACGATCTCATCCCAGGATATGCAAGACGAGATCGCCACGCCATCGATTATCGACCAACTCATTCAAGAGGAAATGGTCCGCTTTTCCTCTCTTGATAGCGATAGCGTCGATGCAACGGGTTTCGGGGGCGATGACGCGGGGTCGGGGTCGGATCCGCTGGATCCGACTGGATTTGAAGACCCCCGTACATGGGCTGGGGAGCTCAACCCGATCGGACATGACACGCCCCTGCCCGATGAGAACGAAAGTGGGGTATGGCGGGAGTCAGCCCTTCGGGAATCTTCACCCGAGCCGATTCCCCTTCAGCAACCGCGGGATCCGATCCCGGGGATCGGGGACATATCAAGTGCCCCCTCTCTGGCTCAAATGCTTGAGGGCGAAGGTCGACTCACGTCCAACCCACCGGCTGATGAGACGAATACCAGGCGGGTCGTTATCGCCATTGCCGTTGGCGGAGGACTCGCGCTTATCGGAGGCATTACGGCGTTCGCTTTGGGTTGGATTCCTTGACATAGCAAGAGGGGGATGCCACGAATCTATTAAAATTGGGCAGATTCGTAAATTGTGACATAATCATGGTATACAAGCGTTTTACAACGCGGTGTGGCCGAGTAAGGAAAGTAGGAGGAGCATGGGTAGGTCTGTGCGGGTGGCCGGTCTGACCGATGTCGGTCAGGAACGGGAGCACAACGAGGACAGTTTTGGCCTCATGTCTGGGTTCGATCTCTTTGTGGTCGCAGATGGGATGGGGGGACACCGGGCCGGGGATATCGCCTCCAAAATGGCTGTCGATGCGGTTAAGGACTTTTTTCAGGCAACCGAAAAAGAGGATATCACGTGGCCGTTCCATTTTGATCCCAACTTGCCATTCGCGGTCAATCGCCTGATTACGGCCATTCAGGTCGCCAATAGCAGGATCCATCAGGCCTCGATGAAAAACAACGAGCATCAGGGCATGGGCACCACTGCGGTTAGCCTGCATTTCGTGGATAACCGACAACTCGCCCATATCGCACATGTAGGAGATTCCCGGTGCTATCGGATCCGAAATGATGCCATTGAGCTTTTGACGCGGGATCACTCCCTAATCAACGATTATCTCAAGGCCGCGCCGGATCTCACTGAGGAACAGCTCGCCGAGTTGCCCCGCAATGTCATTACACGGGCCCTGGGTATGCAGGAATCCGTTGTCGTGGACGTGCAGACCCAAAAGCTAGAGCCCGACGATATGTTTCTGCTCTGTTCGGACGGGCTCAACACCATGCTGAGCGATGACGAAATCCTCGAGATCATTCTTGCGAACAGCCACGATTTGGACTTGGCCGGCAGTATTCTGGTCGAACAGGCCAATACCCGCGGCGGCGAGGACAACATCACCCTGGTGCTCACACAGATCTTCGAAGAGTAGTGCGCAATCAGATCCAGAATGTCGAAAAAAAAAGCTCCCCCTTTGGCAAAGGGGGCAGGGGGGATTTCGACTTTTCTACCTGTGTCACAAGGCGACAAAATCCCCCTAACCCCCTTTTCAAGGGGGAATTTGCTCACCTGGCTTGGCAAAATTCGTTTGTCGTAACCCTAGGCACGCTACTGCGGTGTTGTCTTGCGATAGTTGCCCTTGTGTCGGCGTTATCGTGCGGCGCTGGTCAGGGTCGAAGTGCAAAGCTAAAGGACGCCATCTTCCATTTTAACGAAGGCCTGCGCTGGGGCCGGGTGCAGGACGTCCTGAAGCACATCGATCCCGAGGCCGAAGCCCATTTTTTTGAGATGCACGGGGAATTTGGAAAGAATATCCAGATGACCGGCTGGGAGATCACCCGAACAGAGGCGGATATGAATCGGGGTATTGCTCAGGTAGGTGTTAAAATCACCTGGTATCGACTCGATCAAATGGAAGTTTGCGACACACTCCTCGTGCAGTACTGGGAAGAAAAAGACCGCAGATGGGTGATGACGAGAGAAGAATACCAGTCTGGCACGCCGTTTTGATCCCAATTGAGGTCTAATTGACCCCGGATATCGCTGGGTTGGTCGGATCCCCTTTGAAATGGTCTATTTCAAGGGGTATTAATACCAATAAAATCAAGTATTTAGACCTAATAAAGTTGGCTGGTTTCTTGCGATTATGGATCCACCAAAGAGGTGGATCATGGACAGATTTTTTAGCGCAGTTATCACAGTTCTGGTTGTCGTAGCGAGTTACAACGCCCATGGGTATGCATTGCGAACCACAGCAGCAGGTACGCCCGTGCGATGGCATCAAGGCACGGTGGAGATCACGCTGGATCCATCGCTTGCCATGCTTGGTAATCCGACTGACGTCAAGAGGGCCATCATTGCTGCCTTTGAGATGTGGTCAGAGCAAAGCTCAGTTCCGGTTGCGTTTCAATTTACCCAGAAGCAGTGTAGCCGAATCGGATACGACAACGAGGGGAAAAACGAAAATTGCGTCGCAGCGATATGGAAAGGCGAAGAATGGGATGAGATTGACGAGGGTGCGGCTGGCGCGTCCACAATTCTCAGTTTTAAATCTGGCGACGGGGAAATCATGGACGCAGACATCGCCATCAACGCGGCAGATTGGGAGTGGCGCGTTGATGGGTGTGAGAAAACAGCCCTTGACCTAACGGCTGTCGTTGCACACGAAATCGGACACCTGCTCGGCCTTGAACACACCACTGAGCCAGAAGCTATCATGTACCCCACGACCCACTTGGGGATATGCGATTCGCCTGAGCTGCACGCGGATGACATCGCCGGCGTCGACGACCTTTACGCGGATTTTGAACCAATACTGGATGAATTAAACGATATGTACGATTGTAGTGTGTCAAGTGTTGCCAGCAACGCCCCGTCCCCGTGGCCTGCCGCCATTGTTTTATTTGCGGCACTCATGGTTTTGAGGCGTCCTGCGCGGATCCGCATGCATCGGCCCACATCCCACCCGGACCATCCAGGCCATCGCCTTAAGCAGGAATAGACCTAGCTAAGCTTCACCTCAAACCGGCCAGTATGAATGACGTGGCCCGCCTCCGCCTTGGCTCGGACGAGCTACGGCGAGGTTGACGTAGCCCGCCTCCGCAAGGCCTACGGCGGGGTTATCGAGTTTCGAGTTAGTTATAGGAGATCCAAGATCCCGCCGTAGGCCCGGCGGAGGCGGACACGTCAACACTTGACTCATCTATTAAGAATTTAGTTTTTGCAGATACCTAGCCCAACAAATGAACCCCTACAAATGAACTGCTGTTACCAACTAAATGGTTACTATTGGGTTTTCATATTTTTTTGTTCAGGTATAAGGAGGGACTGTGATTTAAGTGCTTGAAACTGTCGCACAGGCGAGGAATCGAAAATATGAATGAGGGCAATCACATGAATGAGACCGATAACAGATGCCTCGAAACCTTTCCAGCGTGGCTGACATCCCTCCCAGATGATATTGGGATTGCGCGCGAAGCAATCGAAGCAGCCCAGGCGACCCCAGGGGCTCGACAAGCGTTGATTGCCGGGATTACCTACGTGTTCAAATCCCAGGACCTCATTCCAGATGGGGTAGACGATATCGGGTTTATCGACGATGCGTGCGTGCTGCGATTGTCCGCGTTTCAGGCACTTGAAGACGATGTATCTGACTTCAAAGAAGCAGAAGCGGGCAAGAAGCTTCAGCGCTTGGCAGATGACAGTGAGCTCATCGCGGCGTTTCTGGGCGAAAGCGTTTACGACCGTCTGATGAGGTATACGCAAGGCCTCTCAAAAGGGGTTGTCCGCGGGCGAACAGCAGCGGATATTGAGCAGACACCAGCTCTATACGAGGCGTTTTGTTCAGAAATATCCGACTTTTTAAACCAATACAAATCGCCCGAATTTTCCAAAGACGAGAAAAACCTCATTAAGCTCAGAGCGTTCTTCGAGGCCAAGTTGCCAGAATAATTAAGAAATAGGCAAAAAACAAACCAAATTGGAGTATTACTATGAACCCACTTGTCATGACAATCGCAATGGTCGCTGCATTTTCACTGTTTGGCTGGTCGGCCAGCAAGCGGTGGAAACTGCTCAATATCGGTGCGTCTGAGAACCGATTCGATCGGATGGGCGATCGCATCAAGGCCGCCCTGTCCATCGCCTTTTTCCAGCGCAAGCTCCCCAAATACCCCATCATGGGGCTGGTGCACATGGCCATCTTTTGGGGCTTTCTCGTCCTGCTCTTAAACACGATGATTCTATGGGGGCGCGGCTTTGACCCGCACTTTAACCTCTTTATTTTTGGCGACAACGCCCTGGGACACGCATACCACTTTTTAAAGGACATCATCACCGCTGTGGTTCTGATTGCAGCAGTACTGGCCCTCATCAACCGGGTCGTCATTCGGCCCGAGCGGCTGACCAAGTCGACCGAGGCATCGGTTATTTTATTAATCATCTCCACGATGATGGTCGCCGATGTCCTGTACTGGGGGTCGGAGCGCGTGCTGCATGGATCCGGTGGGTTTGAACCCTTTGCAGCACTGGTTGCCGGGATACTGGGCGGCATGGATACAGGTGTCGTGTCTACTATCGGCGCTATCGGCTTTTGGGCCCACTCGCTATTGGTGCTTACCTTTATGAATTTGTTGCCCTATGGCAAACACTTTCACGTCATCACGGCGATTCCCAACGTGTTTTTCGCCAATCTGAACCCGCCCGGCCGCCTGCCCGGAGACGAGAACATCGAAAAAGTGCTGCGGGAAGAAGATGGAGACGAGGAGGAAGAACCGGTATTTGGCGTGGCAGAGGTGCAGCATTTCACTTGGAAGGATATTCTGGATTTCTACTCCTGCACCGAGTGCGGGAGGTGCACGGATAATTGCCCGGCAGCTAAGACCGGCAAGCCCCTCAAGCCCAAGTACCTCCTCTGCGATATGCGCAATCACCTGTACGAGCGCCAAGCCGAGTTTCTGTCTGGGAAGGTCGAATCAAAAGCGATCATTCCGGACGTGGTCGAACCCGATGTGGTGTGGAGCTGCACCACCTGCCGGGCGTGCGAAGAGGAGTGCCCGGTGATGATTTCTTACGTGGACAAGATGGTGCGGATGCGGCGCGACCTAGTCGAAGGAAGGGGCGAGGTGCCGACTGAACTGGCCACCGCCCTGCGCGGCATGGAGACCAATGCAAATCCGTGGAATATTTCGCCGATGGATCGGGATGGGTGGACCGATGGTCTGGAAGTGCCGCCGTTTGATCCAGAGGAGCACGAGTACTTGCTGTTTGTCGGCTGCATGGCGAGCTTTGACGACCGGGCCAAGAAGATCAGCCGCGCCCTGGCCAAGTTACTCGAAACCGCTGGGGTCAGCTACGGATATCTGGGTACAGACGAGCCGTGCTGCGGTGAAACCGCTCGACGGGCCGGATCAGAGTCCAACTTCCGGATGATAGTGGACATGAATGTCGAAACCTTTGACGAGCTGGGCGTGAAAAAAATAATCACCGCCTGTCCCCATTGCTTTAATACCTTTAAGAACGAGTATCCCGAATACAAGGGACAATACGAGGTCATTCACCACACCGAGCTTTTGGCAGGTCTCATCGGTCAGGGCAAGCTCAAGCCCAACGCATCCATTGACCAGCGCATTACCTATCACGACGGATGTTACCTGGGACGTTACAACGACATCTATAGCCCGCCGAGACAGATCCTCGAAAGCATCCCCGGTCTTTCAGTCGCTGAGGTCAAGACGAGCAAGCAACGCGGCCTATGTTGCGGCGGCGGTGGCGCCCGGTTCTTTATGGAGGAAGAGGGCGAGCGCGTGAACAACCGCAGGGTTGGCGAACTGCTGGAAGCCGATCCAAAGACCATTGCGTCGGCGTGTCCCTACTGCATGACCATGCTCTCCGATGGCCTCAAGGACAAAGATCTATTTGACGCAAAAGGCCAACTCGACGTGGCTGAGCTGCTCGCCATTTCCTGTGGCCTCGAGGAGAGAAAGTTGCTGCGCGAAGGGGACAAATAAAGCGCCCTTTATCCTCTCCCCAGACATCCCATTGGGCGCCCCTTCCGGGACTGGTTTCTGAGAAGCTGTATCTCAGATAGCTCTAACCACATAAAAATAAAGAAATTTCAAGTTCGGGTGCTTGTTTTCACCTCTTTGCTGGCCGACTGGCCTTTAAGGGATAATACTTATTTAAGGGAATTGGGGCGCGATCATGAACAAAACAGATACACGAAAGACGATTGCCGTTCTTTTAGTTGAGGATAGCACGGCCGTTGCGATGCAGATTCGGGAGTTTCTCGAGGAGACCCAGAACACGCGATTCGAAATTGAGCACGCCAAGGATTTGGTAACGGCGATGAACGCTGTTGTTGGGGGCGGCTTCAACGTTATCCTCTTGGATCTGGGTCTGCCAGACAGCGATGGATTGGACACATTTATTCGGCTGCACGAGGTGGCACCCGATGTGGCGACGGTCGTCTTTACCGGCATCAATGATGAAGCAGTGGCCCTCGACGCCCTCAGGCAAGGCGCCCAGGACTATCTCGTCAAGGGCCAGGTCGACGGGGGATTGATCACCCGGGCCATTCGGTACGCTATCGAGCGCAAACAGGCTGAAGAGGCGATTCGGGAGAGCGAGGAAAAGCACCGGACCCTGCTCGAGGCCATGCCAGACATTGTGTATAAAATCGATCCCAACGGTTACGTTAAGTATATCAATCGGGCCATTAGCGGGCTGGGCTACACACCAGAGGAGCTTTTGGGGCGCCACTTCTCGGTGATCATTCACCCCGATGACCTGGAAGGCATCAGCCGATATTCTGTGTTGCCCAAGTTTGCTGGACGCACCACCGGGTACCGCAACGCACCCAAACTCTTGGACGAGCGGCGAACCGGGAAGCGACTCACCAAGGATCTGACACTCCGACTGATTCCAAAAGGGTGGGACGAAACTGACGAATCTGAATTGGTTATCGGATCGCTCACGAGCTACGGCGAAATCAGCGCTGCCGGACACTACCTGACCAACGAACGAACCAATACCCGCAAATTCTCGGGCACGGTCGGCATTATCAAGGATATTACTGAGCGCAGGCGGGCAGAGGAGGAAAAGGCTGCCCTCGAAAATCAACTTCAGCACTCGCAGAAAATGGAGGCCATCGGCAGATTGGCCGGTGGCGTGGCCCACGATATGAACAATGTGCTGGGCGCCATACTTGGCTCCGCCTCTGTTATTGAGCTCGAAATCGAGCCCGATGACACCAAGCGTGCAGACATCGAAAACATCCTCGTGGCGTGCCGCAAAGGCCGGGATTTGACCCGGGATTTGCTGGGATTTGCTCGAAAGGGAAAATACGTGAAGGAGAGCATCCACCTCAACGACATCGCCACAGAGGCAAAGGCCCTCTTGACGCGCACCATCGCCAAAAAAATATCAGTGGAGACCATCCTCGACGAGGAACTGAACCTCATCGAGGGAGATCGCAGTCAGATACACCACGCCTTGATGAACGTCTGCATCAACGCTGCCGATGCCATGGAAGGGCCGAGTCGGCTGACCATTACCACGAGAAACACCCTCATCGACAAACGGGAAGCAATGAAACTCGACGGCTTGGATCCTGGGAAGTACGTGGAATTAAAGGTCATCGATACGGGCGTGGGGATGGACGCAAAGACCCTGCAGATGGTCTTTGAACCCTTTTTCACCACCAAACCCAAGGGAGAAGGCACTGGTCTGGGCCTGTCCATGGTCTACGGGGTGATCAAGAATCACGGTGGATCGGTTGCAATCGAAAGCGAGCCCAATGTGGGGACGACCGTTGCGTTTCTGTTGCCGGCCTTTGAACGCGCTGATAAGCGGCGATCAGAACCAGCCGTTGGTAAACCAAGTTCAAAGCCGGATCGGGGCGGCATTCTCTTGGTCGACGACGAAACCATCATCCGCACCTCAGCGCGGCGGCTCCTCGAAAAGTTGGGATACACCGTGTACCTAGCCGACAACGGCATGACTGCATTGGAGATTTATAGAAAGCACGAGAGTGACATTTCGCTAGTACTGCTCGACCTCATCATGCCCGAGATGGATGGTCCAGAGACCTTTGAAGCACTCATTAAAATCAATCCAGAAGTAAAAGTGCTGCTGCTGTCCGGTTATTCAAAAGACGAAAAAATAGAAAAACTCCTGGACGATGGGGCCATTGGTTTCGTACAAAAACCTTTTGATCTTAGAACGTTATCCGATACGGTGAAGACTGCCTTTAACTGATCACGTGGTTTGTTCAGCTATTTCCTGTTCCTGTATTGACCGGAGAACCCCAAGATACCCTGTACGGTGGGGCCCATCAGCTCGGCGTCTGGTCCGCTCGATATCTCAGCCGCAGACGTATCCCAGCCGGTCGCATAGGGCATAAACAAGTACCCACCTCTGAGGCCAAAGGTGATGAATGATGTTTTTCTTTTGGTCTCCCGTATCTTGAAGTGATAGTCCACGCCGAGTGAAGCATCCAGTAGGAATCCCCGTTGCCGCATGGAAACCGATCTACCGGGATCGGCCAGAACGTCGTCGAAATCCGCGTCTGCCTCGCTTTGCACGCGCAGCCTGGTATCGCTACTGCCGATACCGACAATGGGATAAACACTCAACCCCTTCCATTTAACGACATCAAAGCCAACTCTGAACAGCCAGTAGCTGCTCTTTAGATCGACTCGGAGGTCGCCCCTGGAGGTCTCAGCACCGAGGTTTCCGATCCAATGCCGTTCAGCCCCTAACACCAAGCGACCCAACCGGAGCTCGCCACCCAGACCCAGCACAGTCAGCACAGTGTCGATGTCCGAATACCCGGCCTGGGATAACCTATCGTCAAGGTCACTGAAATCAAAGAACCCCACGCCCCCATTAAAGTGAATGGAACCGGTCACAGGCCTCATAAACTGTGCGGGGTGACGGGCATTGTCATTATCCCCATGGACCTCATCTGCACGAGTTACTGGAATGTGGAGAACTACAAACGCCAGGGCAGCAAACAGTGCTGATAGCATCATTTTTGATTTTGCTCGCATATACATCGGTCTGTCCTTTCGCTATGATGAATCGCCAATTGCGACCCGTATATGAACAGATATAGTTATCAATTTTCAGAAGTAAACATGTTCAATATCTATTCATCATGTGGTTGTTGGAGGTTAGAGGGGTGTTGGAAAGCCGCAAAACTGTCATTTTCGCGCGGGTGTGGAGAAAGCCCTGTCAAAATCCCCCAGCCCCCTTTTTCAAAGGGGGAGCGTTTGAAAGTCCCCTTTGAAAAAGGGGATTTAGGGGATTTCGTCTTGCCCAGCCTATCGGGGTTTGATCCGTTGCGCAGGTTTGCTTTTTGACTTTTTCCGTAGTGGCGGCTTGCTCTTTCCTTGGGTGGGTTGTCTGATTTTTCTCTTCGGCGGTGTTGCCTTGGGGCGCACTGCTTTATTTGTTTTTACAGTTGGTGCCTTTCGTATCTTCGGTTGAACCTGAGCAGGGGGTCGTCTGCGGATAGGGCGCCTTTCCAGTGTCTGGGGTTTTGTCCGATACGAGCGGGGTAGATTGCGCACCTTTGCTGGGGGTCGGATCCTTTTCGCCGGCTTCCCAATGCTGCTTCCAGACCTGGTGGTGGTGGCACGCCTTAGCTGGGGCCTCGGCTGGGGTTTGACTGCTCTTCTAACCCGCACGGGCTCGGCGCTTCGTACCCTATTGCCTCTTGGATTGGGAACGACGCGGCGCCCTGTTGGGTGTCGCGAGTTTTTATTGCCGTAATAGGCTCTGTGGTGCGCGTGGCGGTAGTGGTGGTGGTGCCATCCCACGTGGCGCCGAATAATACGGCTTGGGGCTGGACAAACCGATACGGAAATAAAGGGTCGCGGCATGGGATACACAATAATTGCAGTGCTTCCGGGATATCCCCATCCACCGCGAATATAGATCCACGACCCACCGGCAAAGTGCCAGTAGCCAGGGATGTACACATAGTTAATATGTGGGGGGATGGTCCAATAGCCCGGCACCCAGAAATACCCGACCGGCCGCCACCACCAATACCCGGTGACCCATACATGTCTCTGGCTGGGAGGGTCGCCGACGTCGTCTTCAATGGGCTGGGCAGGTGGAGCCTCTTCAGATCTTTGTTCGGGTTCCTGGGCAGGCACTTCCATTTCTTCAGGCAGGGGATCGCCGTCTTGCCAGGATGTGGGCATGTCCAAATTCTCGGGTTCAGGAGGCAGCGTTGTTTCAAAAGATGGGCTAATGGCAATAGCTTTCACGTCGCTGCGAGAATAGTTTCCAACAGTACCATCGGATTCAAAGCGAACATGGGTCTCATCGCTGCTCAATAGGTGTCCCTGAAGCACAGCGCCATTGCGAAACTCAATGGTATCGGCACTCACAGCTGTCGAGAGCGCAACTGCGCTCACTAGCGTCGTGATAATGGATTTAGTACGCATTGTTAAGCCTCCTGACATCTTACCTCACCCAAACATAGCAGTGCAGGTGCGGTATATCCTTAATTTTACACCGGGATCTCGACAAACGGCCACCCGCACACCTGTCGAAACCCAATATATTCGACGGCGGTTTATAGATAACCATTCAAAACCAATACAATTTTGCACTTCATTAAAAAATGAAAAATATGGGAGTTAGGGGATCGATGGGGAGGTGGCGCGACCCCGCAATCGGTCGCCGAGACCACTTGCCCGCTCGGTGGGGGTAGCAATGGCATGTGCGATGATCTCCCCAGGGCCGATTAGAACGACTTCCTTGCGAGCCCTGGTAACAGCCGTGTACAGGAGTTCCCGGGTAATAATCGGGGACGGAGCATCGGGCAGCACGATGAGAATGTGGTCAAATTCAGATCCCTGGGCCTTGTGCACGGTCATGGCAAACACTGTCTCGCACGGTGGCAGCCGGTGGCAAGACAGAGAACGCACGCCATCAGATCCAGCATCAAAAATAACCCGAGGCGCTGGCGCGTCTTTGGGCGAGTGGTGAACAATGCCCACATCGCCGTTGTATAGGTCGAGGTGATAGTCGTTTTGCGCAATGAGAATCGGCCGCCCATCGTACCACTCGCCATGGGGCTGAAGTGTACCGGCCTGCCTGAGAATATCTGCTGTGAGTCGATTTATCTCAGCAAGGCCCCACGGACCAGCCCGATAGGCGCATAGAATTCTGAATTTATTGAAGAGGTCGAGTTTCTTTTGGGGGTCGGTCTCAGTGGCATAGGCCTTGTAGTGCTTCAATACAAAGGGGGTCAAGTGGGTGCGCATCGCATGCGCATCGGATGTTTCGACGAGCGTGACATTGGGCAATTGTCCAGCTGCCACATCCCGCGTGGCTCGCTCGGATTGGCCATCGTTGATGGCCTTAGCAAACCGACCAATACCGCTGCTGCTGTCGAATCGATGGCTAAACGAGAGGCTGACGACGCTGTCCGGCAGATCCATATCGGCCAGCACAGCACCGGCTTCGACCGATGCAAGCTGATCCTTGTCGCCGACCAGGATAAGGCGGCTCTCTTGCGGGATCGCTTCAGCGAGCTTTGTCATTAACGCAATGTCGACCATTGACGCTTCATCCACGACGACCACGTCTGCTAACAGGCGGTTTTCAGCGCTATATTGGCAGTGCGTCGGTCTATGCGGACGAACACCGAGGGCCCGATGGATGGTCAATGCGCTTTCTGGGACGTCCGCGTCCCCATTGCCGGCCTTTGCGCTCTGAATCGCCTGGGTTAATCGGGTCGCGGCTTTCCCGGTCGGCGCCAACAACACCATCCGCGGTATGGGGTGTCCCAACAAACGGGCGCGATCGACGAGGAAGGCGAGGATCTTGACCACTGTCGTGGTTTTACCCGTGCCTGGCCCGCCCGATATGATACACAGGCGCTTGGTTAGGGCCACCTGGGCTGCGCGCCGCTGATCAGCGCGTCCTGCTGAATCTCCTTTGAAGTGCGCATCAAAGACGGCCTGAAGTGCTGGACCATCTGGGGGGTCGACGCTGCCAACTGCCCGTTCCAAGAGCTCGGCAGCCAGCCGCTGTTCATAGGACCAGTATCGAAATAGGTAGAGGCGATCCCATTCCAGGACCAGCGGTGTTGGCGGATCGCCCCGGCCGATCAAGGGACTCTGTTCGAGGGATGGAATCCACTGGTCCTGGGTCGGCCAGTTGGGTGCATCGGGAATCGTGACGCCCTCGGCCGATGGCACAGGCGTGCCAAACAGGGAGAAAAGCGGAGCGCAGACATGGCCGACGCGCGTGCATCGGCTGGCCAATGCTGCACCCAATTGCACCAAGGGATCTGTTTCACCTGCCAATGAAGCAATGGTTTTTGCAAAATGAACGTCGAGGTCTGAAAAGTACTTGGCCTGAAACAGCGCATCTACTGTCACCGTCATGGGGCGATCTCCGAAGGGATCGATGCTCCCATGAGCTTGGACATCCCTTGAATCACAGACCGCGGGGGTTTATCCCAAAATAGACCCGCATTGGGTCCGGTTCTGGGGGACAGGCCCCTGATAAACAGGTAATAGACCCCACCAAAGTGGCGGTCGTAGTCAGGGCCGTTGACGCGGTAGTTCAAATTTCTAATCCTCCATCATACGCTCGTCCGAGGATTCCAAAACCTGTTTTATCACAGGATGCCAAGCGCCTGCCCAGTCTTCTCTGGTTTGTAATGCTTCTATTATCAACCTCTGACCCCAGATGCCCCAAGTGCTTCATAGAGCAGATAGATTGACTTTTTTCTTGGTTAGGTGCCAAATGTCGGTCACGAACACACAGCGAAGGAGTCATTATGAAACGGGCTGTTTTTATTACTACGGCGTTTTTTGTACTCACTCGGTTATTTAGCGGTTGTGGGACGCCTGCACCACCGCCCGCCACCCCAGAGGTCGTGCCCGAAGAGGCCACGCATCACGCTGATGTTGAATCCAAATTCTCACAAGAACCTGTCGGGGAACAACTGACTGCCGATACGCCAAAGACGACGATAGAAGGCAACGCCTTCATCGCTCCAAAAGGCTGGCGTATGATGATCCGGGGTCCGGCCACTATGCTCACGCCTCCGGAAGGGGATTCGACCATCGCGCTGATTGATCTTCACGCGACAACCGCCAAAAAGGCAGTTGAGAAGGCCTGGAAGATATACAAACCCGATGCCAAATGGCCCCTGTTGACGGTCAATAAAGCGCCGGATTCGGATGGGTGGGAAGATCGGAGCTCGTATACCTACCAGACCTCACCTAATGAAAAACGGTATGTGATCGCAGACATACAGCGCGCGAATGACGTGTGGACAGTGGTTATTGTGGATATGGCCAGCGCAGTATTGGGGAAACGACTGGCCCAAGTGGTGCTCATTTTTGATGATCTGTTGCCCAAAGGATACACGCGGGAGTCCTTTGCCGGTAAAAAGCCGCATCCGCTGGACAAAGCGCGGATCGCAAAGCTTACCGAGTTCATCGAAACCGGGATGAAGGAAACCCGTGTTCCCGGGGTGGCCCTTGGCTTGATACAGGACGGAAAAGTGGTATTCGCCGGCGGCTTTGGTGTGCGCGAGCTCGGTAAAAAGAAGAAAGTCAATGCGAACACCCTGTTCATGATCGCCTCCAACACCAAGGCGCTAACCAGCCTGTTGCTCGCCAAGCTGGTCGATGAAAAAAAGCTGACCTGGGAAACGCCAGTAACCCGTCTGCTACCCTCGTTCAAACTGGGAGATGCGGACACCACCAGTCAGGTCAAGGTCAAGCACTTGGTCTGTGCGTGCACGGGGTTGCCACGGCAGGATTACGAGTGGATATTTCAGTACGAAGGGGTCACGCCGGAAGACGCGCTGGCTACGTTAGCCACAATGCAACCAACCAGTGGGTTTGGCGAGATGTTTCAATACTCCAATCCAATGGTCGGCGCCGGGGGGTTTGTGGGCGGGCACGTGGCATTTTCCAAGCTCGACCTCGGCGCTGCTTATGACAAGGCCATGCAAACACGGGTATTCGATCCGCTAAAGATGAGGTCGACTACCTTCAACTATGCCAAAGCGTTGCGCGGCAACGTTGCAATACCCCACGCATCGGATATAGATGGCAATCAGGCGCATGCGGAGATGGCCATCAATTATGCAGTGATCCCTGTGCGACCGGCCGGAGCAGCGTGGAGCAACGTCCGAGATATGCTCGCCTACATCGCCATGGAGCTGGCCGAGGGCAGCACCCCCGGAGGCAAGCAGTACGTATCCAAGGAAGCCTTGCTGGCGCGTCGCACGCCGCAAGTGACCATCGGGAAATACGAAACCTATGGCATGGGCTTGATGGTCAATACCACCTACGGCACCCCGGTGGTGCATCACGGCGGTGACTTGCCAGGCTTTCATAGCGATATGATGTGGCTGCCGGAGCACGGTGTGGGCGCGGTCGTCTTGACCAATGGCGATCCGGGCTGGCTCCTGCGCACCCTGTTTCGGCGCAAGCTGCTCGAAGTCCTTTTTGACGGTCGCGCCGAGGCGGATAAAAAACTCGCGGCATGGGCAAAGAACTACTACGATCGGCTTGTTTCCGAACGAAAGCTCCTCACGTTGCCTGCGGATTCCTCTGAAGCCGAGAAGCTGGCCCCGCGCTATACCAATGATGCGCTGGGCGAAATAGCGATTAGTCGAAACGATGGCAAAACGATTTTTGATTTCGGCGAATGGAAAAGCGAGATGGCCTCGCGCAAGAATCCCGATGGCACCATTTCCTTTCACACCACCAAACCAGGCGTCCTGGGATTTGAATTCGTCGTTGGAAGTGGCGACAAACGAATCCTTATTACAAGGGATGCACAGCACGAATACATCTTTTCTGAGGATTAGATCATGAGAATAAGCGTCATGGGGCGATCTCCAAGGGGATCGGTTCTCCCATGAGCTTGGACATCCCCTCAATCACAGACCGCGGGGGTTTATCCCAAAAGAGACCCGCATTGGGTCCGGTTCTGGGGGACAGGCCCCTGATAAACAGGTAATAGACCCCACCAAAGTGGCGGTCGTAGTCATAGCCGTTGACGCGGTATTTCAAAAAGCGGTTCAACGCTACGGTGTACAAATAGTACTGCAGCACGTAGTCGCTCTCCACCATGACCCGCTCGAGTCGGGATACGGCATAATCAGCTGAATGATACCCCAAGTGATTGGATTTGTAGTCTGCCAGGTAGTATTTTCCCTCCCATTCGAAAACGAGGTCGATGGCCCCTTGGATGAAGCCGGGCTGCAGAACAAAGTCGAGCTGTTTTATCCGCTTTGCGTAAGATTCGGACAGGCCTGAATGACCTGCTAATACCTGGGCCAGGTCTTGGGCCGAGAGCCAGCTGCCGGCGGTTGCCTGAAATGGCGCCAAGGGAAAGACAAACGCGAGCTCTACAAAACGGCGATGCACCGGGATTTGGTCGAGTCTAAGGTCCGGCGTAGCTGCGCTGAGCGGGGTGTGCACCACATCTGCGATGCTCCTCTGAATCGGATCCATCCAAACGTCCCTATCAAACCCGTACGCATCGAGTTGAGCCGCGATCGTTGGTTCAACTACTTCGGGTCTTGTGTTCGTAAAATCGATATCCTCAAAAATGGCGTGCAAGCAGGTTCCTGCCCGGGGTCCACCCTCGAACTCAGCCAAGCAGACCCGCTGGGATCCTGGTTCGTCCTGATCAAGATCCATCACGGGAGGGGGTCTATTTGGAGGTTGATTTGATGGGATGGCAGAAACAATGGCGGTGAAGCTCCCGATCTGCTTTGGGGCCGGTATTGACCCGCGCTGTCTTCGGGGTTCAAGGGACGGAGCAACCTGCTTTGGCAAAGGCATTTCGGCCAGGACCGGGCTCTCGAGGGTGCTAATGCTGATGGCATGGGGACCGGCCAGGGCGACCAGCGCGTCGAGATCAGCCCGGACATCTTTGTCCGTCATCTTTTTCAAGCGGTCTCTGACAGCCTTGGGGATCTGGGCGTTTTGTGTCTGGTGAAGGACATACCCCAGGGCAGATGTGTGCATGTCGGCAAACCCACCCCAGACCGAGATGCACAGGTTTTTTGCCCGCGTGAGTGCGACGTAGAGGAGCCTTATGTTTTCTGCCAGTTCCTCTTGTGTGGCGATGTCTGTATGAGCAGCATAGGTTGGCGATCCGAGATCCAGGGTGCGGCGGTATTGATGGTGTGGATCGTGAAAGACCACCTCTTTGGCACGGGGGCTCGACAGGCGGCCATCCCACAGATACGGGCAATACACCACCTTGAATTCGAGCCCTTTGGCCTTGTGCATGGTAAGAATCGTCACTGCAGGGGCGTCGGTTTCGAGCCGTTGCTGGGATGCATCTGACCTATTGCTAGGGGAGGTGCGCTGCTGGTTAAACCACCGTGCCAGGCCTGACGGACTCAAGTGATGCGCCATCGATGCTGTATGCAACAGCTCGGCCAGATGCCTGAGGTTGGTCAACTGGCGCGTCCCCCTGTTGCGCCCCAGCAGATGGGTGCTCAACGAGGGTCCACCCGCCTCGGGTGCAAAGGCCAGGAGCGCATCTATCATGGCCATGAAGCCGCTCTCTTGCCATTTTTCTAGCCAGCTGCGAAATGCGAGGGACCACCGATCAAATGCCCCATCGTCTTGGTCGAGGGCGAATATCTCATTTGCCGACATGCCAAAAATATCCGTGGCCAACGCTGCCTTTACCTTTTGGCGCTGCTGCCAGAACAACACAGCGTCGAGGAGGGTCGCCAGCTGATCAGCTTCTATCGCGTCGAACACGTTGTTGGATCCCAGGAGAATGCCTTGAATGCCGATGGATCCCAGGGCGTCTCGCATGGCGCGGGCCTGATGGTTGGTCCGGGTGAGTACAGCGACGTCCGTTGGGGCAATAGGCATGCTGTCAATGGTGATCCTGCTGCTCAACAGCTGAGCGATATCTGCCGCAACCATTTGCGGTAGGTTGGCGTCGGTCCAGCGCTTTGGTATGCGTTTGCTCCTGGCGTCCAGGCGATCCGGTCGCCGTTCGACCAAGCGGATTTGAAATGGCGCCAGGGGCGCGCCTGATTGGCTTTGCAACCCGTCTTGTGCCCCTTCTCGCGGGCGAACAGGGGTGAATTTAATTTGATCGAACAAGAACGGGGTGTTCAGCCTGCCAAAGAGGGCGTTTATGCCCGCGATAAGGGAGGGCTGGGATCGCCAATTTGTATCCAGTGTAAAGACCGCGGTCGACGTGTTTTGGGCAGCCTCCAAATAGGCAAAAATATCTGCCCCGCGAAATCCATAGATAGCCTGTTTGGGATCGCCGATGAGGTACAGCGGACCGGCATCGGCTCCCATGATGGTTCTAAAAATCCGGTACTGACGGGCATCTGTATCCTGAAATTCGTCGATCATGACAGCATCGAATTGATCCCGAATTCTCCTGGCCAAACGGTGGCCGTGGGTGTCCTGAAGCGCCCGGTCCAAATGGGCGAGCAAATCGTCAAAGGACCAGAGGCGTTGGTCGCGCTTGTAGGAAGACAGGGCTGCTCGCACATAGGCAATGAGCCGCGCTTTAAAGGCCACGAATGCCCGATCGAACAGCTGTTCCAAACGTTCAAACGCCTCACACGCATCAAAAAACGGGTGATCCGGGGGGAGATGTTTTTTTTTTGTGGCCTTGTCTACTCGGGTCCGTGCAAACCGGGCGATGGCATCGGTTGGTCGCTGCTTTCCGCTAGACGAAACGGGCAAAGGTGCGTGCGCTGCTGATGCAAGGGCGCTTTCCAATTCTTCAAACCACTTGTCGAGTTTGCCCGGGGGAAACCGAGCCGCGTTTAAACCGGGGTGTCCTTTGATAATGCCGATGATTTCTTTGCGGTCTTTTTGCCAGATCTGTTGTAACTGCTCAAACGCAGATAAAAAGGCTGGCATTGGATCCATGTCACCCGTGCCATCTGGAAGGGTGGCGGTGTCGACTTCTTTTAAGGCGGCAGTCGCGAGGCCTGTTAACCGGCTGGGGGCCAGTCCTGCCGATAGTAGTGCGCGGACAAAAATAGGCTCACTGTCGTAGGTTTCCTTGGCCCAGAAGTCCCGTGCGATTTCTTCGACAAGGGCGGATTCGTCCTCGATGAGTTCCGAATCGAACGGTACGCTGCTTTCAAAGGCGTTTTCTTCGAGCATGCGCTTGCAAAATCCGTGAATTGTAGAAATTCGGGCCGCGTCAAAGTCCCGCAAAGCGCGGGCTATTCGGCCTTCAATACGGAGTATCTCGTCACTTCGGCCTTTTTGATAGCGCCCTATCAATTCATCTGTGGACCAATCTTGGGATAATGCCTTGAGTGCGTCTTTTAGGCGGGCGCGGACGCGCACTTTGAGTTCGGCCGCAGCAGCTTCGGTAAAGGTGACGACGAGAATCTTTTCAATCGGCAGATCTGTTTCGGCAATGAGGCGCAGGACCAGGGTGGTCAGTGTGTAGGTCTTTCCAGTGCCTGCGCTGGCCTCGATGAGATTTATACCCTTAAGGGGAATATCCAGCGCATTGCGCGGTTTCGACCCTGTTTGACGTTCTGAGAAATACACCAGTCAGAACCCCGTTCACCTCATCCCGATTCTTGACCAGGGCGACCCCTAGGTCAACTAAAATTTTCTTGCTAATTTAAAGATAAACTTTATATCCGCAATGAAATATTGACCACAGGATGTGCACATGGTATTTTTTCCTTGCTAATTTAAACCCTGAATTTAGATATGCTAGATAAAATCCATCGATCACTATATCACAACGTGGCCCAACAGCTCACTCAAAGCCCGGCAGTCGCCATTTTGGGCCCTCGCCAGAGTGGCAAGACGACCCTGGCCAAGCAGCTGGTGAGCACTTCGGAGGCCGCGGTCTATTTGGATCTGGAGAATCCAGCAGATCTGGTTAAGCTCGATGATCCGGTAGCTTATTTCGCGCTTCACGAGGACAAGCTCATCTGTTTGGATGAGATTCAGCGCATACCGGACTTGTTCACCACACTGCGCAGCGCAATCGATAATCGCGATCGCAATGGTCATTTCCTCATCTTGGGTTCAGCGTCACCAGAGTTGATCCGCCAAAGCTCCGAGACCCTTGCCGGCCGCATTGCCTATCGCCATTTGACCCCGTTTTTGCTCACCGAGCTCAAACCGCAGCAGATGCGAGAGCTCTGGTTGCGAGGGGGGTTTCCTCGCTCTTTCCTAGCGCCGACAATCGAGGCAAGCGATGATTGGCGGCGGGATTTTATTCGCACATTTCTCGAACAGGACCTCGGCATGCTGGGATTTCGCCTGCCGCCGGTCAGGCTCGGCCGCTTCTGGCGCATGTGCGCACACGCGCACGGCAGCCTGGCCAATTATTCCAAACTGGCCAATTCGCTGGATGTGAGCTCGCCGACGATCCGGTCCTACTTGGATGTCCTGCAACACACCTTCATGATTCGCACCCTCGAACCCTATGCTGCAAACGTAAAAAAAAGGCTTATCAAGTCTCCCAAGGTCTATATCCGCGACTCGGGGGTTCTTCACACCCTGCTGGGCATTCGCACCCATGACGAGTTGCTCTCACACCCGGGTCGTGGGGGATCTTTCGAAGGGTTTGTGATTGAAAACACCCTGGCCTTTGCCAATCGGTGCCAGGCCTCATTCTACCGCACCCGAGCAGGGGCAGAGATCGACCTGGTGCTAGAGCGCGGTCAGCATACGATTGCCATTGAAATCAAGGCGTCAACAGCTCCGAGGACCTCCAAAGGATTTCGCAACGCCCTCGAGGATGTGGCGCCGGATGAAGCCTTCATCGTCGCGCCGATTGATGATTCGTTTCCAATTAAAGGGGGGATTACAGCCACTGGTCTGAACTTGCTCATTCGCAGGTTGCACGACACGGGGTTTTTCTAGCGAAAAATATTGACACCCTGTAGGGATAGAGCTATATCTGTAGTGTACTATTTGTTTAGTACACCACATCTTTAGATAAACAGGCAACTCGGGGTTGGCGAGGAGGATTGCACGGGATGATCGATTTCAAGCTAGATCCAAAAAGCGGCGTTCCGTTCTACAGGCAGATCATCGACCAGATAAGACATGGCATCGCTACCGGTCGATTGAAGGTCGGCGAACAGCTGCCGACGGTTCGCGCGCTGGCAGTTCAGCTGTCGATCAATCCCAACACCATCAGCAAGGCATACCGGGAGCTCGAAATCCAAGACATCCTCGAGAGCCACCAGGGCACCGGCACTTTTGTCGGCCCCGCGAGCCCCAAGCTCTCCCAGAAGGAGCGCCACGCAAAACTGAGGGGTATCTGCGATGAGTTCATCACCATAGCCGGATCCTATGGATTCACTATTTCAGACCTCATTGAGGAGCTGAAACGCCGCAAAGGAGTTAGCAATGGGTAAGACATACGGCTCAGAATCCGACCACGAGCCCCGGGCCCACAAGACCTTGAATTCGGTTCAAGTATCGGTTGCCTTTATCGGTGTCGGGGCACTCAGCCTGCTGTACTATCTCCAGATCATCGGCCTGTGGACGCTGGTGGGGGCGCTGGTCGCGATCTTTGTATTGGCCTCTGCCATCCGCATTGCCGACCAGTGGGAGAAAGCGGTAGTGCTTCGCTTTGGACGCTTCGTCGGTCTCAAGGGACCTGGGTTGTTCGCCATCGTTCCCATCATTGATCGTGTGGACAAATACGTGGATCAACGGGTGCGCATCACTGACTTCAACGCCGAGACCACCCTTACCAAAGATACCGTTCCGGTCAACGTCGACGCAGTGGTCTACTGGATGGTATGGGATGTGGAAAAGTCCGCGCTCGAGGTGCAAGACTACGAATACGCCATTAACTTCGTTGCCCAGACAGGACTGCGCGACACCATCGGCAGACACGAGCTGGCCGATCTGCTCCAACACCGGGACAAAATCGGCGAGGAGTTGCAGCAGACCCTCGATGAGCAGACCAACCCCTGGGGCATCACCTGCCAGAGCGTGGGCATCAAGGATATTGTCATCCCGCAGGCGCTGGAGGACGCCATGAGCAAGCAGGCCCAGGCCGAACGAGAGCGGCAGGCGCGCATTATCCTCGGCACCGCGGAGACCGAAATCGCCTACAAGTTCGCCGAGGCCGCGGCGCAGTATCGCGACGACCCAGTGGCCCTGCAGCTGCGGGGCATGAACATGCTCTTCGAGGGACTCAAGGAAAAGGGATCTATGGTGATAGTTCCCAGCTCGGCCCTCGAGGCCATGAACTTGGGCTCTATTGGCGGGCTGGCCTCACTTGGTAAACAGGAAGGCACAAAGTGAGGTGAACCATGATTGATTCTTGTTTGAAAGCGGTCGCAATTTGGTCGGCGGCCCTTGTCGTCATTGGGTTCACGCTCTCCATCGGGGCTATCCTCCTTTTGAATCACCGCGTAGAAAAAGGCATTGTCGCTGTACAAAAACAGCTGGCACTGGGCCAAGAGACCGCCACCCTACTGTCTCAGGCCAACGCACACCTGGCCCATCACTCATTCCACTCGCGCCGGTTCGAGCTGCTCGCCGGGATGTACGACAATGCCGCGCCCGTGAGACTGAGGGCCGAGGCGCTCAGATCATTCATCCACATTGAGCGCAAACAGCGTGCCCCCTCTGCCAAGTCAACGCCGCCACGAGTGCTCAACTTATCCCGCATCAACCTCGCGGGCGCTTATCTACAGGGTTTTAATTTAAATGATGTCGACCTCCACAGTGCCAACCTCAGCGGCGCCAACCTCCAATCGGCGGGACTCTTTAGCGCGCACCTGCACAAAGCCAATCTCCACTCGGCAAACTTGAGCAAGGCCAACCTCTGCAAAGCGGTACTGTTTCACGCCAACCTCGAGGGCGCGGATCTCCATGGCGCAAAAATAAACGCGGCGTCGCTCAACAAAGCCAACCTCGCCCGGGCCAACCTCCGCGGTGCAGACCTCTTCCGGGCCGAGCTTCTAGGTGCCGACCTCACCCAGACCAATCTCAGCGATGCCAGGCTAAGAGAGACCGACTTCAGTGGTGCAAACCTCCACGGTGCCATTGCCACGGGTGTCGACCTTCGCGAGGCCAACCTCTTCGGCGTCGAGCTCGTGGACGTCGACCTCAGCGGCGCTGACCTGTTCGACGCCGATCTCAGCGGCGCTGACCTCACGCGGGCAGACCTCACGAAGACAAAGATGGGCTATGTCAACCTAAAGGGAGCCAACCTAAGCGGAGCCAACCTAGACGGAGCCAACCTAGACAGCGCCAACCTAGACGGCGCAGACCTCAAGACCGCGACCCTAGACGGCGCCAGGCTCAAAGACGCCGGCTACACCCATAAAACCGTCTTCCCCGTCGGTTTCGATCCCCACGCCCACGGGATGGTGTGCGAGTAGAATAAGCCCTTCCGGCACCGAATCGGAGTAGGTAGACATCAATTGCATGGCACTGTCCCCAATTCTACGAAGCGCGTCAGGAGCGATTAATGTTTTGTTTTATAAGTCTTGACCAGAAAATCATTAATCGCCAGTGTCTGACCCCTTTCTCCTTTCTTGTCCGCCCTAACTTAGTTGATTTATGTTAGTTTTTAGTCCCCAAGCGGGATAAAATATGATTGCAGAAAGTATTCGGGCAACTCTCCTCGGTTCGATACGATTAACTCTGAATCGTGAAATGCGCGTAATTTGTTATTTCCAGCATCGGAGGTGTTGTCGATGGCCATGACATATCCTATTGGTTGTCCGAGAAGTTTTCTAAACTCACTCGCTACAGCGACATCATATTCTGTTGAATTATTAAAGCTATTGCGAATTACAAAGTTTAAATCATCGTGGATGACAACTGACCGAAAATTATCCAAAAATATATTGTTCTCGACACGATTATATTTGGCATAATCTCGATATCTATCTCCAAGGCCACTTACATAATAAGATTGATCAGTGCAGGCGATCTCTTCATTATTCGCGTTAGGGTCTTTCATCCCTTGTCTAGATGCAATATGCACAGCAGTATACGCATAGTTGTAAAAATTATTATGTGTAATGATATTGCTATCCGATCCATTTTTTCTGGTTATTCCGCGTTCGCCGCAATTCTTATATAGACGCACGGCTGCACTTCGAGCCGCCTCATAACTGCTTCTTTTGTTGCCATAAAATAAATTATGCCTTACTGTATTGTGATAAGAGGAATCAATGGCAATGTCCTCTCGGTTAGGATAGCTTCCCTGTACACCGAATCCGCTGCCATTTAAATAGAAAAAAGAGTATTGAATTGTGGTATTCTTTGAATCGTGTTCCAGGTAGATGCCGGCGCTATATGTACGAGAAACGGAGACCTGATCTATCAGGAAATCTTCACTTCCTGTCCCTATATAGATCCCTTCTCGAGACGAATCAACAGTCACATTAGTAATTGTAAAGCGCCGGAGTGGACGGTATATTCCGTTAATCACCATAGTGATATTGGGGGGGATAAGCCGCAGTCCCTTGCCATTAAAATCCGAAAAATGGCAGTTTTGAATATGGACATCTTGAAGTTCATGACCAGCGACACGTAATCCTATATCATTGCTGTTCGGTATACCCGTCACACCTTCCCCTTTCAGTGTCGAACCTGCACAGTCGATTAGGATATTGCTATTTTTAACGTGTATAGAATATCCTACCAGCTCTAACTGCTCAGGGAAAAAAATATCGGAACAAACATTAATTCTCTTGGGTTGCGTATTTGATTTGATGCAATCGCAGTTATTTCCGTTCTCGCATTCTGGCAAAAACGTTATCGGTTCTGCCCCGGCAATGAAAGAGATGAAGATCGAAAGTAATACTAAGTAAATTGATGATAAATTTAAATGAGCCATGATACTGCATCCTTTCTAGTGAATAGCCACCTCAATTTGAAACCTTCTCGAGGTCGTTGAGTTTTTTGTCGTTCAACAATCTTTTAAAGTTTAAATTCCCTCCTTATATTTATCATTTTAATCTGTCACAATAATAATGTCAATAATTTGCCGACAAATTATGCGCTATTTAGTCACCCCTGAAAAAGCCACACCCCAATGTAGCCGGTAGCCAGAATTGCACCTCTTGGTCTAACTGTTCCCACGATGTACCGCGGAATTTTTCGACAAAAAATACAACGGGGACAGGACCCATGATTTGTTATATAAAACACAACGAGGAGGGGACCCATGATTTGTTATATATACCTTTTTGCGCTACTACCTCCCCATGGCAAGAAAACCAATAGTAGACTTTCCCGGCGCTTGGCATCATGTGATGAACCGAGGTGCTCGACGTCAACCCATCTTCCAAGCTGACGAGCACGCTTCCTACTTGCTCGCTTGCATAGAAAAAGTTTCGCGGGAGATTTAGAAGCAAGCTGGTGCTGGACGAAGCTCATTGGTTTTACCTTGTCTTGTATCTACATCTGAATGCTGTCAGGGCGCGCCTTGTCCTGCATCCCGATCAATATATTTGGACCAGTCACAGCAGCTATGTGGACGACAAATACTGCCCTTCGTGGCTCACAACTTCTGAAATGAAGGCGTATTTCGACACAGAGAAGGGATACCTCGCCTGTCTTGATGCTGCTATGAATGGCAGCGTCCCTGCACCGCCTGATTTCGATTCGGTGATATGCGGAGCCGGACAAAATGCCAGGCACATGGTGTGTAAGCAGCCAGAGGTAACGCCCGGCCTATCATCGGAGGAAGTGTTGAGGGAAGTTGAGGAAGTGACTGGCGCATCGTTGGAAGAAATACTCACGACCAGGAGAGGCGCCGCTGGCAATCCAGCGAGGGCCCTTGCGATTTGGTGGCTTATCCATGGGGCTGGCCAAACAAACGCGCAGCTAGGCGAACGTCTCGATATCAGCCCATCCGCAGTAAGCCGTATCCTGAAGAAGTACCGCGACGCTCCAAGCAAGTATCTCGTAGGTAAAATAGACCGATGGCAAAACAAATTCCCCGATAAAGATCAATGGGAAGGGTCTGACCCTCAAGTCTCTTCGTTGTGGGTGGTGAAGTCGATAATATCCTGAATCTGATTACCCTGGAAATCAAAGTGTGGATACAGCAGTCCTGAAAACGCCATGATTGGCGGCTTGCTCTCCGAGAAGACGATGTATCGGACTTTGGTGTATTCTTCGGTTTTTAAAGCGGAATCGTAGACCTCCTTACATTTATGAAGTGATTCGAGACCGAATTCGGTTCCGATGAGAACTCCCCTGGTGAGTTGTTCGATTGCAGGATTGTCAATCGGAAAACTGAGGATCGATGACAGAAAGTCGGACGAGTTTTGCTTCACAAACAGTTCTCGGCATATCGAACGGTATCCGTAGAGAATCGCTTGCTGTTCTGTAGGAATCAGTTTGTTCGTGTCTATTGGTCGGAACAGCTCACTGTCATGTTTTTGGCAGAATCCGAGAAATGTAGATGCCTTATTGATGCCAGTTTTTTCGAAGATGGATTGCCCCTGGTGACGCCTTGCGGCAATGCTTGGCGAGATTTGGTATACGTGACCATCTTTAGCCAACGTGCTCAAGCTCTGATTTCGCTGAATCGAGTGTGCTTTGATGGTGTTGTTGCATTGGACTCCGTTATCAAAGTGGAGACAGCGTTCCTGTTTGGACAACGCCTTTTTTTTCTTGCCTCTTCAACAAAATCTGTGGGTGAATTCCGGTTCAGGGAGGCGACCGAGTTCGTGGTATAGGGCAGTTTCAGCGACTTCGTAGCTTTTGAAGCCTCTGGCTTTTCTGAG
>JAAUYD010303543.1_pt1 | contig 29742 bp, 26 predicted proteins | sample 7278101 | NCBI WGS metagenome assembly JAAUYD01 (sample SAMN14350128, study PRJNA611818) | marine sediment metagenome | isolation source: surface marine sediment (0.6m) | place: French Polynesia: Moorea | collected 2018-08
CCTTCACGGGATCCGCGACCGCGAGCAGGCCGGCGTAGGCGCCATCGATCGCCACGTGCACGACGGTCGCCGCCTCGCCTCGCAGCCGCTTCGACTCCGACGCGAGGGGGGAATCGCATCCGATGCGCTCGCCCCGCTCGCGTCGGAGTCGAAGCGGCTGCGAGGCGAGGCGGCGACCGTCGTGCACGTGGCGATCGATGGCGCCTACGCCGGCCTGCTCGCGGTCGCGGATCCCGTGAAGGAGTCGACGCCGGCGGCGCTCGACGCGCTACGTGGCCTGGGACTGCGGCTCGTGATGCTGACAGGGGACGACGCGGAGACGGCGGCGGCCGTGGCGGCCCGGCTCGGGATCGAGGACGTGCGGGCCGGCCTGCGCCCCGAGGACAAGGCCACGGTGATCGCCGCGCTCGAACGCGAGGGCGCGTCCGTGGCGATGGCGGGCGACGGCATCAACGACGCCCCGGCGCTGGCCCGCGCCCGGGTGGGCATCGCCATGGGAGACGGCACAGACGTTGCCATGGAGACGGCGGCAGTCACCCTCGTGAAGGGGGACCTCGGCGCGATCGGCCGGGCGATCTCGCTCTCCCGGGCCACGGTGCGCAACATCCGCCAGAACCTGTTCTTCGCCTTCGTCTACAACGGCGTCGGCGTTCCGCTCGCCGCCGGCGTGCTGTATCCGGCGCTCGGGTGGCTCCTGAACCCGATGTGGGCCGCCGCCGCCATGAGCGTGAGCTCCGTCAGCGTGATCGGGAACGCGCTTCGCCTGCGCCGCGCGCGCGTGTAGTCGGAAACGACCGTCGCGTCCGAGCTGGCGTACCCTCGGGCGCGCGACCCGGCGTCGGATCCAGGAGGCGTGCGTGCAGATCGGAATGAACCTGCCGGTGATGGTTCCCGGCATGACGCGAGACGACATGCTCGCGTGGTCTCGCGGCATCGACGCGGGGCCCTTCTCGAGCCTGGCCGCCGGCGAGCGCATCTGCTTCCCGAACCCCGATCAGATGGTGCTGCTCTCGGCGGCCGCGGCGGTCACCGAGCGGGTCCGGATCTGCACCACCGTGGTCGTGCTGCCCATGCACGAGACCGCGCCCCTGGCCAAGCGCCTCGCGACTCTCGACGTCCTCTCCGAGGGGCGCCTCAGCGTGGGCGTCGGAGCGGGGGCGCGCGTCGAGGACTACGCGGCTCACGGGCGTACGCCGGCGCCGCGTCCGCTGGCGCGCATGCAGGAGCAGGTCGAGGAGATGCGTCGGGTGTGGCGCGGAGAGCCTTGCGTACCCGGAGCGCTGCGTCCGGTCGAGCCGGCGCCGCTGCAGCGGGCCGGGCCCGAGGTGCTGGTCGGCGCGCTGTCCGAGGCATCGATCCGCCGGGCGGCGCGCTATGCGGACGGCATCACGGGCCACAGCTTCGGCCCCGACCCGGCCGCGATCGCCGCCGCGTGCGAGACGGCGCTCGAGGCCTGGAAGGCCGCGGAGCGCGACGCGCCTCCCCGGCTCGTGACGGCCTTCTGGTACGCCCTCGGCCCGGGTGGCCGAGCCCAGCTCGATGCGTACCTCGAGCGCTATCTGGCCTTCATGGGCGAAGGCGCGGCCCGGGCGCTGGCGCCGACGGTTCGCATCGACTCCGAGCCCGCGCTCCGCGCGGCGCTCGCGGCCTGCCGGGACACGGGCGTCGACGAGGTGCTGCTCATTCCCACGACCCGGGAGCTCTCGGATCTCGAGCGCGTCGCCGATCTCCTGGGCTGACTCCGCAGGCTGCTAGAATCGCGCGGGGCAAGGAGGAACGGTGGAATCGGCGACGACGATGTGGGTACCCCTCGGCGTCCTGGTCCTGGCGCTGATCGCAGGCCGTCTGACCTGGCCCGCCATCGAGTACCTCGTGCACGGCGTGCTCGCGCATCGCTTCCGCACCTTCGTGTCGCCCCTGCACTGGACCCATCACCGGGATCCGCGCGCCGTCTTCACGTCTCCCGCGGCCGTCGTCCCCGGAGCGCTGGTCGTCCTCCTGGCGGCCCAGCTCCTGCTCGGCGCGGCCGCCGGCGCCTGCTTCGCGGCAGGGGTGGTGTGGGGCTTCTTCCACTACGAGTACGTGCACTGGCGCATCCACTTCCGGGCGCCGCGCAACGCCCGCGAGGAGCGCCTGCGCCGGCACCACCTGGCCCACCACCATCGCAACCCGCGCGCCTACCACGGCGTGACCACGCGATTCTGGGATCGCGTGGGGGGCACGCTGCCGGAGCGCTGGGAAGAGGACTACGCACGCGTCGCCGAGCGCCCCGTGCTCGAGGGCTCACCCGGGTTCCTCGCGGCCTATGGGCACAGGTGGTCGCCCTTCACCTGGGTACGGGAGCTGTCGCGCGCACGCCGCTCGGGGTAGCGTGCCTGCATGGCCAGGCGAGTCCCATGAGCCGCTCCAAGCTCCTCCACGGGTACGACGTTCCCGGGGACGGACCCGCGACGCGGCTCGACATGGTGCGGGCCCAGGGCACCCCGCCCGAGGGCTGCTACCGCTGGATCCACCTCGACCTCGACGACGAGGGCGCGATCTCGTGGCTCGCGCGCTACGCGGACCTGCCGGCCGAGGTGGCCTCGGCCCTCGCGAGCTCGCATCCGCGGCCCCACGCAAAGGCCGTCGGCAGCGGCGTGGTCCTGGTGCTCCGCGCCATCAACGCGAAGCCCGGCGCCGAGCCCGACGACATGGTGGCGCTCCTCATGTGGGTCGAGGCGCATCGCGTACTCACCCTGCGGCGCGAGCCCCTCGCCGGTCTTCGCGAGGTCGAGGTGGAGATGGAGGCCGGGCGTGCGCCGCGCTCTCCGGCCGCGCTGGTGGCGAGCCTGGCCGCGCGGCTCCAGGCGCGCATCGACGATGCCGTGAACGACCTCGAGGACCGCATGGACGCCCTCGAAGCGGCGGCCCTCGAGAGCGAGCTCGACGGAGAGCAGATCTCGGAGCTCGCCGACATCCGGCGCGACTCGGTCTCGATCCGGCGCCACCTGGCGCCCCAGGGTCAGGCCCTGGCCGACCTGCTGAAGGTGGCCGCCCAGGAGCTCGGCTTCGCCACCGAGCACCTGCTCCGCGAGCTGGCCGACCGGACGCGGCGCCACGTCGAGGTGCTCGACTCGATCCGCGAGCGGGCCGGGGTGACCCAGGAGGAGCAGAGCCATCGCCTGGCCCAGCGGCTCAACCAGCGGATGTACGCGTTGACGGTCGTAGCCGGCATCTTCCTGCCGCTGTCGTTCGTGACCGGGCTGCTCGGCGTGAACGTGTCCGGCATTCCGTACTCGGACCATCCGGCGGCCTTCGTCTGGATCAGCGGCGTGATGGTGGGCGTGCTGGCGCTCGAGGTATGGATCTTCCGGAAGATGGGCTGGCTCTAGGCGGGGGCCGGGTCGGGCAACGAGGCGGGTTGTGGGGAGCGGAGCGTTCGGTTAGGATTTATACGATCGAATAATCCGGAGTCGCCGTGAGCCCCGCCCGCAAGCAAGCCAAGGCCTCGAAGCCCCCTTCGCCGAGCTCCTCGCCCAACTCTCCCCCCAAGCGAGGCCCTCGAGGCAGCCGAGGCGGGGCTCCCGCCGAGGCGGACGCGACCACCCGTGAGCGCATGCTCGACGCGGCCCTGGCGGCCTTCTCGGAGCTCGGCTTCGACGGCGCCTCGACCCGGGCCATCGCCGCCCGCGCCGGCGTGAACCAGGGGCTCATCCCGTACTACTTCGGCACCAAGGAGGCGCTCTGGCAGGCGGCCGTGGATCGCGCGGTCTCCGAGCTCGGGGGCATCCTGTCCGCAGCGACCGAGGCGGAGGACCCCGCGGCGGCTCGCGAGCAGCTCATCCGGCAGCTGGTTCGCTTCGCCGCGCGGCGGCCCGAGTTCTCGCGCCTGATGACCGACGAGGGGAAACGCGACGGGGCCCGCATGCGCTGGATCGTCGACCGCCACGTCAAGCCGCTGTTCGAGGCGGCCCGCGGGCCCGTCACCTCCGCGACGCTCCCGCCCGGCGCGCCTTCCGACGTGGATCCCGTGCTCGTGCACTACGCGATCCTCGGCGCGGCCACCCATCTGTTCCACCAGGCCCCCGAGGTCGCCCGCGTCGCCGGGATCGACGTGAGCGACCCGAAGGTGGTCTCCGATTTCGAGGACCTGCTCGTCGCCCTGTTCGCCGGGGCGCAGCCAACGGAGAGAGGCACGTGATGGCAGCGAACCACTACGACGTCGCGGTCGTGGGCTACGGGCCGGTGGGAGCGGCCTGCGCCCTCCTGCTGGCCGAGGCGGGCCTGCGCGTGGCGGTGATCGAGCGCGACCTCGAGATCTGCGATCTGCCCCGGGCCGTCGGGCTCGACGGAGAGAGCGTGCGGATGTTCCAGCGCATCGGCATGGCCGACGAGATCTCCGCGATCCTGCACGCCCCCCGCGAGGTCGAGCGCGTCGAGTTCACCAACTCGAAGTTCGAGACGCTCTTCGGGCTCGACATCGAGCAGCACGGGGTGAGCGGCTGGCGGGACACCGCCTTCTTCGACCAGCCCGAGCTCGAGGCCGTGATCCGCGGCGCGATCGGGAAGCGCGATCGGGTGGACGTGCGGCTGGGTCACCTCGTCGAGTCCATCGAGCAGAACGAGGACCGCGTGGGGATCCGGGGTCGCGTGCTCGCGACGGACGAGCCCTTCGAGATCCAGGCCGACTACCTGATCGGGAGCGACGGCGCCTCGAGCTTCGTGCGCGAGAGCTGCGGCATCGCCTGGAACAGTCTCGGCTACGACCAGGACTGGCTCGTACTCGACATCTGGCAGACCGACGAAGCCGAGCTGCCGTGGAAGACCCTCCAGGTCTGCGATCCGGCCCGGCTGACCACCTACGTCTGCGTGAAGGAGCCGAACCGGCGCTGGGAGTTCCAGCTGCTCCCCGGCGAGACCCGCGAGGAGATGCTGCGGCCGGAGACGATCCGGGGCCTGCTCGACCCGTGGCTGCCCCCCGAGCACTACACGATCCGTCGCGCCGCGGTGTACCAGTTCCATGCGGCGACCGCGGAGCGCTGGCGCGAGGGCCGGGTGCTGCTGGCGGGCGACGCCGCCCACCAGACCCCGCCCTTCCTGGGCCAGGGGCTGAACGCCGGCCTTCGCGACGCGGCAAACCTGGCGTGGAAGCTCCCGCTGGTGCTCTCGGGAGCCGCGAGCGAAGACCTGCTCGACACCTACGCCGTCGAGCGGGATCCCCATGCGCGAGACCTCGTCGAGTGGGCCGTCGCCGTCGGCCAGCTGATGGAAGGCCTCGCCGACCGCGAGGCCGGGCGGCCCGAGCGCGCCCCGATGGATCAGCAGTCGGGCTACGGACAGGGCCGCACCGTCCCGTCACTCCACGCGGGAGTGCTGATCGAAGAGCAGGGCCTCGACGCCGGGCCCGCCGGCCACGTCTTCGCCCAGCCCCGGCTGCGCGACGCCGCGGGCACGCGCTTCCTGCTGGACGAGCGGCTGGGTCGCGGCTTTGCCGTGGTGGGTCGCACGGCGGAGGACCTGCGCGTCTCCGACGCGGGCCAGGCCGTGCTCGACGAGCTCGAGATTCCGTGCGTCTCCCTCGAAGGCTGCGAGGTGGAGCAGGGGGTGCTCGACCACCTCTTCGAGAAGCATCCCGCCGTGGTCGTGCGCCCGGACCGCTACGTGTTCGGCGTCGTCGACGACTCGCGCAGCCTCGACGGGCTGCTCGAGTCGCTGCGCGCAAAGCTCCGGCTCGTGCCTCAGTCCACGTAGCCGAGGGCGCGGAGCGCCTCGAGCCCGGCTTCGTCGAGGGTCGGGGCGCCGCCGGTGGGCGAGGCCGCGCGTCGCTCGGTGAGCTCCGCCTCGAGGCGGGCCACGACGTCCGGGTGGTGCCGGGCGACGTCGGAGCGCTCGGCTTCGTCCCAGTCGAGATCGTAGAGCTCGCTCGGGTGGTGCTCGTACTCGATCAGCTTCCAGCGCGCGGTGGCCACCGCGCCCATTTCGCCGAAGACCCGGTCCTCGGGGCCGCACGCCGCGCGGAGCCTCCCGCTTCCGGGCAGATCGGGCGACCAGAGCGCCGGCACGCCTTCGGGCCAGCTCTCGGGTGCCAGGCCGCGCCACTGGGAGTAGAAGCCGAAGGCAGCGCGGGGGTCGGCGCCTTTCTCGGGCGGCCGGCGCGGAAGCGGCGCGCCGTCGGTCTCGAGGGCGGCCGGAACCCCCGCGAGCTCGAGCAGCGAGGCCGTGACGTCGACCAGCGAGACCGGGGCGTCCACCACGCCGGGCGGATCTCCCGTTCCGTGGACCACCAGCGGGATCCGCAGCAGCACGTCGGACAGGCTGAACTGGTGGTCCATCAGGCGACGCTCGCCGAAGTGCTCGCCGTGGTCGGAGGTGATCACGCTGACCAGCCCCCGGCGGCTCGCGTCTCGGGCCAGCCCGTGGATGCGCTCGAGCTTCCGGTCGCCCTCCTGGACGTCGCCGTGGTAGAGGGCGTGGAGGATCTCGAGGTGCCGAGCCGGCGGCAGATCCCGACAGATCCCCGTCGGATGTCGGGCCAGGCTCTGCGTGGCTTCCTCGTGGGTGACCTCCGGCGCGAGGTAGGGGTTGTGGCGGCGCAGCCGATGGGGCTCGTGGGCATCCATCAGGTTCACGAACACGAAGAAGGGTCGGTCGGGATCGCGGCCCTCGAGCCACTCGCGGAGGCGGCGGTCGACGTCGTAGGGCGTGTCGCCCGCCACGGATGCGATGGAGCGGGATTCGAAGTGGTCGAAGCCGCGCGCCAGGCCGAAGGCCGGGCTCACCACCGGATTCTCGGAGAAGCCGGCGGTCTGATAGCCGGCCTCGCGCAGCACCGCGACGACGGAGGGCAGCGAGGCGGGCGCCACCATGCGCCCGGCGGCCCCGACTCCGTGGCGCGGCGGCAGCTGTCCCGAGAACAGCGAGGCGTGGGCCGGGAGGGTCCAGGGAGCCGTCGAGCGGGCCTGCGTGTAGCGGATGCCCGCCGCGGCGAGCTCGTCGAGGTAGGGCGTCGTGCCTTCGATGCGCCCGTTGGCCGACACCGCGTCGAAGCGCAGGGTGTCGTGGATCAGGAGCAGGAGGTCCGGCGGTCCCGGGGGCGGCGCAGGCGCGCAGGCGAGCCCGAGCCACACCAGCACGGCCAGCGCCGCGCGATGGATCATGCGTTGCGGATCGTGACGCCGCCGTCGACCAGCAGGGTCGCTCCGGTCGTGTAGCTCGAGGCCGGCAGTGAGAAGTTGAGGGTCGCGTGCGCCACCTCTTCGGGCTCCCCGTAGCGGCCGATCACGGTGCGTCGGCGGGCGAACTCGCGCTTGGCGTCGTCCGGGATCGCCGCCGTCATTCCCGTGTTGATGGGTCCCGGGCAGACGCAGTTGACCGTGATCCCGTCGCGCCCGAGCTCGACGGCCAGCGAGCGGGTCAGCCCGATCACACCGTGCTTGGCGGCGGTGTAGGGGCTTCCGAAACGCGTGGCGCCGACGCCCTCGGTCGAGGCGATGTTGACGATCCGGCCCGCGTCCGAGGCGCGGAGATGGGGGAGGGCGGCGCGCACCAGCCGGGTGTGGGCGGTCAACAGGACGTCGAGCGAGACGTCCCAGTGCTCCGGGTAGTCCTCGTGATCGATGGGGGCGAAGCGCGAGATGCCCGCGTTGTTCACGAGGACGTCGAGGCCGCCGAACTCGTCGGCCGCCCGTGCGACGCACTCGTTCACGCGGGCTCCGTCGCGCACGTCGAGGACGAGCCCCAGCGCCTCGCCACCGGCCTCGCGGATCTCCTTCACGACGGCGTCGACGGCGTCCGCTTCGAGATCGGTGACCGTCACCCGGGCCCCTTCGTCCGCGAAGAGGTGGGCGGTCGCGCGGCCCATGCCGCTCGCGGCTCCGGTGATGAAGGCCGAGCGGCCGGCCACCGATCGGCTCAGACGACTGAGTCGGGGCATGGGGTCCTCCGTCACCCGTCCAGCACGTCGTCGGGCTGTCCGACGGGGCGCGCGGCGGGTCGTTCGCAGGTGGTCGAGAGCCGGACGTGACGGCCCTCCTCCGAGGAGCGGATCGCGCTCTCCATCAGGTCGAGCACGTGGGTCGAGAGCTCGAGGGAGGCGCGGTGGGGCCGCTCCTCCTGGATCGCGCGCACCAGATCGGCGAGCCCGATGCCACGGCTCTGCTCGGCATTGCCGCAGACCAGCGGCACCTCTTCCCACTCCTTCTGCCGCGCCGCGCGAAAGCGTACGGGCCCGCCGAAGGTGTTCGGATCGGGAAGGGCGAGGGTGCCCTCGGTGCCGTGGATCTCGATGTTGCGCAGCCGAGAGGTCTTGATGTCGAAGCTCGTGACGAGGGTCGCGACCGGCCCGCCCGCGAGGTCGATCACGCTCGAGACGTGGGTCGGGACCTCGACGGGGATCTTCTCGCCGCGGCGCGCCTCGCTCCCGATGGTGCGCTCGGCGTGGGTCCGGCGCGCCGAGGCGCTGATGCGTTCGGCGGGGCCGAGCAGGCTCACGAGCGCGGTCAGGTAGTAGGGGCCCATGTCGAAGAGCGGCCCGGCTCCGCGCTGGTAGAAGATCTCGGGCCCCGGGTGCCAGTTCTCGGGCCCCATCGACATCATGAAGCCGGCGTAGGAGACGGGCTCGCCGATGCGGCCCTCGTCGATCAGGTGGCGACAGGTCTGGAGCCCCGCTCCGAGGAAGGTGTCGGGAGCGCAGCCCACGCGGACGCCCCGGGCCTCGGATGCCTTGCGGAGCTGCTCGGCCTGCTCGAGGTGCAGGGCCAGCGGCTTCTCGCTGAAGACGTGCTTGCCAGCCTCGATGGCCGCGAGGCTGAGCTCGAAGTGCACCCGCGGAACCGTCAGGTTGACCACCAGCTCGACGGCGTCGTCCCCGATCAGCTGTTCCGGGGTGAGTGCGCGCGGGATCTCGAAGCGCTCGGCCAGCCGGGCGGCGCGCTCGGGCAGCAGATCGGCGCAGGCGGCCAGGTCGAGGAAGGGAAGTCCCCGGAGCTTCGCCGCGTAGGTTCGGCTGATGTCTCCGCATCCGAGCAGTCCGACCCGCATCAGGACCGGCCCTCGGAGAGCCCCTGGCCGACCAGGAAGGCGTGGCTGGCCTCGACGGCCTCGAACAGGTCGGTGGCGCAGCGGTCGAGCTCGACGATGTGCCACTCCGCCGCCGGCGCGGCCCCGAGCGTCTCGGCGATGGCGACCGATCCCGCGCCCACCGCGGTCATGTCGCTCTCCGGCGCGTCGGCGGGCCCGTCCTTCACGTGCAGCAGCCGGGCGCGCTCGCCGAGGCGCGAGAGCAGCGCGCTCGGCACGGCGCCGCCCACCTGGGCCCAGTAGATGTCGACCTCTGCAAAGATCTCGGGGTCGATGCGCTCGAGCAGGGTCTCGAAGGCGGACTTCCCGCCCGACGAGTGGGCGAACTCCCAGTAGTGGTTGTGGTACCCGAGCCGCATGCCCCGGCGGCGGGCGTTCTCGTGCGCCTCGTTCAGGGCATCCGCGGCCCGCGCGAGCCCCGAGGCGTCCGCGAAGCGCTTGGGAGGGAGGAAGGGGACCACGAGCGTGCCGGTGCCGAGGGCCTCCTGCTGATCGAGCACCGCGTTCGCCTCCTTGCCGACGGGCGTGCAGTGCGCGCTCGCGATCTCGAGGCCGGCGTCCGCGAGGTGGCGGCGCACGTCGGCGGGCTCGTGGCCGTGGAGGCCAGCCAGCTCCACGCCCCGGTACCCGATCCTTCCCAGCCGCTCGATCACGGCCGGGAAGTCGGCGGCCGACTCTTCGCGGAGGGTGTAGAGCTGGACGGCGATGGGTGCGGGCATCCGGGGACTCTTCTGCAGCCGCGGGCCCCGGTCAAGGCGCGCGCTCGGCCGTCGACGCACCCCGATGGCGGACGCCTCGCCAGCCAGTAGGCTCGGCTCCGGTCCGGGGCCCGTCGGGTCGGTGCTCCGGTCCGGCTTCCAGCGAGGACTGCATGTCGCGAACCCAGGCTCCCGTCTCCGAGAACTTCGACGCCGACGCGTGGCGCGCGGTCGAGGGCTTCGAGCTCACCGACACGACCTACCACCGCGCGACGTCCGGAGGGGTGGTCCGCGTCGCCTTCGACCGCCCGGAGGTGCGCAACGCCTTCCGTCCCCACACCGTCGACGAGCTCTACCGCGTCCTCGATCACGCCCGACAGACCCCCGACGTCGGCTGCATCCTGCTGACGGGAAACGGGCCCTCTCCCCGCGACGGCGTGCGCGCCTTCTGCTCGGGGGGCGACCAGCGCATCCGGGGACGCGACGGCTATCGCTACGCGTCCGGAGAGGGCGCCGACAGCGTGGACCCGGCCCGCACCGGGCGGCTCCACATCCTCGAGGTGCAGCGTCTGATCCGCTTCATGCCGAAGATCGTGATCGCGGTGGTTCCGGGGTGGGCGGTGGGCGGCGGACACAGCCTCCACGTGACCTGCGACCTCACCCTCGCGAGCCGCGAGCACGCGCTGTTCATGCAGACCGACACGGACGTCGCGAGCTTCGACGGGGGCTTCGGCTCCGCGTACCTCGCCCGGCAGATCGGCCAGAAGTTCGCGCGGGAGATCTTCTTCCTCGGCGATCGCTACGACGCCGAGCAGGCCCACCGCATGGGGATGGTGAATCGCGTCGTCCCCCACGACGAGCTGGAGACGGTGGCGCTCGAGTGGGGGCTGCGGGCGGCTTCGAAGAGCCCGACGGCCCAGCGCATGGCGAAGTTCGCCATGAACCTGATCGACGACGGGCTCGTCGGGCAGCAGGTCTTCGCCGGCGAGGCGACCCGCCTCGCCTACGGGACCGACGAGGCGGTCGAGGGCCGCGACGCCTTCCTCGAGAAGCGCGAGCAGGACTACAGCTCCTTCCCCTGGCACTACTGAACGCGCGCCCGGGACGGCCGGGCCGCCGCGAGCGCGATGCCCGCGAGGCGGAGCCCCGTGTATCATCGGGCCGATGAGGGCTGCGGACGGGTCACGGGATTGAAGCTGCGCCACCCCCTGAGCGGGGCGATCTACAGCCGCCGCGACGACGGGAGCGTCGAGGTCGAGGAGCCCGACGGGAGTCGGGGCGTCTTCGAGCCCGACGGGCGTTGGCTTCGCGGCGAGCTGCGCGAGGCGGACCCGCACCTGCTGGGATTCGTGGGCGGACCGGAGCTCGCGAGCCGTCGTGGGCCCGGCACGTCTGCGCCGCGCCACACGGGAGGCGTTCCCGTCCCGCGATTCGACGGCGGCGCGACGGGCTCGGCCGCCGGCCGAAGGAGGAACCTGGAGATGGATCTCGGACTCGACGGCAAGCGCGTGCTGGTGACCGCGGCCTCGCGCGGCATCGGGCTGGCGACGGCCCAGGTCTTCGCCGACCACGGCTGCGACGTGGCGATCTGCGCGCGTGGTGAGGCGGCGCTGACCGAGGCCGCGAAAGACCTCGAGTCGCGCGGTGCGCGGGTGTTCTCGCAGTCGGTCGACGTGGCCGACGCCGACGCCCTGAAAACGTTCGTGACGGCGGCCGGCGAGGCGCTGGGCGGCCTCGACATCCTCGTCGCCAACGCCAGCGCGGGTGGGGGGCCGGGCGAGGCCGCCTGGCAGGCGAACTTCGACATCGACGTGATGGGGGCCGTGCGCTGCGTGGATGCCGCGCTCCCCTTCCTCCGGGAATCGGATGCGGGGAGTGTCGTGTTCATCGGCTCGACGGCCGCTCTCGAGTTCCTCGGCATCCCCCAGGCCTACAACGCCATGAAGGCGGCCCTGATCGCCCATGCCTCGGATCTCTCCCAGTCGCTGGCGGGCCAGGGGATCCGGGTCAATACCGTCTCGCCGGGCCCCGTCTACTTCGAGGGCGGCAACTGGGAGATGATCCAGCAGGCGATGCCCGCGATGTACGAGCGGGCGCTGGCCCAGTGCGCGATCGGCCGCATGGGCACTCCCGAAGAGGTGGCGCGGACCGTCGTCTTCCTGGCCAGCCCGGCGGCGAGCCTGGTGACCGGCTCGAACCTGGTGGTCGACGGGGGCTTCACCAAGCGGAGCGCCTTCTAGGCGTCGAGGAGGCTCCATGGCCATCGAACCCCTGGCTCCGGCGCGCGTAGGAGAAGGCGAGCGATCCCAGGGTCTCTCCTACCAGGAGCTGCTCGACACCGACACGCGAACGGTGCCCGAGGTGCTCCGCCTCCAGTCGGCCCGCGATCTCCCCGTGGTCCGGGTGCCCATCGAGCGGTACGTCTCGCGCGAGTTCCACGATCTCGAGGTGGAGAAGATCTGGAAGAAGGTCTGGCAGTTCGCCTGCCGGGAGGACGAGCTCGCGGAGGCCGGCGACCACGTCGTCTACGACCTGGCCGACCAGTCGATCCTCATCGTGCGAGGGGACGACGGCGCGCTGCGCGCGTTCCCCAACGCCTGCCTCCACCGCGGTCGGGCGCTGAAGGACCGGGCCGGGCGCAGCAAGGCGCTGCGCTGTCCCTTCCACGGCTGGACCTGGTCCCTGGACGGCCGGCTCCAGGAGGTTCCCTGTCGCTGGGACTTCGATCACGTCGATCGGGACGAGCACGCGCTGAAGCCGCTCCCGGTGGACACCTGGGGCGGGTTCGTGTTCGTGAATCCCGACGCCGCCGCGGCTCCGCTCGCCGATCACCTGGGGAGCCTGCCCCGGCACTTCGAGCGCTGGCCCCTCGAGAAGCGATACACCGAAGCCCACGTCGCGCGCGTGATGCCCTGCAACTGGAAGGTCGCCCAGGAGGCCTTCATGGAGGCCTACCACGTCGTGGCGACCCATCCCCAGATCCTCCACGGCATCGGGGACGCGAACTCGCAGTACGACGCCTGGGACCACTTCTCCCGCGCCATCACCCCGAACATGACGCCGAGCCCGCACCTCAAGGAGACGCCCGCGGAGCAGGAACAGCTCGACGCGATGATGAATCGCAGCCTCGACGCGCCGCCCACGGTGCAGGTGCCCGAGGGCATGACCGCGCGCCAGATCCTGGCCCAGGTCTCCCGCATGCAGCTCCAGGGCGCCGTCCCCTCGGTGACCGAGCTCAGCGACGCCGAGCTGGCCGACTCCTTCTACTACACGGTGTTCCCCAACTTCCATCCCTGGGGCGCGTACAACCGCATCACCTATCGCTTCCGCCCCCACGGAAACGACCCGCACCGCTCCATCATGGAGGTGCTCTACCTCGCGCCCTACCAGGGGCGGAAGCCAGAGCCGGCGCCCGTGCACTGGCTGGACGTCGACGAGCCGTGGACCGAGGCGCCCGAGCTCGGATCCCTGGCGAAGGTGTTCTCCCAGGACACCTTCAACATGGCGCCGATCCAGAAGGGTCTGCGAGCGGCGCGTCACACCCACGTGACGCTCGGCCGCTACCAGGAGACGAAGATCCGGCACTTCCACTGCCTGCTCGAGCGCTACCTCGAGGCATGAGCGACGCCGGCCGGCCCCATCCCGCGGATCGACCGGAACCGATCGACGTCCTGCTGGTGGCGGGCGGGCGCTACCACGACATCGACTACGCGCGGCGCGAGCTCCTCGGGCTGCTCGCCGAGCACGATGCCATCCGCGTCACGGTGGACTCGGACTACCGGAACCTCGACGCGCTCGCCCGCTCGCGGCTGCTCGTGACCTACACCTGCGACGTCCGGCCGGACGCGCCGCAGGAGCGCGCGCTCGAACGCTTCGTGCGGGAAGGGGGACGCTGGCTGGCACTCCACGGCACCAACTCGGCCCTCGACTTCACGGAAGGCGGCGTCGCCGCGCCGCGTTGCTTCCCGACGCTCGCGCGCACGCTCGGCAGCCAGTTCGTCGCGCACCCGCCGATTCAGCCCTACAGGGTGGAGCCCGTTGCGCCGGAACACCCCCTGGTCGCGGGAATCGGCGCCTTCGAGACCGACGACGAGCTCTACCTGTGCGAGCTCCACGACGAGGAACGGCTCGTGCCGCTTCTCGACACCCACTTCCGGGGCGAGGCGCCGGGCTTCACCGAGTCGGACTGGAGCGGAGCCGACCGCCACCTCGTGCAGTACCTGCGGCCGCTCGGATCCGGCGCCGTGCTCTACAACACCCTCGGCCACTGCCGGGGCCACTTCGACATGCGGCCAGTGATGGACTGGTACCCGCGCATCGAGCGCTGCTCGTGGGAGCGGCCCGAGTACTGGGAGCTCCTGCGCCGCGGGATCCGCTGGGGGATCGGCGCGCTCTAGGCGACTTCGGGGCCGACTCGGCGCTCGAAGAGGGCGGGCAGCTCCGGATCTTCGGTCTCGAGCAGGGCGTCGACCCAGGCGTGGAAGCGCTGGCCGCCGCCCTCGTTGCGCCCGAAGAGCACGTGCTCGAGCGCGCCGGTCCGCAGGCTTCGCTGGATCCGCTCGCCCATCCGGTAGTCCTCGTCGCGGACGACCCGCTGCATGAAGGCCATGGTGCGGCGGGCCTTCTCTTCGATGCGGGCGTCCGGGGCGACGCGGGAGAAGAAGGTCTGGTGGGTCACCGACTCCCCGGGGCCGGCCCCGGGGAAGAGCTGGGACACCATGAAGATCGGGCCCGGGTCCGTGGCCAGGGAGAGGTTGGGAAACACCGTCCAGACGCCCTCGCAGAGCGCGGCGAGGCTCGGCTCCTCGGTCTCGTCGGCTCCTTCCAGAGGAAAGCTCATCCGTTGGTGGGGCCCGAAGGCATCGTAGAGCGCGCGGTTCGGCATGCGCGGGCCGAAGGTCTCCCGGTGCAGGACGGGCAGGTGGTAGAAGTCGAGGTAGCCGTCGAAGGCGATCTTCCAGTTCGGGCCCTCGATCCGCTGGCGCCCGACGACGAAGCAGTCGGCCAGCCCCTGGGCCTCGAGCACGGCGTCGTAGCCGGCGAGGAACGTGTCGGCGTCGAGCCCGTCGCCGGGCGTGAGCGTGACGAGCACCAGGCCGGCGCGCTCGCTCACCGGGAGCGGGACCAGGCCGTGTGCGTCCTTGTCGAGTCCGCCGAACTCGCGCTCGTTCACGATCGTCCGCAGCGCCCCGCACGCGTCGTAGCCCCAGCCGTGGTAGGGGCATGCGAAGCGCCGGGCCCGCCCGACGCCCTCGTCGACCAGGATCGCGCCGCGATGACGACAGACGTTCAGGAACGCGCGCGCGGCGCCGTCCGGGTCGCGGGTGACGAGCACCGGAACCCCCGCGGCGTCGAGCGCGCGGTAGCTCCCGGGCTCCCGCAGCTCGGCCGAGAAGGCCACGGTGAGCGGCAGCCGATGGAAGATGCGCTCGCACTCTCGCTCGAAGCGTTCGGCATCGACGTAGTGCGCGGCCGGCACGCGCCGCACGTCGGGAGCCTGGTCGACGGTTCCGGCCCGGGCGTGGGCCCGGTGGCGACGCCGCATGGCCAGGAGCGCGTCGCGGTCCATGGGCGTCTACGCGAAGGCCCGGCGCAGGGCCTCACCGGCTTCGTCGAGCAGGCTCGTGGCCGCGCCGATCGCCGGGGAGAGCTGGAAGAACACGTGGGCCATGCCGTCGTAGCGGCGCAGCGTCACCGGGACCCCGGCCTTCTCGAGGGCTCGGGCGTAGGCCTCGCCCTCGTCGCGCAAGGGGTCGAGCTCGGCGGTCACCACGAGGGCCGGCGGCAGGCCCTCGAACGAGTCCGCCCGGATCGGCGAGATGCGCGGGTCCGCCATCAGCGCCTGCTCGTCCGCGTCGCCGATGTAGTGGCCCATGAAGTAGTTGATGGTCTCGTGCATCAGGAAGGGGCCAGCGGCGTTCTCCTTGCGGGATGCGAAGCGCTCGCCGGCGCAGTCCAGCTGGACCGTGGGATAGACGAGGAGCTGGAAGCGCAGGGCGGGCCCGCGCCGATTCCTCGCGTGCTGGGCCACGACGGCGGAGAGGTTGCCCCCGGCGCTGTCGCCCCCGACGGCCAGGCGGGAGGGATCCCCGCCCAGGCTCGCTCCCTCGGCGGCCACCCACTCGAGGGCGGCGACGGCGTCCTCGACGGCGGCCGGGAAGCGATGCTCGGGCGCGAGGCGGTAGTCGACGGCGACGACCAGGCAGGCCCCGCCGTTGCACAGCGCCCGGCACTCCTTGTCGTGGGTGTCGAGGTCGCCGATCACGAACCCGCCGCCGTGGTAGAAGACGAGGATCGGAAACGGGCCGGTGCCCGCAGGCTCGTAGACGCGAACCGGAATGTCGCCGGCCGGGCCCGGGATGCGCCGATCGGAGATCTTGCCGACCTCGGCGCCCGGGCCGAAGAGATCGGCCAGCGCACGGTAGCCCTCGCGGGCCTCGGCGGGCTCCAGCTCGTGGGTGGGTCGCGCGTCCGGGTTCTGGGCCATGGCGTCGACGATCGACTGGAGTTGCGGGTCGAGGGGCATGGGGGCTCCTGGATGGGGTCGGCGGGGCGCGCCCGGGGATCAGGCGCGGCGGGCGGCGCCGCGGTACAGGCTCGCGAAGATGGCTGGCCCGTCGACGAAGCGTTCGAGCCGATCGATCGCGAAGCCGGCCTTCTCGACCAGGCGATCCACGGGGCGGTTCAGGTTGCAGCCGCAGCCGATCACGTTCTGGATCGGGTTGAGGCGCTCCTGCCAGCGCGCCACGCCCGGCTGGTCGGAGAGGCCGTGCTCGATGAAGAGCAGCCGGCCGTCGGGCTTGATCACGCGGCGCATCTCGGCGAGTGCCGCGTCGGGATCGGGGATCGTGCAGAGCGTCCACGTGACGGTAACGGAGTCGAAGCGGCCGGAGTCGAAGGGCAGGGTGCCGTCCGCGGGCAGGTGATGGCGATCGACCGGAAAGTGCGCGGCGGCGATGCGCGCGGCGACCTTCTCCGACAGCGCGTCCATGGGATCCACGGTCGACAGGCGCTCCACGCCTTCGGGGTAGAAGGGCAGGTTCAGCCCGGTGCCGAAGCCGATCTCCAGGACGTCACCGCGGGCCTGCTCCAGGGTCTCGCCGCGGTGGGCACCCAGGGGCTTCATGGCGAACTCGAGGACGTGGGGGAAGATGCGTTGCTCGTAGAAGTCGTAGAGACCCAAGTCGTTGCTCCGGGGAATAGGGCAAGGCGTCGGCCAAGGCGCAGGATGCCGCAGCGGCGCAGGGCTTCGCCATGCGCGGGTTCAGCCCGAAGGCCCCGGGCGCTCGCCGTGACCCCGCCACAGCATCGGGAAGAGGTACCCGAGGGCCAGCAGTGCGGCCCCGAAGCCCATGGACGTCACCACCCGCACCAGGGGGTCGAGCCGTGCCAGGTCGAGGGCCAGGATCTTGAACGCCACGCCGGCGAAGGTCGCCATGGCGAGCTGCCGCAGGCGCAGGGAGTCGTTCAGCAGCCCCACCACCAGCAGGGCGGCACCGAGGGCCGCCCAGGCGGCACTGACCCACGCCGCTCCCGCGTCGAGCTCCGCGAGCTCCCGCTGGAAGAGCCCGAGTGCCGCGAGGTGGGCGGCCAGCCCGTAGCTCAGCCGGACCATGTCCTCGCGACTCGATGCGGCCCCGAGCGCCAGGGCGCCGATGGCGATGCCGTCGGCGACGGCCGAGGCATTCAGCAGCGCCGTTCCCGACGGCCCGTCGAAGAGCCGTCCGAGCAGGAGCGTGCCGACGACCAGCGAGAGGGCGTGTGCCGAGAGCGAGATGCGCGTCGAGTCGAGACGGCGGGCGAGGAGGTGCAGGATGCCGGCCTCTACCGCGAGGGTGGTGAAGCGGACGTCGCCGTCGAGCAGGCACGCGACGGCCAGGGTGCCGAGCAGCAGCGCGACCAGGCCGTGGGTCGGCGACAGCTCGCGCGTCGCATCGCGGCCGCGCAGCAGCCAGGCGGTGCCGGCGAACGCGACCGCGCCGAGCGCGTACGCCAGGCCCAGCTGGTCGCGATTCCAATCGTAGGCTTCGTCCAGCACCAGGCTCCCGACGAGCGGCGTCGAGATCGCGAGAACGTGGAGGACCGGATGGGCTGCCGCCTCCGCGGGCGCCGCCGCCTGCGCCAACAGCGGGGCCACCCACAGGACGAGGGCCGCCACCACCACGCCCAGCGCGATCGCGCGGGACTCTGGACTGCCGGCCGAGGACGAGTCCAGTGCGATGATCAGCACCACCCAGGCTCCGGCCGCAGCGACGTACAGGAGCTGGGGCCAGCGACGCCCGATCGCGACGGCGGTGGTCGCCGCCGCCACGATGCTCGACCAGGTGACGAGGCCCGGCACGTTGCCGGAGCCGGTGTAGAGGAGGAAGGGCGTCCCGAATCCGCCGAGCGCTCCGATCCAGGCATGGATCGGCTGGTCGTGGCGGAGGGCGAGCGCGAACGAGAGCGCGGTCACGCCGAGCATCCAGGCGAAGGCGACGGGCTGGGACAGGATCTCGAGGACCTGGAACTGCGCGAAGATCGTGACGTAGAAGGTCGCGATGGCCCCGCCCGTGAGGACGAGCCCGAGGGTGCGCCCTTGTCGCGTGAGCCGATGGCCTGCGACGAGCAGGGCGACGCCGACGCCGTGCCCGATGGCCGCGCGCACGGCGGGCGTGAGCCAGCCCCGATCGATCGAGTACTTGAAGAGGAAGGCGACGCCGAAGAGCAGCATCGCGATGCCGAGCCGGCTGAGCCAATCCTCGGCGCTCCCCAGCCGGAGGCCGGAGCGCAGGGGCGGGTCTCCCGGCATCTCGTGCGGGAGGCCGCGGACGACCACCTTTCCGGATTCGCCCGGGGGCCGGTCGGAATCGTCCGGGGGCAGGTCCGGTGGCGGCTGCGTCGCCGGGGCCGACGATCGGGCTTCGGCCAGCGGAGCCGAGTCGGCCCCGCCGGGAGCCTCCGGGGCCCTCGGGCCAACGGCCTCCCGGAGGTCGCGAACGGCCTCCTCGAGAGCGGCCAGGCGCTCCTCGACGCTTCGATCTTCACCCACCGGTGTGTGGAGAAGAGCGCACGTGCCCCGGTTTCGCCAGCGGGGCGCCTACGTCGGTGAGACTCAGGAAGGCGGCGCCGTCGCCGAGCAGTCGATCCGGTCGTCCGCCACGAAGGGCAGCTGGAGCGGGTTCGGCTTCGGATCCCCGGGCAGCACCGTGGTGCAATCGGTGCAGAGCACGTCCTGCCAGTCCGAGTTGCCCTGCAGCATGTCCTCCACCCAGTCGCGGATGGTGGGCACGTTGCCGGTGGTGTCCGTGTAGACCTTGTTACGCCCCCACATGGTGTGGGCGGAGCCCGAGCCCACGTAGGAGCGGAAGTTGCCGGCGCTCGCACCCGCCTTGTCGTTGAGGTCGAGCATCTCCTCGTTCCACGCGCAGGAGGCCTCCCACCAGCGCAGGGCGCCGACCGGGGACATCTCGAGCATCACGTTGTAGAAGCCGGTCTGGCCGCCGCCGCCGCCGTCATAGGCCGTGGTGTAGGTGGCGAAGCGGTTCTGGGAGTAGAACTTCGCCGACTCGGCCCACAGGTCGGCGGCATCCAGCTGCGTGATCGGGACGTCGAACGCCGGGATCCAGGTCGGCAGGTTCTCCTCGATGCCCCAGATGGCGAGGTTGTCCCGCAGGAAGCTCTCGGTGATCACGCCGTTCCCCGCATCGCCCAGGACGACGAACTCCGTCGACGGGTAGGCGAACTCCTGGAGCGGCAGCGAGTTCACGATGGCGCCGTATGATCCGGCGCTCGAGCCGGTCACGAAGACCTGGTCGGGCAGGACGAAGTGCTCCCGCGCCCACTTCTCGGCGGTCTGGGCGTTGGCGTAGCCCTTGTGGTGGATCGTGATCGGGAAGGGCCCCGTGTGGTCCACCACCTCGTTGCCCCAGTGCACGTCGCCGGTGCAGTAGGGCACGAACACGACGTTCCAGTCGCGGAAGGGGTTGTCCGGGTTGTCGAGGTCGGCGAAGCCCGACGTGAAGTTGTCCGGGTTGTCGTTGTCCGACGTGTTGGTCTTGAAAGTGGGGCCCGTGAGGCCCGGGATGCCGTTGCAGGTGAGGTTCTCCCAGCAGGCGCCGCCACCCTGGTAGTACATGAGCAGCTTGTTCTCGGTGCCGCGCCGCACCCAGAAGCTGTAGGGGCCGCCCGCCGAGCAGCGGGGCTCGTAGGTCTGGCCCATGTAGTCGACGGAGTCGCCGGGGGAGATCTTCACGAACGCCGAGCCGACGCTGCTGGTCGTGGTGGTCGCGACGCGGATGCTGGTGGCCAGGACCTCGACCGCGCTCGCCACGTCCGCGCGGTCGGTCGCGTCGCAGCTGGGAGCGCCGGCGGCGAGACGAGCCTCGATCTTCCGGCTGGAGAGGTCGAGTGCGGCGTCCAGCCCGGTGCGCAGCCGGTCGTTCTCGCGGTCGGCGAGGTGGTTGCCCCAATCGCGGAGCAGGTTCTTGCAGGACTGGGCGGCCCAGCGCCGGGCTTCACTGGCACAGGCCGGGCTCGTGGCGGAGACGGCCCCTGCAAGGGCGCTCGCGCCCGACTCGAAGAGATCGAGCAGCTCGTCCGGCGTCGCCGACGCTTCCGAACAGGTGCCCTGGGCTGCCGCCGCCGTGTCGGACCAGGCGGTCTCGAGTGCGGTCCGCGCTTTCGCGACCCGGCCGGGACGCACGTCCCCCGTGGCGAAGTCGGTCCCGTTCACGATCGACTTGCAGGCCCGCGCGGCGGCCTGGAGGCGGTCGGCGACGCAGGTGTCGCTGGGGTACGGCGCAGCGTTCGCGGCGCCTGCGCCTAGCACGGCGACGGCGAGCGCCAGCGAGAGGATCGGGAGACGGATCGACATGGAGCACCTCGAGGAAGCGGAAGAGTGGGTCCGGCTAGCGTGCTGCGGACCGACTGGTCGGTCAATGGGGCGCGCAGGTGCCTTCGGAGGTGGGGAAAGCCCCCAGGGGGGTGTCCTCCAGCGGGCTCTGGCCGTCGCCGAAGAGGCGCGCGTGAAGCTCCGACAATCCCGCTCCTCGCCGATGCAGGAGCGGCAAACGCGCCCGTCCCGCTCCTTCGAGGCCACGGGCCCGCTCGAGGGCCTCACGGGTTCCACCCACTCGGGGATCGTCCCGCCGGCGCCGGCGGGGCAGGCTCCAGTGTGGGAGATGGGCGCCTGGGTGCGGGTCCAGCAGCTCCCGGCCTCGTGCGACGCAGAGTCGTGCGACGCAGAGTCGGGCGACGCGCACGCGGCTGCGCCCAAGGACATCGGCATCGGACGGCTGCTCGAGCGGCTCATGCCCGGAGCGCGCCTGCGCGTGGGCTTCGGTGCCGCGGCCAGCCAGGTGATGCTCTCGACGCCGGTCCTCGAGGTCGAGGCGCTCGGCCCGAAGGTCGTGCGCGTCGCGACCGACAACCACGCCTACCAGCTCAGCCGCCTGAACGGCGAGCGCCCCCGACCCAAGGACGCCCTGGGCCGGCTCGCCGACCTGCGCGCGCGGACGCGTCCGGTGGCGACCGCGCGGGCGAAAGGGGACGACGACGCCACGGGCCTCGTCGACAGCGCCGCTGCGCCGCGTCCGGCCGCGGCAGCCGGAGCGTTCGCCGCGGGAGCCCGCGTGCGCGTCACCAAGGTGAGCAGCCGGGAGCGCGACCTCGAGAGCCGGCGCGAGCTCGGCCTCGGTCACCTGCTCGACGCCCTCGAGATCGGCAGCTGCGCGCGCTTCTCCGTGGACGAGGGGCCGACGGTCGCGACGAGCCCGATCCGGGGCGTCCAACGCCTCGGTGCGCGCGCCTTGCTCGTGGTCACCGCGAACACGAGCTACCGCTTCGAGCGAGTGGATTCCGCAGAGACCTCCTAGCGGACCCGCCTAGCGCATCAGCTCACCGGAGTTGACCATCAGATGCTGGCCCGTGATCGCGCGGGCGCGGTCCGACGCGAAGAAGACGGCCGCCTCGGCGACCTCGCCGTCCTCGGTCATGCGCCGCAGCGGGAAGCTCCCGACGATCTCCTGGAGCACCGCCTCCTCCGTCTTCTCCTCGCTCTTGGCGCGGAAGCGGACGAAGGCCTGGACGGGCGGGCCCCACATCCAGCTCGGGACGACCATGTTGACCCGGATCTGATCCGGGCCGAGCTCGTCGGCCAGGTAGTACATCGCCGAGAGCAGGGCGCCCTTGGAGGCGGCGTAGCCCGCCTGGGGGAGCTGGGGCAGAAACATCGACTGCGAGCCGATCAGCACGATCGAGCCGCCCCCCTGCTCGCGCAGCCCGGGAACGAGGGCGCGGATCAGCGTGAGGCTCCCGATCACGTTCGTGTCGTAGGCCTTCCTCCAGGTCTCGAAGTCCGTCTCGGCCAGGCCGCCGAAGACGTTCTCGTAGGCGGCGACCTGGATCAGGGCATCGATGCCGCCGAAGCGCTCGCGTCCGAACGCCGCCAGTGCTTCGCAGTCGGCGGCACGGGAGATGTCGGTCGGCACGCCCGCGACACGCGCGCCGCTCGGGTCGATCTCCTCGCAGGCGCGATGGAGGTTCTCCTTGGTGCGCGCGGCGAGGAGCAGGTTGGCACCGTCGCGAAAGGCCGTCTCGGCGACCTCCCGGCCGAGCCCGTCGCCCACCCCCGCGACCAGCACCGTCTTCCCTTCGAGCAGCATCGTCCCTCCTCCCGGGAGCGGTCCTCCCGGCCCCACCTGTAGCATGGCGGCCGCTCGGGATCGGCCGCAGACTACCGCCATGTCCGACGACGAACGCTATCGGCGCGGAGCCGAGATGATCCGCAAGGTCTACGCCGGCGACGTCGTGGTGCCGCCGAAGGGCGCCATGGCCTTCTCCGACGTGATGCTCGAGACCCTCTTCGCCGAGGTCTGGACCCGCGAGGCGCTCTCCATGCGGGATCGTCGGCTGATCCTGCTCGGCGCGATCGGCGCGCTCGGGGAGAAGGACACCTTCGGGATCCAGGCGAAGGCGGCACTCAAGAACGGAGAGCTCGAGCCGGAGCAGCTACGCGAGGTGCTGATCATGCTGGCGCACTACGCGGGCTATCCCCGGGCGGCCGGGATGCTCGGCGTCGTCGAGCAGCAGATCGCGGCGGTGGAGAAGGAGCGTTCCGAAGCCGGCGACGACTGAGGTCGCCCCTACCCCGTGATCTCGCGCAGCAGCACCAGGTCTTCCGCTGCCTGGGGCACGAGGTGCTCGGGGTCGTCCCGCTCGGTCAGCAGGCCGTGCACGAACTCGAGGCAGTAGCTCCCCGAGAAGCCGAGCTCGTCGAGCAGGGCCACCCGGGCCTCGAGCCGCTCGCGTTCGTCGCGCAGGGGCGGGGCGCCTCCCTTCTGGAAGTCCAGGAAGTTCACGTGGACGTGGCGGATGCGCTCGCCGTAGGCGTCGAAGCGCGCGCGGATCGCGTCGGGCTCCTCGTGGGTGTGGACGATGGCCTGCAGTCGCTCGGGCGGGCCCGCGGCCTCGAAGATCCGGCGGGCCACGGCGGGATCCTCGGCGATCGAGATGCCGTGGTGGCACTCGCAGAGGAGCGCGGCGCCATCGGGGAGCCCCTCGAGCCAGGCCGCGATCCGCTCGGCATAGCGCGACTCGGAGGCCGCGTCGTTGCCGACGTTGAACTTCACGCCGCGACTCCCGCTGCGTGCGACCCACCCGCTGACCGCGTCGCGGTCGCCCGGGGCGACCTCGTCGAGGGAGACGTAGCTGTTGAAGACGGAGATCGGGAGCGGCCCGGCCAGGATCGCGTCGGCCTCGTCCGCGGAGGCCTCGGTCAGGTGCCGGTCCCAGATCTCGATGCCGTCGAAGCCGGCCTCGGCGATGGCCGGGAGCCAGTCGGTCAGGGCGAGGGTGGCCCGACCCGTGGGGTCGACGGTCCGCCAGCGATTGGGCTCGAGGGCCACGCTTCCCAGGAGCAGCTGCGGGCCTCGGGAAGTCGACTCGGTGGACTCGGCTTCGGCGCGGGGGGTCGTCAGGGTCTTGCCTCGGCGCAGGTGTAGACGAGGGGCTTCGGGGCCGCCACCATCCAGCCTCGGCCATGACCGACCCCACCTCCGATCCCTCTCAGCCTCCGGACCACCCCAGTGCGCGCGTCCGACCCGGTCGCAAGATCCACGGGATGTCCGCCGTGCTGCTCCCGTTCACCGAGGCCGGCGAGATCGACTGGAACGGCTACGCCGACCTGCTGCGTCGCACCGTCGAGGCCGGGCTCGTGCCGGCCGTGAACATGGACACAGGCTACGTCCAGCTCCTCGAGCCGGCCGAGCGATTGCGTGTCCTCGAGACCGCGCACGCCGTCGCCGGTGAGGGCTTCGTGGCCGGGACGCACGTGGGCGACGAGGCGGGAGACGCCTACCGGCCCGATGCCTACGCATCGGCCATGGACGACATCCAGCGTCATGGCGGAATCCCGGTGATCTTTCCCTCGAACGGTCTGACCGCGCTCGAGGGTCCCGAGTGGGTCGAGGCCCAGGCCAAGCTGGCGCAGAACGTGGATCGCTTCATCGGCTTCGAGCTCGGCCCCATGTTCGTGCCCTACGGGCGGATCTACGACCTCGACGCCTACGCGGGCCTGCTCGAGATCCCGCAGTGTCTGGGAGCCAAGCACTCCTCGCTCTCCCGGGCGCTCGAGTGGGAGCGCCTCGCCCTGCGCGATGCCCGCCGCCCGGACTTCCGGGTGCTGACCGGGAACGATCTCGCCATCGACATGGTGATGTACGGCAGCGACTACCTGCTCGGGCTCTCGGCCTTCGCACCCGAGCACTTCGCCCATCGCGATCGGCTCTGGGAGGCCGGCGACCCGGCCTTCTACGAGTGGAACGACCTGCTGCAGTACCTGGGCTGCTTCGCCTTCCGCGATCCGGTCCCCGCCTACAAGCACGACGCGGCGATCTTCCTGCACCTGCGCGGGCGCATCGAGAGCTCGCGCACCCATCCCCGGGCGCCCGAGCGCCCGGAGAGCGACCGCCCGGTGCTGGCCGACATCGCTCGCCGTCTGGAGGCCCTGGGTTGAGCCAGGCACGCAAGCTGACCCGTACGCGCACCCGCGAAGCGCTGCTCGAGCGCTTCGCCGAGCTCGGCATCGAGATGCCCCTCGAAGAGGAGGTGGAGCCGGGGGGGCCGCTGGCCGCGCCTCTCGACATCGGCGGGCAGACGATCGGCAACCGCTTCGCGGTGCTTCCGATGGAGGGCTGGGACGCGACCGCCGACGGTCGTCCGACGGATCTCGTGCGGCGACGTTGGGAGCGCTTCGGGGCGAGCGGCGCAAAGCTCGTGTGGGGCGGCGAGGCCTATGCCATCGCGCCCGACGGGCGCGCCAACCCGAACCAGCTCTGCCGCAATCCCGAGAGCGCGGCGGACCTCGCGGAGCTCCACGCGCTGCTGCTGCGTGCGCACGACGAAGCCGACTGCGGCGGCCACGACGACCTGCTGACCGGGCTGCAGCTCACCCACTCGGGCCGCTATGCGAGGCCCGAGGGCACGCCGGCGCCGCGGACCGCGTTTCGCCATCCGGTGCTGGATGGTCGCGTCGGCATCACCGACGACGCGGCGCTGCTGAGCGACGCCGAGCTCGACGACCTGGTCGAGCAGTACGCGCGGGTGGCCGTCATGGCCCGCGACGCGGGCTTCGGCTTCGTCGACGTGAAGGCGTGCCACGGCTACCTGGGGCACGAGCTGCTCTCGGCCCACGAGCGCCCGGGGCCCTACGGCGGGGACCTCGAAGGACGCTCGCGCTTCCTGCTGGGAGCGATCGCCGCGGTGAAGAGCGCGGCCCCGGAGCTCGCGATCGGGGTGCGTCTCTCGATCTTCGACCTGCACCCCTTCGGCCCGGGCGAGGACGGAGTGGGGCGGCCGGAGCCCAGCGCGCATGCGCCCTTCGGGTCGACTGCGGACGGGCTCGCACCGGATCTCTCCGAGACCCACGCGTTGCTCGAGCGCCTGGCCGACGCCGGGGTGGCCCTGCTGTGCACGACCGCCGGGAGCCCCTACTACAACCCCCACGCCCAGCGGCCGGCCTTCTACCCGCCCTCGGACGGGTACCAGCCACCCGAGGATCCGCTGGTGGGCGTGGCGCGTCAGCTCCACGCGACCGCCGAGCTCACCCGGCGCCACCCGGATCTCGTCATCGTGGGCTCGGCCTACACCTACCTCCAGGAGTGGCTGCCGCTCGTGGCCCAGGGCGTCGTGCGCGAGGGCGGGGCGCACGTGATCGGGCTCGGCCGCATGATGCTCTCGTACCCCGAGCTTCCGAAGGACGTGCTCGCGGGCCGGCCCCTCGAGCGCGGCCTCGTGTGCCGCACGTTCAGCGACTGCACCACGGCGCCGCGCAACGGCCTGGTGTCGGGCTGCTACCCGATCGATCCCTTCTACAAGCGACGCCCCGAGGCCGAGACCCTGGCGTCGTTGAAGAAGGAGCTTCGCTCCGCCCAGTAGACGGGGAGCTCCGCTCCGCCCAATGAACGGGGAGGTCCGCTCCGCTCAGTGAGCGGAAGCCCAGCTCCGGGCGCGGGCCGAGCGCTCGATCGCGTCCAGCACCTCCTGGTTCCGCAGTCCGTCGGCGAAGTCGGGTGTCGCAGGCGGGCCGCCGCAGACGGCGCGCACGAAGTCGACCAGGGTGTGGACGAAGGTGTGCTCGTAGCCGAGCGCGTGTCCCGGCGGCCACCAGGCCTCGACGAAGGGATGGCTCGGGTCGGTGGCGAGGATCGTGCGGAAGCCGCTGTCCGGCCCGTCTTCCTCGTACACCCGCAGCTCGTTGATCCGCTCGAGGTCGAAGACCAGGCTGCCGCGGCTCGCATTGATCTCGAAGCGGTTCCAGTTCTTGCGCCCCGGCGCGAAGCGCGAGCCCTCGACGGATCCGATGGCCCCGCTCTCGAAGCGCAGTAGCGCGAGCGCCGCGTCGTCGACGTCGACCGCCCCGCGCCCGCCCCCCTCGGGCAGCGGGCGCTCCTCGACGAAGGTCTCGAGCAGCCCGCTCACCTCGCAGATCTCTCCCACGAGGAAGCGGGCGAGGTCGATCGAGTGGGAGGCGATGTCGCCGAGCGCCCCGCTGCCGGCCCGCGCCTTCTCGAGGCGCCAGACCCGGGGGAATTCCGGATCGACGATCCAGTCCTGCAGATAGGTGCCCCGGTAGTGGTGGATGCGTCCGAGGCGGCCCGAATCGAGGATGCGACGGGCCAGCAAAACGGCCGGTGCGCGTCGGTAGTTGTGACACACCATGTGGGCCACGCCGGCCCGCTTCACGGCGTCGAGCATGGCCCGGGCCTCGGCGGGGTCGTTGGCCAGGGGCTTCTCGCAGAGCACGGCCTTGCCGGCCTCGGCGGCGGCAATGGCGATCTCCGCGTGGGAGTCGCCGGGCGTGCACACGTCCACCACGTCGACGTCGTCGCGGGCCACGGTCTCGCGCCAGTCGGTGGACGTCGCCTCGAAACCGTAGCGGCTCGCGGCGTCCGCGACGGCGGTCGCGTCGCGACCGCACAGCAACGCCAGCACGGGCTTCGCGGGGAGCTCGAAGAAGTGGCCGGCCTGGCGCCAGCCGTTCGAGTGCGCGCGGCCCATGAAGCGGTGGCCGATCATCGCGACCCGCAGCTCCCGACGCTCCGGGCTCACGGGCCTCACGACCGGTAGGCCTCCCGCCCGATGCCCTGCACGGCGATCTCCTGGGCCGGCAGCACCTCCTGTTGCAGCGCGTACATCGCCGCGGCCGCGCGATCGATGTGGCGGGTGAAGGCGATCGAGCCCTTGAGGATCGGCAGCAGCGCCTCGCGATCCTGGACGCGGGCCGCGGGGTACTCGTGCTCCACGATGAGCGGCGTGCGCGCGACGTCGAGATCGAGGAGCTCGCGCGCCGCCAGCTGGTGGTCGAGCCAGTCGACGCTCCGGTTCTGCAGGTAGGCGAGGGGGTCGTGCCGCGCGGTGCCGGGCAGCTCGTGCTCGCACAGCACCGTCTGCTTGCGCCAGGCGTTCGCCCGATCGGCGACCTCGGGTGAGGGGCGGCCCTCGACCCAGTCGCCTCGCTCGACCGTCTGGCCCCCGTAGCCCCAGGTGGCGAGGCCCTTGGGGTCGATCACCTGGCCCTTCACGTGGAAGCCCGAGATCAGGAAGCCCAGGCCCTCGTCCCGCAGCACCTGGAACAGCGAGCGGGTGTCCTGACCCATCAGGATCGCGTGGGAGGGGTCGTAGTGGATGCGCAGCTGTTCGCCCACGCCGTGGCGCTCGCAGATCCGGTGGAGCGCGATCCAGGTGCCGGGCGTGTAGGCGATGTTGTTGTGGAAGGAGTCGGCCGGGGTCCAGCCGGGCATCGGGCACTGCTCGATCCGGTACTCGAGGCCGCGGGCCCGGGCCTCCGAGAGGAGCGGGACGAAGGACTCCTCGAAGTCGACCAGGTTCTCGTCCATCGAGAGCTTCTCGTTGCGGCCGACGAAGCCGCAGACGGCCGGGACGCCGAGAGCCACCGCCGCGTCGAAGACGCGCAGCAGGAAGGCGTGCTTGCGGGCGCGCAGGCGGGCGTCGTCGTGGAGCAGGTTGTCGAAGTAGCCGATGTCCGCGATCTCGACGCCGCTCGCAGCCACGGCGGCGCGTACCCGGGCCGCCCGCTCGGCGTCGAAGGGGGCCCGCAGGTCGAGGGTGTTGGCGACCGGGTCGAGCAGGGCTTCCGGCGGGACGTCGGACTCGCTCGGATGGAGCGCCGCCGAGAGCTGGATGCACTCCACGTCGAGCTCGGCGGCGAAGGCCAGCCACTCCTCGATCGCGAGGTCCGGGTCGGCGTCGCGCGCCTCGCGCGGGGTGAGCTCCTGCAGAGCCGCCGTCAGCACCCCGATCGGCATGTACTGGGGCTCGAAGCTCCGGATCGTCATGGCACTCCCCCGTTCTCCTCGGGCGTCGCAGGTCAGAGGGGAAGGCGCGCGTCGTCGCCCTCGAGGGTCACCTCGTGGCGCGCCACGAAGTCCGCCGAGGAGCGTCCGAGGTGGATGCGGTACGTGCCCGGCTCCGCGTACCAGCCCGCCTCTTCGCGGGCGCCTGCACCTTCGCCCACGGGCACCGGGCTCCGGCTGCGGAGCCTCGCACCGTTTGGATCGGCCGGGTCGAAGCTGGCAAACGCCCGCGCCGGGAGCTCGACCGAAAGCGTCTTCTTTTCGCCCGGTTGGAGCCGAACCTTGGAAAATGCTTTGAGCTCGCGCAGGGGCCGCTGGAGCCGCGGAGCCAGCGGCTCCACGTAGACCTGCACCACCTCGGTGCCGGGTCGTTCGCTCACGTTGGCCACCTCGAACTGGAGCGGCAGGGGCTCGCCGGCCGGGAGCGTGGTGGGCGCCACGAGCCCGCCGATCTCGAAGCGGGCGTAGGAGAGGCCGTGGCCGAAGGGCACCCGGGCCGGGACGCCGAGGGCATCGTGCCAGCGGTGTCCGATGAAGAGCCCTTCGCCGTAGCGCACGGCGCCGTTCTCGCCGGGGTAGTTGAGGTAGGCGCCGAACTGCTCGTAGCGGGACGGGACGCTCGTCGGCATGCGGCCGCCCGGATCGGCCACGCCGAACAGCACGTCCACCAGCGCGTCTCCCAGCTCCTGACCCGCGAAGGAGATCTGCAGCGTGGCGGCGGGATCCTCGAGCCAGGAGAGGTCGTGGATCGCGCCGGCGTTCACCGCGACCACGGTGCGCGGGTTGGCCGCCGCAACGCGCCGGATCAGCTCCGGCTGGTCGCCCGGGAGCTCGAAGAGGTCGCGGTCGCGCCCCTCGGTCTCCCAGTCGTCGTTGGTGCCCACCACCACGAGGGCCACGTCGCAGGCGCGGGCCAGCGCCTCGGCCTCGCCCAGCAGGTCCTCCTCGACCCGGCTCACGAGCCCGAGCGTCGCGCCGCTCAGGAGCACCGCATCGCGGTTGCAGTACTGCAGCTCGATCTCGGTGGGCCGCCCGGCAACGAGCTCGACCTCCGCGGCGATCTCGACCGAGCCGAAGCCGAAGAAGGCGTCGCCCCGCTCGTACTCGCCCTCGGTGGCGTCGAGCTTCACCTC
>JAAUYD010273040.1_pt1 | contig 29728 bp, 31 predicted proteins | sample 7278101 | NCBI WGS metagenome assembly JAAUYD01 (sample SAMN14350128, study PRJNA611818) | marine sediment metagenome | isolation source: surface marine sediment (0.6m) | place: French Polynesia: Moorea | collected 2018-08
ATCTTTGAAATTCCTCAGCTTTTTTGTTTCGTATACCCAATTGTCTAACCTCTCTGAGAAGCACAAGCTTCCTCCAAATCAAGGGGAGGTGACAATTGTCAATATTGAAAAGGGGGGTAGGGGGGATTTCGTCAATATCCCCGCAATATTTAAAAATCCCCCTAGCCCCCTTTTTCAAAGGGGGAACCAGGTGTCTGTCCTCAACTTTAAGCGAGTACATGAAATATGCTTTCCTTCCCGGTGCTGATTCGAGGGGCATCGATGCCTTGTTGAGGCCTGTTTGTACGGCGCCCGCGATCATTCGATCGACCTTCAGGCGCCTGATATTTCCAGTCGGTATTTTTGGAGCTACGGGTCGCAACGTCAAAACGCCCGAGTACCAACCCACAGGCATCGAGCTTGTCTCTGAGATCTGCAATGGCAAGTCCCAGTGCTGAAGCTGCGCGAGATCCCTCGACCGTGGCGGTAATGATGAGTCGCTTCTCGTCAATCTGAATATCAAACTCGATCTTTCCCAGTTCAGAGGTTTGCAGCGTCAGTCCCATACGACGCTTTCCCCTGATCGCAGACTCATGCAGCACCCGTACCAAGTGATCGAGGGTGTGCTTGGGCAACCCTGCTGCTTCATAGGTCGCGTACACACGTCGGTCAGCAGGGTTTTGAACAGATGTCGGATGTATTGCTATTACACTGTTATCATTGAATTTTTTTGATCCTCTGCCCTGCTTGTCACGGGGGTGTAGGTCAGCGCTGAGTGTCTCATCGTCGCTGGCCTGATCGCTTGCGTGCCCAGGGGATATGCGTCTGTTTTTAAATGGATCGCCACCTATCTGACGCTTCTCCGTCGAATTTTCATCGCCAAGCCCGCCCTCTGCCAGGGCTTGTTTCTCTGCTTGTGTATCTGGGTTGTCCTCTTCCGTTCCATTGTCAGATGAAGCAATCGGCGGGGTTGCAAGTGCGGTCAAGAGCATTTGAAAGGCGAACTTCCCGCCAGGTCCGCCTTCTGGGTCGTCGGTTTCGTCTCGAGCAACGCATTCAAACCCGTTAGCGCTCGCTGTTGTCTTCACCGTCTCCAACAGGTGTCTCCTTTGCAGGGTCCCCCCCTGTCGTTGTGGTTGAAGGGGTGCTTGGCATTTTGTCCGACTGAATCGGTGGGCCGAGCATGGCCTGGGCCAAATTGGCTGCCCGCACTGCTTCCATGCCGCCCAAAATCCCGGCGGCTTGTCGCGGGCTGAGCTGTCTTAACACGGCCACGGCATCTGTATCGTTCATCGACGCGATCATGCTGGCTCCGGCTGAAGATCGCATGCCTTTCAGCGTCGCTACCAGGTGGGCGATGTGTTTTTCCCGTGCATCTGCGAGCTCTATCATCAGTTGTTTTTGCTTTGCGATGCGCTCTTGTTCGACCTTTTCTCGCTGAGCCGCCTTCTTTTTCTCTGCTGCCTCGTATTTGGCGCGCTCAGCACCGTATTTTTCCTGGAGCTGACCCAGTAACTCGATGACCTCTTTTTTGATCTGCTTGAGCTCTTTATTCTTTTCGATCACAGCGGTTTCCAAGCTGGCCAAGAGCTGCTCGCGCGCGATCACTTCTCTCTCTCTCAATGCCAGGCGTGCCTGGGTATTTTTGATCTCAGCGACAAGCGCGGTCAGGCCCTTTGCCGCACTTTCATTGGATGTTTCCTTTCCAGCGCCATCAAGAAGCGCATCTTCGTCTTCTTCGTCGTCTTCATCTTCTTCTTCGTATTCATCATCTTCGTCATCGCCGGCATCGGGGATACTGCTATCTGTTTCAGCCCCCTCTGGGAGTTCGGCTGCGGGATCCGTTCCAGCGTCTTCTTCCCCTGCAGCAGTTTGCCCGGGGGTATCTTTTGCCTGCGTTGCTGCGTCACCAGGGGATGCATCGCCGCTGCCTGCTGCCCCGTCCTTGCCCGAGCACCCGCAAAGACCCATCGACAAGGCCACTGCAAACAGCCACACCCATGTCTGCCCGTTCATTGTCGCGTTGCCTCCTTGAGCGCTGAGAGATCATCTATCTCCCGCTGCTCCTTTCTCTGAAGCGACGCCTTGAGTCGCATCGAAAACAGCTCTCGCAGCAATGTCATTTGCTTGACCCGGCTATGGGTCGCGTTCAACTTTTCGAGTTTATCCTTCAGATCGGTCAACGCCTGCTGCGATATCTGCTTTTTCTCAACCAATTCGAGAGAAACTGCGTTCAGGCACTCGCGTCCTAGCCAAAGGGTTTCTGCAGTGGTGGGGCGTTTTAATTGCCGGTCAATAGCGACCTTTTCATTGAGGACGATCTGGGCTGCCTCTTCAGCTTGCTGATCAGCGACATGCTGGCGTTCCCGAGACAATTTCACTTCACCGCCTGCTTTCTCTCGCTCTCGTTCTCGAATCGCTATCAATCGATTCAATCGCTTAATCGACGCATGTGCCATGGGTGCTTATCCGCATTTGTGCCACATCATTTCTTCCGATTTTTGCCCAGGTCGATGAGTGCATTTAGCGATGCCTCATACCTGGCATGGGTCGCCACTTCCTGTGTGACGAACTGCTCGAACTTCGGGACAAATGCCCGCGCCTCGTCCACTGCTGGATCGCTCCCGGGTTGGTAAGCGCCGATCCGGATGAGATCCTCTACCTGTTCATAGGTCGACAGCATTGCCTTGACGTTTCTCGATGCTGTTAGGTGCTCGCGCGAGGACACTTGATCCATCAGTCGCGACGTCGATCGCAACACGTCTACAGCTGGAAAAATGCCCCGATTCGCCATTGTTCTAGAGAGCACGATATGACCGTCCATGAGGGCCAGGGTCGCGTCAGCCACGGGATCTGTCATGTCATCGCCCTCTACGAGCACCGTGTAGACGCCGGTGATGCTTCCGACACTGTCGTTGCCAGCTCGTTCGAGAATGCGGGCCAATTCTACAAATACAGACGGGGGATACCCCTTGCTCGCGGGCAGCTCCCCTGCGGCCAGACCCACTTCTCTCTGGGCCATCGCGAATCGCGTAAGGGAATCCAGAAGCATTAAAACGTTCTGCCCCTGGCTTCTAAAGTACTCGGCAAGGGATGTTGCGAACATTGCACCCCGAATTCGGACCAAGGGCGCCTGATCCCCGGTCACGGCGACCACAATCGTCCGCTCCCGGTTTTCTTGCGTAATGGCGTCCTCGACAAACTCGCGCACCTCTCTGCCCCGTTCACCGATGAGCGCAACAATGCATACATCAACCGCGGCGTGCCGCGCGATCATCGATAGCAACGTGCTCTTGCCAATACCCGCTCCGGCAAAAATACCTGTTCGCTGCCCACGTCCCAGGGTGAGCAAGGCATCGACTGCCCGCACACCGGTTGAAAACGGCGTTCTTATTCGCGCCCGTTTGAGTGGGCCCGGCGTATCTCCCTGAAGCGGCCGTCGCTCAGCAATTATCGGTGGTGGTAACCCGTCCAATGGCTGCCCCAGGCCGTCGACGATGCGGCCGAGAAACGCCTCGCCGACCGGCACCCGAGGATCTCGTCCTCGGACACTGACGTCAGCACCCAAGCCTATCCCTTCGGTGGGCCCCAGTGCCATGAGCAGCACGCAGTCATTTTCCAATCCAATCACTTCGCCCAATGCCGGAGGCAGTTCGTCATTCACCCAAAGATTGACGTGTTGACCCACTACAGCGCTGAGCCCCTGTACCCTGATCACAGGTCCTGTGATGCCGGTGACCTGGCCCAGCAGTCCGAGCCGGGCCAGCTTTTTGGCGCGGTCAGGCAGGCGCATTTCAGTATCCGGCGCGATCACGCGTTTATCCCCCCTGTTCCCGCTGCAGTTCATGTCGCAACCGATTCAGGCGGGCGCGCACCCGCGCGTCAACTCGTCCTGCATGCGACGCCACAATACACCCCATGTCCTGAACATCTGGATCTCGTAACAGGGCCACCTGGTCGGCAGCCTTGAGCTCATCCAGCAATCCAGCACTTTCTAGACTGTCGAAAAGATCGGGCTGAAGTCGGATTTTTACCTCACGCGCTTCACCCATAAGTTGGAACGCTTCCTCGATCAAAGCGAGGGCCCGTTGGGGCTCGATTTGGATGGCGCCAGCGGCGAGTTCCTCGGCAATCACCAACCCCAGTTCGAGTGCCTCGGCTGCCCGCTGCTGTGTCTCCCGGTGTTGTGCATCTGCGACCTCGGCCAGGGCAGCGGACAAGAGTGCCAGCTGGTGATCGAACTCCCCGCTGAGGTCTGACGGTGCCGGAGGTGGGGACGTCAGGACGGCAGGCTCATTATCGCCCCCTGGAGGCGCAGCAGGCGGTAGGGATTTTTTCGGTGAGGTGTCGGCATCTAACCCGGGGTTGATTGGCGCATCCTCGGGTATGGGCTTAGCAAACAGCGGTCGGACTGCCGTCGGTGCAGCGGGCGTTGCCCATGTTGCAGGATGGACTGCCGCACCTTGGGGTTGGGGTGCTTTTTGCGAGAACCACGGTGCCTGGCTCATACCAATTCCTCTCCGCCCCGCCCGGCAATCACGATTTTGCCCTCAGCTTCCAACCTGAGCGCTGTGTCGACGATTTCCTGTTGGGATTGTTCCACCTCACTCAACCGTACTGGCCCCATGGCCACGAGGTCGTCCAGGATGATCTCGGCAGCGCGCTTAGATACAGACGCCAGAATTTTGTCTTTTAATTCGTCGCTCGCGGTCTTCAGGGCCAATAACAATTGATCGTTGCTCACTTCCTTGATCAACACTTGCATGCCGCGGCCTTGTACATTCTCTAGATCCTCGAAACAGAACATGGCCCTGCGCAGCTTATGGGCCATCGCAGGATCTTCCTCTCCCATGGTGGTGAGCACCTCTTCGGTATCGGCGATAGGCAGTCGTTGTAGTATCAACGCAGCGCGTCCCATACCGTCCACTGATTTGGCATCGTCCGCCTCCAACTCCGAGAGTTGCTCTTCGACAGCTCGTAACAGGGCGTGTACGGTGCTCCCGGGGATCTCGTTCATGCGAGAGATCCTAGTGATGACTTGATTTTGAAGGGTTTGATCAAAGTGGCCAATAACAGTCGACGCATAGGCCGGAGAGAGCTCGGTGAGAATCGCGGCCACCACTTGTGGATTCTCCTCAGAGAGAATTTCAGCCACTGCCTGTGGATTGCGCCGCTCAATATCTGTAAATGAACCTGTGTGATCCTTACCCTCTAAAATGTTCTTGCTCTCCTCACGGCCCAGGGATTTCTGTGCCAGTCGCTCGATGTACTTCCTCCCTTCATCAGGACCGATCAGTGGTTGCCGGGCATCGCTGAGAAAACTTTGATAGGCCGTTATCAGGCTCTTACTATCCGCGCTAAACTCCCCCTTTGCCAACTCGTGCAGCAATCGGATATCCTCGGGCTCCATGTGTTTGAGGACCCGCGCAACTGCCTCTTCTTCCAGAGAGAGGATGAGCAGCAGGGCCTGCGTTGCTTTATCAGGAGGCCTGACAGTTGCCATTAGTGCGCCTCTTTTTGTTGCTCTTCAGCCTTACGCGCATCGCTTAGCCACGAACGAAGAATTCGGGACGCGCCTTCGCTTTCATCCATGAAGAACTGCCTTACCTCTCCGATAAGCGCTGCCGGGCCTGGTCCCTGCTCGAGTTCCTTTTCCCCACTGGGTTTGGCCTCTGCCCCTGCTGTATTTGGTTGCTCGATGATGGCCTCCAGCTCGTGGACGGGTCGCGGCAATGACAGTGCCTCCATTGGCACGGGTACTTGTTCCCGTTTTCGGCGCAAACTGAGTGCTGCGATAATGAGCGCTATTGCAACGGCTAGACCAGTGGCAATCGGTAACCATTCCTTCCACAACGGCGGGCCGGTCGGCGCTGGTTCATCCATTTTTTCCGGCACGTGGAACGGTACTGACTGCACTTCCACCGAATCTCCCCGTGCTGCTTCAAACCCCACCGCACCGCGAACAGCCAGCTCGATTTGGTGCAACTCTTCAGGAGATTTCGGGGCAAACGGCTCTTCGGTCTTGTTCTTTCCGTTGACGAGCACGGCGACTGAAATGCGGGATAATTTGGCCCCGGCACCCACAGTGCGATTGACCACCCGATCCACTTCATAGTTGCGGGTCTCTGCTTCCCGCTTTTTTGTCTGCCCTGCTGCAGACGTTGCAGGCGGGGTGCCCCCTGGAAGATTGGATCGGGTGCCAGGTGTCCCGCCTGCACCAGTGGCTTTCGAGCCCACGGTCTCGACCTCGCGCTGCTCACTGCGCACCACCGTACCTTCTGGATTGTATCGCTCCTCCGTGCTCTCCCGTTTGGAAAAGTCAAAGTTGGCTGCCACGCGCACCACCGAAGCTTCAGGGCCGAGGATCTGGGACAACATCTCGTATAGGTGGAGCTCCATCTCCCGCTCGAACTTTCGCTGGTACGCGAGCTCCTTGTCGTCGATGCCGCCACCTGCTTCGCCCGATAGCAGCCGCCCACGCGTGTCAACAACAGTGACCTGATCGGGATTCAACCCTTCAACACTGGAGGACACCAGGTGGATCACCGATCGAATGGCGCTCTTTGGGAGCTCGCGGCCCCGTTGCATTTCGACGACAATAGACGCCTGAGCAGGCGTGGTTTGGGAGCCGAGAATGGATCGCTTTGGCAGCACGAGATGAACCCGAGCCGTCCGGACCGATTCCAATTTGGAAATAGTCCGCACCAGCTCTCCTTCAAGCGCCCGCCTTAAAGATACCCGCTCTTCAAACTCGGTCATACCAAACCGCTGCTCGTCGAAGAGCTCAAACCCCACACCGCCGCCAACTGGAATACCCTCGGCAGCGAGTGCGAGGCGGGTGTCGTGAACCCTTTCCGAAGGGACGAGGATGGTGGTACCCCCACCCTCCAGCCAGTAGGGCGTATTTTGTCCTTTTAAGTAGGTCACGATCGCTGCGGCGTCCTCTTCTGCCAGGTCGGTGTAGAGCACCTTGCGCTCGGTTCGATCCAGCGTCGCCAGGGTCACCGAAGCGGCGACGACAAGGATGACCACGCCCACCATGAGCACCCGAACCCGCTTGGGCAACCGCTCCCAGAACTGTCGAAGATCCTGCATTATCTTTGCTATGACATCAGGAGGTTTTGGATCTTGTTGTTCTGCCATCGCTCAGCTCTCCGTTAAACGCCGGTTCGCATTACTTCTTGATACGCCTGAATGACCCGGGTGCGGATCGCACCGACCAACTTAAAAGCGACGAGTGCCCGTTCAGCTGTCAAGATGGTCTCGTGAATGTTGTTGGTTTTACCGGCGGCAAAATCCTGGGACGCCTTTTCAGCCGCGTGCATCTCCTTATTGACACCTTCGAGCATCTCTAAGAATTGATCGGTAAACCCAGGCGCAGCGGGTTTGTTCAGCTCAGCAGGTGCAATATTTTTGAGTTCATTGTTTAAGATGATATCTGTCACCGGCATGGTTAATTCCCTCCAATTCGAAGCGCGCTGCGACCCATACCCATCACGGTGCGCGTGGCTGTCACGCCTGCGTCATATGCGCGCGAGGCCATGATCATATTTACCATCTCCTCCACCGTTGAAACGTTCGGATAGGCCACGAACCCTTCGGCATTGGCGTCTGGATGTCCTGGATCGTGCACCATGCGCGGCGGCATGTTGTCCTCGACAATTTCGCTTACCCTTACACCATGAGCTTGTCTGGCAATTGCGTCGTCGAGCATCTCAGGAAATCTACGGTTGATGGACTCGGTCACAAATACCGGATCTTTTCGTCGGTAGGGACCCCCTTCGACCGTGCGCGTTGTACTGGCGTTGGCCAAGTTGGACGCGGTTATATTGAGACGCGCGCGTTGCGCAGAAAGCCCAGTGGAAATGATTTCCATCGCACTAAATAGATTCACGTTTCACCTCCTTGGCCCCCTATCTATCCTGAACCGCGTAGTGAAGGACCCCCAAATGCTTGGTCACGAGCTTTCCAACGACTTCGTACCTCAGCGCATTGGCCGATAGTCGGGCCATTTCCCAATCCATGCTAACGTAATTCAAGTCGTTGCCTGGAACGACATTCCGTTCTTCAGCGACCTCGTAGGCCCCGCTTCTGTCCACACCCGACGGGGTCAGATGTTCCCCGTCCGTGGCTGTCAGCGATAGGGAGAACGAAGACCCGTCAGACTGCTCCGCGCGTTGAAGCTCCTTGGGCGCATACCCGGGCGTATCCACATTGGCGATATTTCCAGTGATGAGATTCTGCCGCAGCATATGAAAGTCAAGGGCACGCGCTACAACATCCACCCCTTCAAAGATTCCTGTCATGGCATGACCTCCAATGCCTTTCGAATCTGGTCGATCTCAGTCCTCATTTGATCGACCTCCGCGGTTAACACCGCTAAATCGCGCCACCCGCCTTCACCTTTTGTCGCCTGCTCGAGAAGTGCTTTACCAAGTGCTGCCGAGTTGTTTTTCTTTGCTGTATTGGCCGCTCGCACAAGGACATGTGTGGGCAGTACCTGCAGCATGGCTTCATCTGGGTTGTCTTCTTGATATAGGATCATCTCCCCCTTGAGCCGTTTGATCCAAAACGAACTGTTTGATTTGGCATCTGCGGCGTGATGTCGCATGGCTTTGTCCAATTCAGGGGCCAACTGTATCGCTGGAACACCGCTGCGCAGACGTGCCTCAAGGCGCAACAAGGTATCTTCTAATGTGCCTTCTCCCAAGGTCTTTTGCGCAGCTATCAAATCGCTCACTGCAAATTGCCAATCCCCTTGTTGAAGATTTGCACGCCCCCGGACCCGTTTGAGTCGGGCCGCAATGAGATCGGGTTGCTTCTTCCTTAAAAAGAAGGTCGCCGCGTCCAAACTGCGGACGTATTGATGGGATCCGAGGTATGCCTCAGCAATGATCGGTGCCAGGGCAGATGCGTGCCGGTCTTCGGCGATGGTTGAGATTTCGCGCTGGGCAATGCGCGTGAAAACATGCCCCACGCCTACAGCGTTTAAGTTTCTGGTCATTGTTTCGAAAAAATGAATATCCCGATCACCATGCAAAAGAATATCTTGGTAACCGATAATGCACGCACTTGCGTTGATGACGTCGCCCCTGCGATCGTTGGCTGTAACGAGGCCGTGGGCAATGCGTTGCTCGAGTGCGGTTGTGTTTTTTTGCAGTACCTCGGAAAGCGATTCTTTTTTCAATGATGCGAGATAATCCAATGCTATTTTAGGTTTTCCAGTTTCCCGCAGACACCATGCAGCGAGAAAAACCCCTTCTTTCATCCGATCGCTCTTCAGCGAGCTGGGGAGCGCAGGGCACCCGGCTGCATATCCCCCCCCCAAGGCGGCGAGGAAGGCTGATTTACGCGCGCGATAGAGAAATTGCTTGTCTTTTTTCTTGCCTCGCGTCTTGGCCAGAGCCCGTCGCGCTGCTAGCAACTTTCCCGCTTTCAGCGCATCGATGACCTCTTTGGGGAGTGGATCTACGTCGGCATTTGCCGTGAGGATGTTTTGAATGCGTCGTTCGGGCCTCAACTCGCCGATGATGATCTGGGTGCCCTTTTTTGCCCGACGCAAGGCAAAATCTATGTCTGTGGTGAACGAATAGACCTCGATGCCCATACCGCGGTTCGGCATGGGATGAAGGCGATGGGAAAGGGGAGATTGAACAAGCGCACTTTTCAGGGCTTTTTCAGTGGTTTCATTCCATTTCGGTAGATGTATGGCAATACCCCGCCAACCCTTCATACGCTGCGCGGTAACACCGGAGAACGGAAAGGTCAGCACAGTGATGTTGCCAAAGGACCACGGCCCTTTTTGTTCTGACTGCGCCGGATCGGCGAGGAGCGCAAAAACAGAAATAATGCCTATCTTGAGCCACTTCATCGAAACTCAAGAAGAGCAAGCAGCATGCCATGGAATTCTCTTTATAACCACTTCTAACCATTTATTATCTTTACATAAATAATCGCATACGAAAACGAGGTCCCGATTTGGGTCAAGGCAGTGACGCTCACTGCCTGGAAATCTGACACTTTTTTGCTGATGAATAAACGGTTAGGCGACGGCAAGCGACTGCTCGGGTAGCCCCCGCTTCAACTTCTCCACCAAGGTGGTTCTGTTGAGCCCGAGCAGGTTTGCCGCCTGGTTTTTGTTGCCCGCAGTTTGACTGAGGGCCTGTTGGATGTAAAGCGCCTCGATTTTTCGCAAGGTCAGCTGTAAGTCGATCCCTTCGTCCGTGAGAGGACGGATAAAGTCGGTTATCTCGCCGTCATCTATGGCGTCGACCGGCGGCAAATCATCTCTTTGGATTACTTCGCCCAGGCACATCAACACCGCGTGCTCAACGGCATTTTCGAGTTCTCGAACATTTCCCGGCCAGGAATGGCCTTTCAAGTAACCGAGCGCATCATCGGAAATCGCTGCCACGTCTTTGCCATACTTGGCCCTGGCCTTTGAAATGAAATGGCTTACGAGATCTGCGACATCTTGCTTGCGATCGCGCAGTGGTGGTATTTCGAGCTGCACCACATTGAGTCTGTAGTACAAGTCCTGCCTGAATGTGCCCTCTTTGACCATCTGTTTGAGATCTGCGTTGGTTGCGGCCACAATGCGCACATCGACTCGGCGCAATCGGGATTCTCCCACTGCCGAGAACTCCTTGAATTGAAGCACCCGAAGCAGCTTTGCCTGCAATGAGAGCGGCAGTTCGCCGATTTCATCGAGAAAAATGGTCCCCCCGTCTGCTGCCTGGAAGCGTCCCTCCCGATTGCGCACCGCTGTGGTAAAAGCCCCCTGAACATGTCCAAAGAGCTCGCTTTCCAAGAGCTCCTTGGACATGGCTGCGCAGTTGACAGCCACGAACGGCTTACGGCTGCGCAGGCTCTCGCGGTGAATCGCCCGGGCGAGAAGTTCTTTGCCTGTTCCGGTTTCTCCACAGATTAATATCGTACAATCAGTGGGGGTAACGCGACGCGCGCGCTCAATGACCCGGTTGAGGTTATCGGTATTGCCAATGATTTCGGGGCAGAAATTTGAACTCACAGTATCCCCCATTGCACCTCTCTACTTGATGTTTATCGGCCGCCCCCAGAGTCGGCCACCAAAAGGCGAGAGTGTGCAATAAAGATGCCTGTTTTTTTGGAGCGCGGAAAATGACAAGCTGCGGCAACCCGCCACGGGCCTTTGGCCAAGCAATGACAGGTCAAAACAAAATACATGGAAAGCGCACCAACTGCATCACCGCCCACAGGCCTCTAACCAAAAAAATGCGCGTTTGACCCACCTCTCATTCATTCCTAACAGACCGGATAGAACCGCGATTATTTTGCGCTGAATTACACAATAAAAGGATTTATTCCACTATTTATTCACTTCTTCGTGCGCCATACCTGGTTATTGTTGTACAGATGACCCACCAGGTCATTGCCAACACGGCCTGGTGAGGATATCCGGCCAAGGGTATTTCAACTGAAAATTGTTGGGATATCTTAACTATTGGCCTGGATGTGACGTATTATCGGGAGCATGTTGATACCTCGTCAAAATATCCGTTACCCCTTGCTAGCACTGGCTTTGTGTGCCGGGTGTCGCACTGCTGGCCTTCCCTTGGATCCCAACGAGGCAGACGGAGAAATTGGTCTACCAGGCGCTCAACCCACCGCCTACGGGTCCGCTGCTGCCTACGAGCATCAGATACGCGGTGATATCTCACTTGCACGGGGGGATATAGATGATGCGGTATCGTCGTTTGAACGTGCGCTCTCAGCAGATCCCCAGGATGTTTATCTTCGCGTGCGCCTTGCCGATGCACTGGTTCGCCGGGGAGATCTTAGCCATGCGCGCCATCACATAGAAGCAGTGCTCTCCTCAGACCCTGAGAACGAGGCTGCGTGGCTTACACTGGCCAATTATCATTGCGCAGTCCAGGATGATGCGTCCGCAGAATCTGCTGCCAAACGCGCCATTCGCGTTGAACCAGAGTGGGCTGATGCGACCATGTGGCTCGCTCGGTTTTATAGCAACAAAGGAGAAAACCGTCGCGCAGCAGAAGTGCTCGGTCGCCTCATCAAGGCCGTTCCCACCCACGCGGGTGCAAGATTGGCGCTGGCGCGCGCGAGCCTGGCACTCGATAATAAGGTTGAAGCCCATCGGCAACTATTTGCATTTATCGAGCTTGTTCCCCATCGGACCGATGTGCTTGCGGAGCTAGCCTTGATGCTCTTCGAGTCGGCATCTTCACAACAAGCAGCTGATATTGCAGAGCTGGCACTTCTGAGGGATCCGATAAACGAGACGCTCAGGGCCGGACTCGTTCAATTCTATGTCGACCTCGGCCTCACCGACCGAGCGCAGCGCCACTTGGGCGCACTGCCCCCACCGAGCAGGGATACCTCTCATGCGATCGTCAACAGAGCCTGTCTCATTGCCAAGGCCGGTGACCCATACCAGGCCCGCTTTCTTATTGTGTCCCGTCTGGGCCCAAGCCCATCAAAACCGCTGGCCAGATTGGTGCTCGCAGATATTGAAACCACCCTTGGTCGCCTGGAATCCGCTCAGATACTCCTCAAAACCGTCCCTGAAACCAGTGACACAGATGAGCTGGATTACCGACAACAGTTGGTAGAGGCCTTGAAAATCTGGCCTGAAAAGGATGTACCGTGCAGACTGCCAGTGCGATAAACCATCACAGATGGGTCAAGGGAGCTGGGGTGATATCTTTCCTCAACCTATTGGTTATCTCAGGTGTCTTAACAGCTTGCGGAAGTGGAAACAATACCCCATCTCTTCTTGAAACCGATGCCAGCTCAGACACAGATACGGACACACAAACCGAATCTCAAGAGACCGATTCTGGGATCGACGCTGGACACGATGCTGGGTTTCCCTGCGAAGGCGCGTGCCAAGCCTTGGTGTGGACACCATGTACATGCGATCCCGGGGATCCCTGCGATTGGTCCCAAGACGGGGTGTGTGCGGGCCATTGTATCGAGCTCCACATCGTCCCTGAGATGTTCGACGATGGTGAGGACTGTCCAGGCCCTTGCACCGGGCTTTGTGCTGCAGGTGCATACATCGAATGCACGTGTGATCCACTGGATCCCTGTGGCTGGTCCGGAGATGGGGTTTGCGACGATGTGTGTTTATCTCAGCAAATTGTCGAGCAAATGTTCGATGACGCTGTCGACTGCAACCCCTTAAGAAGCCAATTGACACCCTTGGCGAACAGAAACCCTTGACAACTGTGCTACAGCCTGGCGATCTCAGCCCATGAAAATAAAAATCGCACCTTCGATTCTGTCTGCTGATTTCGGCAACCTCGCTTCGGAAATTCAATCCGTAGCGCAAGCAGGAGCTGATTGGATCCACATCGACGTGATGGACGGCCGATTTGTCCCCAACATTACCATCGGCCCCCTCATTGTGGCAGCTGCCCGCGCCGCGACCGATTTGCCCCTAGATGTGCACCTGATGATCGCTGACCCCGACCAGTACATTGGCGCGTTTGCAGATGCAGGCGCAGATGTCATTACAGTCCACGCAGAGGCCTGTACGCACCTACATCGCTCCCTTCAGATGATACGCGATCTAAACAAGAGAGCTGGGGTGGCGATAAATCCAGCGACCCCAGTCAACGCGATAACCCACGTGCTCGATGTGTCTGATTTGGTGCTCATCATGTCTGTTAATCCTGGGTTCGGCGGTCAGGTGTTTATTGCCGATGCGCTACAAAAAATACAACAAACAGCTGCGCTCATCAAAGATAGGGGTCGAGACATCGCGCTGGAAGTGGACGGGGGCATTGATCCGACGACTTCGGGGCAGGTCATGGCAGCTGGTGCTGATGTGCTGGTCGCAGGGAGCGCTGTCTTTAAAAAAGACAACTATCAAAGTGCCATCAAAGCAATTCGCAGGGGGGATAAGGATATCTCAGGCCGGAGAGGCAATCCGGCCTGAGATATAGGAGATCCCGGGAGGAGGGATCATAACCAATGCCGCACATGGATGTGTGGCATATAAAAAGTTGTCATAGGTCAAAGTAAAGTTCCTCTTCTTCGTCTTTTTGTCTTTGCTCCTGATAGTGATCGTCAATATAAAGATCCTTAGCGAGATCATCGATGCTAAGTTGGATGGTAGCAACGCGCCGGTATTCGTTTTTGGTGAAATCCACCCATGAAAGATGCTCTGGTTTCTCCATGCCACACTCCGTTTCTCAAATTGCGATGACGTCCTACTGCTGTCATCGAGGAATGATTTATCCTACATTTGGAGACATGGTACGACATGTCCCACATGAGATCAAAAAAAAGGCAGAAAGAATTTTAAAAAAATTAAAGTTTAATAAAATTAAATACTTTCACTTTTTGATGAAACTTTTTCACTTATCACTGAAACATGAAAACAAAGCTGGACTCAGGGAAAGCAACGCAGTATTATCCAGTTGGTATATGGGCCAATGCGCACCATCATCTGCTAGGAGGCGTAAATGAAGCCCGATCGGGCTGTGAGTATCGTCGGTTATGGCGGCTATATTCCACGATTTCGCATTGATACCAGAGAAATCGACCGCGTATGGAAAGGCCAGGCCGCTGGTTGGGGTCGATCTTTCAAGGCCGTTGCCGGACCTGACGAGGATACGACAACCATCGCTATCCAGGCCGCACGCAACGCCCTGAAAATGGCTGGGATTGCTCCCAGTGACATCGATGCAGTTTGGTTTGGCACGGAGTCCAAACCCTATGCAGTAAAGCCAACGTCCACTATCGTTGCTGACGCCATCGGCGCCTTGCCCATTGCAGATGCCGCGGACTGGGAATTTGCCTGTAAAGCTGGCACCGAGGCAATGCAAGCGGCTGCGGCCATGGTGGGCAGCGGTATGGCCCGGTACGCCATGAGTGGTGGTGCGGATACCGCACAAGCAAGGCCCGGTGACGCCCTGGAATATAATACAGGTGCTGGTGGCGCTGCGTTTATTCTCGGACCTGGTGAAGATGGGGTCGCTGTGCTGACAGGATCGACCTCCTTTGTAACCAACACACCTGATTTCTTTAGGAGAGCTGGGCGATCCTACCCCTCCCATGGTCAGCGATTCACTGGCAAGCCAGCCTATTTTTACCATATTCGCGAGGCTGTGGGACGCCTCTTCGACGAGCTCAACCTGGGGCCAGACGATTTTACCTATGCTGTCTTTCACCAGCCCAACCACCAATTCCCATTGCGCATTGCCAAACAGCTCGGCTTCCAGGAGGCTCAAGTGGCGCCCTTTATTTTGAACGAACGCGTCGGCAACACTTACTCTGGCGCGGCACTGCTGGGTTTTGCAGCGGCACTGGACATGGCAACCCCAGGGGATCGGATTCTACTCGCCTCGTACGGCTCTGGTGCGGGTTCAGATGTGTTTTCCTTTGAGGTGACAGCGCATCTACCCCAAATGAGGTCCAGAGGGATCCCGATTCAAAAATATATCGACCAGCATAATGAAATAGACTATGCGCTGTATGCTCGCTTTCGAAACCAATTTCGGCTGAACTGACGAGGCTATCTCATGGCGTTAGCGGATATTATCGGCATTGGGCGCACAAAAGCAGGAGAGCTTTGGCACCTAGGACTGATTGATGTAGCAGTGGAAGCGGGTCTGCAGGCGATGACCGAAGCGGCCTGCCGACCTACGGCGCTGATCATGGCAAATGCCCTTGGGAATGCACTCGGTCATCAGCGCAATTTAGCCGCGTATGTCGGGGCCAAATTGGGCCTGTCCAACATCGAGACAGCAGCTATCGAAGCAGATGAGGCTTCTGGTGGCGCTGCCATTCGTTTGGCCATTTCGCTCCTCAATGCAACGATGCACGAGAGAATATTGGTTATCGGTGCTGAGAAAACCACTGATGCGCTTTCTGACGACCTCGAAGCTGTGCGTGCGGGTGGTCTCGATGTGTTCCAAGAGGCGGGGTTTGGTTTCACACTTTCATCTGCAGCAGCCCTTGCGATGCAGCGGTACATTGCCACATATCGCATCCAGCGAGAGGATTTTTATCATTTTTCCGCTATTGCCCATGCCCACGCTGCGCAAAATGAAATGGCTTATTTCGGCTGGCCGTTATCGCGGGAACACTACGAGAAATCCCCAGTGGTCGCTGACCCGGTGACCGTATGCGATGCAGCTCCGCCCTGTGATGGGGCCGCAGCATTAATGATTTGCCGAGTTCAACCTAGCCCCGAACAGTCGGTGGGCATCATTGGATCTTCCTCAATATCCCACGCCCCTGGCATTGCAGGTCCTGCCGTTGATCTCGAACTGCCCGCGGCAAAGGCGTCAGCAGCTGCTGCTTTGGAACAGGCCGGTCTTGGGGTCGACGATATCTCCCTTTTCGAGGTGCACGATTCAAATACAGTTATCGCCGCCCTATCCCTGGAGGCTGTGGGGCTGGCGGCACCTGGGCATGCTGCGGAACTAGCAGCTGGCAAAACACTCCACCTCAACGGCCCCAAACCAACATGGACTTTCGGAGGTCACAAGGCGCGCGGACATACACTGGGCGCTGCCGGGGTATACCAGGTCGCAGAAGCTGCGTTGCAGCTCCTCGGCAAGGCCGGAAAAAACCAAGTTTCAGGTGCGACGACAGCGCTGACCCAGTGTCTCGGCAGTTTCGGCACAACAGCCGTGACACACGTGCTCAGCCGCCGATAGGAGATCACTATGGACATTGCGCGATTATGGCGCGAGCAACCGTCTAACCTAAGGCTTGAGGGCAGATGGTGCGAGCAGTGTGACGTGAGATTGTTTCCCTCACCTCGGTACTGCCCCGAATGTGGCACTGGGAAGCTTGCCGCTATTCAGTTCAGCGGCAGGGGTTCTGTCCTCGCGTACACCACTGTCTATGACGCACCAAAGGGCTTTGCCGGCCAAGTTCCTTATGTGGCTGCCCTGATCCAACTCGATGATGGCCCGGTGCTTCCGGCATTGCTCACCGATGTGGTACCCGAAAATGTGGTCATCGGCCTCAAGGTCGAAATGGTCACGCGGCGCATTCGGTGCGACAGTTCAGATGGACCGATTCACTATGGATATAAATTCGCTCCAGCCGACCTCCTGCATCATCTATAGTTTTCCCTGTTGGCTGCTGTGATGAGAGAGAGCTCAATCAAGACCCGCGCCCGCGCCAACGTCGCCCTGGTTAAGTACTTTGGCAAGCGGGATCTTGCCCTCAATCTACCTGCCGCGGGCAGCCTCTCCCTTGCGTTGGATCCGCTCGTTACCGTTACCGAGCTGACTTTGGATCCGGGGATGACACGGGACGCGGTGAGTGTGGGCGGGGATGTGGCAGATGTCGGGTTTCATCGGCGCGTGGTCGCGTTTTTAGACCTGGTGCGACACCTTGCTGGAAAAGAGATATATGCCCGGGTAGAGACGCATAACACCTTTCCCACAGCCGCTGGGTTGGCTTCTTCTGCTTCTGGCTTTGCAGCCCTGGCCCTTGCAGCCACCCGCGCCTTTGGGCTCGATCTAACATTGGATGCACTTTCCGCATTGGCGCGCCAGGGATCTGGTTCAGCCGCGAGATCTGTCACTGGCGGCATTTCTGTTTGGCAGGCCGGCAAACAGCCAGACGGCAGTGACTCGTTTGCACGATCCATAGCCGATCCTGGACAATGGGATTTGCGGGTCATTATCGGGGTATCTGATCCTGGACCCAAATCAATTGGATCCACTGCGGCGATGGAACAAACGCGTACCTCATCCCCCTATTACGACCGCTGGATCACACTGGCTGACCAGGATCTCGCACGAGCGCAACAGGCCGTGATAAAAAGAGATTTCGAGGCGCTTGGTGACATTGCCGAGGGAAGTGCCCTGGCCATGCATGCGGCTGCACTGGCTGCCCGCCCGGGCATCGTTTTTTGGAACGGGGTGACGGTTGAAGCCCTGCACCGAATACGGGCCCTGCGCCTGGCCGGCCATGGGGTGTATTTCACGTGTGATGCCGGTCCACAGCCCAAGGCACTATGCCTGCCCAATGCTGAAGACGCTGTGGCTGAGATGTTGGAGGCCCTGCCGGGTATTCACCGGGTCATCCGATGTGGATTGGGCCCTGGTGTCGAAGTTGTATCTTAGAGGTCGGTCTAATCCTCGACGATGATGGCTTCTGCTGGACAGTCATCTGCCGCTTCCTTGACGTCATCCTCCAAGTTCGGCGGCACAACGTCTACTTTCACCTTGGCGAGTTCTCCATCTTCGGTCATCGCAAACACAGCATCCACTGCCTCGACGCATTCCTCACACCCGGTGCATTCTTCTTCGTTTATGATTACCTTCATCTCTCTCCTCCTTGTCTGTACCTGCTTGTGGGTCCCTTCGGCCTTGTAACGGTCATTGGTGCCGTTTTTATCACTATTTTTGGATATGGGAAATTATTCTCGCGCATCGCGGGCCAACTATCTGATCCTCGCCTGCTAGGTCAGGCCAAATTTATCCTACATTTGGTTACAAAACTTGATTTTGATGAGACCTGAATATTACCATTGATAAGCGGTGATAACTGCCCTCGAACGGGCTCGGGAGGATTGCCAATAAAAATGTTCAGGTCTTTTGCTCTGGTCACCGGGGTCGTCGCGGTTTTCCTACTGGTTTTGCCCCATCCCGCCGTTGCTTGGACCTCTGCCCGGCCGACCCGAGTGGATGTCACGGTGATGCTCGCTCCAAAAGGACCGTCTCGAATGATCACCCAGGTTCGCTACGATGTGGCTGGCGGTAGGTTTCACGGATTCTACCTGGCCCACCTCAAGGGTGCAGACATCCTTGCAGATGAATGTCGGGCAGCACTGGATGACGGCCGGATTTATCCGCTAAAAATCCGCAAAAGAAAAAACGTCCTTTCGCGCGTGATACTCGGTGGCGATGCCGAGGTAGAGCGGGGCGGCGTCAATTTTGCACTCGTCCATTCGATCGACCTTTTCGAGAGTGGTGCCTTAACGTGGCATGAGGGGAGGGCGCGCCTCGACTTTACCCCATTTGTCTGGAAAGAAGGGCTGGATCTCATGAAAATTGAGGTTGTCCTTCCCAAACGCCCCCAAGAAGGGGAAATTAGCCTGGATAAGCCTACCTGCAAGGACTACGAAGTTAATATCCAAGGCAACACCATTGATATCACCAAATTCAGACCAGTGCCCAGGTATGCAATGCGGGTTGTGCTCGATGTCGATGCCGCGGCATTTCCCGGCCTTTCACCTCAGGACACGCTATCTGGTGAGACCAAGCCGGCATTGGCAGCAGCATCGACACTACCAGCCTCTGCATCAAAGGGATTGTTTTGGCACGACACCCCGCTGCATGTGGCTGGGTTGCCTGCTTTTGCAGCCCTCCTGGGGCTCGTCTGTCTTTTGTTGAAAGCGGCGTTCGTACGGCGCGTACACAGGCAGGCAGGCCTGTATGCAGGGTTTCGAATCTTGGACGCCACACCGATCTCACTTCGATGCTTGCTATCTGCTGGCGGTCTGGCCCTTGGGCTCTATGCCCAATACGCCGGTTCAGTCACGGCCAGTGTGCCACCACTGGCTGCCATTGCTGCCCTGTGGATATCCCGGCCAAATGGACAGGTGTGCGCTTGGCGACCCGGCGGGTCCTGGCGTGAGATGTCCCTACAGGATCTATCTCGATATCAGACCCTGGCCCGGCATTACCGACGATCCCTGAGAAGTGTCATGGACATTACCAGCCCAGTCGGGTGTCTCTCCTATACACTGGTCCTCGCAGGTCTGGGATGTATCGCCGCGCTCACCCATAAGACCTGGCCGCATATCAGCTGGGCTGCGGTCATTAATGGACTCATCCTCATGACCCCAGCTTGGTTTGCCAATGTCCGGGCCGAGCTGCCGTTCGACAGCACGCTCGAAAGTTTTAATACACTCCGGAAATGGCCCCGGGCCCTTTGTCGGTTGATCGGAGCCACCAAATCCGAAGGTGCCGTGTCTTTCTGGGTGCGGGAAGATGCGCAAGGTCCTATCGAGACACGGCTTCGCGTCAATGCCCCTTCCAAAGACATCAATGGCATCGAGGTGGCAGTTGAATTTTTGAGGTCTGCCTCCATAACCCGGACACGTATCGCCGCTGTGTTCCGAATAGCGCCTGGCACCGATGTCGCTCGCAAATTGGCGCACTGCCCCCACGCAGTGGCCCATCACCTCACCCCGGACCTGGCAGAAGAAGTGGTCGTTTTGAGAAATAGAAGGGGACGCAAGCTGGGGCTCATGCCTGTACGCGCCGCACTGGTGATGCTCCGCACAGCGAGCTGAATAATCTTGATTCCAGCAAACTCTAAGCGCTTTGGGATTGGGTCTCTGGCAAGTATTGCCAATACCGACGGGGCATGTGGTGTAACTGGAGCTTGGGGTTGGTGCGCTCGACGATGGAAACTGCGCCAAAATAGAGCTGCCAGAGCCGGCAGATGTCGCTGTTGTCAGTTGTGGCTGGGGTGGGCAGCGCCTTTTTAGCTGCCTCGGTTAGCTGCAACCGTTGGGTCTTGTTTTTGTCGAAATACAGTCCGTACTCCCGGCTGGTATCGTAGATGATCCAGCACTGATCCCTATGGCGCTGCTCAAAATGGGTGCTGATGAGCGGCAACACGTCGTACTTAGGCGAGACAAACGAGACGAGCAGGTCAGGTGCGATTTGGGTAAAGCGGACAAATCCCTTCATGCGATGGGCTTCGAACCGGATTTTTTTACTCCATTGTTCAACTGTCAATCCAGCCGTAAGGACGTTCCTGTCATCCACTGGGTGTGGCTTGGGCGTGAGCTGCCGCATGTGATGATAGATCGCGGTTTCAATCCCGTCGGCTCGAGTCAAAAAAGCGAGATACATCTCACGGCAGGGCTCGCTGCCGGCAAACCGGTTGAGGGCGCGCCATATCCGTTGGGCCTTGCCCTGGTCGGTGCGGATTTCTAAAAAAGTCTCGAACAATCCCTGCTGCAGGGTTCGGCCGGAACGAATCGCAGTCGGAGCGATCTTTTGGGCGTAGGTTTCAAACACTGCGGTGAGCAGTCCGTCAAAAGTGCCATCGGTAATGAATACCGGGTAAGTCTCCTGTGCGTAAGATAGGGCAGGGACTGATCCACGCCTTTTTTCAATCGATGACCCCCGAGGTGGGGATGTGCCAGGCATACCAGGACAGTGGATATAGGACGTGGCGCGCTTGAGCACCACGCCGATTTGGCGCAAGTGCTCGTAGCGCAGTTGACCGTTGCGGCGCAGCGCAAGGATACGCGCGACCGAGGAAAAGCCAATGCCCGGCACTTTGAGCAACTGCTCGCGCACTGCGGTGTTGATGTCGATGGGAAACTGGTCGGGATGTCGCTGTGCATAGGCCAGTTTGGGGTCGGTATTTGGGTCGAGGTCGGTTTGCTGTGCATCAAATAAGTCGTCGATGGAAAACCCATACAGCCGTAACAGCCAGTCTGCCTGGTACAACCTGTGTTCGCGAACCAATGGCGGCGCGTCGATTTGGGCCAGCAATGGCGCACTGGGTCTGACTGGAATAAACGCCGAATAATAGACCCGTTTGAGGCGGTGGGTTTGGTACAGCTGGGTGGCCAGATGCATGATGTCGCTGTCTGATTCAGGACTCGCGCCGATCACCAGCTGGGTGCTCTGACCTCCCGGAGCAAACCGCGGCGTGTGTTTGAGAAACCGACGGTCCCGGGTGGTCTCCTCGATGTTCTGGTGGATATGGGCCATTGGTTCGAGAATTGACCTGTAGGTTTTCTTTCCGGTCAGTCGTGCCAGGCTGGCCTCTGAGGCCAGCTCGATGTTGACACTCAACCGATCGGCTAGCAGTCCTGCTTGCTGCAGCACCTCTGGGCCAGCACCAGGTACACATTTAAGGTGAACGTAGCCGTTAAAGTGGCCTTGCCGCAGCGCATCTACCACCCGAATCAATCGCTCCATCGTCTCGTTTGGACTACGCACCACGCCTGAGCTCAGAAACAGTCCTTCGATGAAGTTGCGGCGATAAAAATCCAGGGTCAACCCCACCAATTCAGACACAGTAAACCTGGCCCTGGGGATATCAGCGCTCGCCCGATTGGCACAGTAGGCACAGTCATAAATGCAGGCATTGGTGTACAGCACCTTGAGCAGTGATATGCATCGACCGTCCGAGGTGTAGCTATGGCATACCCCGGATCCAGCATTGTACCCCAGCTGGCCTGGAGATCCAGGTCGATCGCTGCCGCTAGAAGCGCACGATACATCGTACCGGGCTGCAGCAGCCAAAATAGAGAGCTTTTTCTCGAGGTCCATGGGCGTCATCACTGTTGATCATATAAGTACTGATCATCTGTACAGTATCACGCGGAACAGGTCACATCAAGCAGGAATCTTACTGGGTGGTCGGCGGGGTATCTTCACCGAGGACTGTATTATCGATTAGGCGGGTCTTGCCAAAATGGGCAGCCACGGCAATGAGCAGCTTATCTGAAGCTGCTTCCTGATCCGGGATAGACTCAAGGCTAATGGGGTCTGCAGCCGTGACGTATTCGACCCGGTCGGCCGCTATTGACACGGGTTCAGCCACCGCGCGTCTTAGGACCCCGACGTTCCGCTCTCCACCCTCGAATTTGGAATGGGCAGCTGCCAGGCCCGAGGAGATGGTCCTGGCGCGCAATCGATCATCTCGGGCGAGATAGGCATTTCTAGAGCTCATGGCGAGTCCATCGGCCTCCCGAACTGTGGGCACTGGGATAATTTGGACGGGCATATTCAAATCGCTCACGGTTTGTTTGATCACTTGGAGCTGCTGATAGTCCTTACGTCCGAAAACAGCCAAGCAAGGACCGACGATGTTGAATAGCTTGGTAACCACCGTGGCCACGCCCCTGAAATGGGTGGGCCGTCCAGCACCGCACAACCCTTCGGTCACATGGCTTACGATCACCGCGGTGTGAAATCGATCCGGGTACATAACACTCGGGGTTGGCGCAAATACTGCATCCGTGCCACAGGTGGCCAACTTTCTAATATCTCCGTCCAAGTCCCGGGGATACCGGTCCAAATCCTCGCCAGGACCGAACTGGGTTGGATTGACGAAAATGCTGACCACCACATAGTCAGCCGTCTTGCGCGCCGCATCCACTAGCGCGAGGTGGCCTTTGTGCAGCGCTCCCATGGTGGGTACCAGAGCCACAGATCGGCCAAGGCCGCGCACGCGATCGCAGGCATTGCGAACGCTGGAAATATCATTATAAACAATCGGTAGTTGGGACATGGTTAGTGGGCTGTGGCCTTGGATGGTCCACCATAGATGGGTGCCTCTTGGGTCTTGCGTTTGGTATCGCGCATGGAAACCGAGTGCTCAGGGCCTGGAAAAAGCCCGTGCTTCACATCTTCGGCATAGGCTGTCACGGCCTCGCGGATTGTTTGGCCCAGATGGGCGTACTGTTTTAAGAATTTGGGGGCAAATCCCTCGTTCATGCCGAGCATATCGTAAATAACCAATACCTGGCCATCGCAATGGGGGCCAGCACCGATGCCGATGGTCGGTATGGGCACCTCTGCTGTGATGGTTTCTGCGAGCTCCAGTGGAACGCTTTCCAGAACCAGAGCAAACGCCCCTGCGTCAGCCACTGCCTTGGCATCTTCTATCAGCTGTACGCGGCCGATCCCGCTCTTGCCTTGCATCTTGAAACCACCAATGGCGTGGACCGACTGTGGGGTAAGGCCCACGTGTCCGACCACGGGGATGCCTGCTGCGACGATCCGCGCGATGGTATCGGCCATTTCCACGCCGCCTTCCAACTTCACCGACTCGGCGCCCCCCTCCTGAACGAGGCGTCCGGCATTTGTGAGTGCCTGTTCAGGAGATACTTTGTAGGACATAAACGGCATGTCTCCGCACAAATGCGTCGTGTCGAGGCCCCGGGACACGGCCCGGGTGTGATAAATCATGTCCTCCAATGTCACGGGCAGGGTTGTTTCGTGGCCTTGGACGACCATGCCGAGGGAATCTCCGACGAGCACCATGTCTGCGCCGCCAGCCTCGGCAAGCCTGGCAAATGTGGCGTCATAGGCCGTAATCATTACGATTTTTCGACCTTTTTGCTTTCGAGATACGATGCGGGGAACGGTTCGTTTTTTTCTTCTGGATTGCATGGGTCGCGCTTCCTCCTTGGGCAAGGAATGTGCGCCGCGTTTTTGCGTGCACAACTGCATGTCATCGCAAATGACAGCTCACCAGCGAGTCTGCCTTTGCACTCCTTATATACCTAAAATTGCAGGCAATGCGCAAGCAACTTCGTGAGCAGCCCGTTTTGGGTTAGACTAGGAACCATGCGCCACTGGTTGCCAATCTGGTTTGCGTTCTGGACGATCATCGGCATTGGTAAGCATGTCCATGCCAATGAAGGCCGAGATCCTTTGAGTACCATGGTGGCCGTGTCCTTTGGCTCAGTCGAAGACGCTGGTTATGGGGCCAAGGGAACGCTGGGCGCAGGGTGGCACTTTGATGAAATTTTTTCCCTTGAGATCCAGGGAGGTATGGGCATTACCGAAGAGATCAACCTGGGCCCGGAGCGGTTTTACCACCTGGAAGTGCTCGTGCCTGCCACCATGACCATCTGCTCATCAAAATCGTGGGTGTGTCCGGGATCCACGTTTGAAATTGTTGCGATCAGCGGTGTGGGCGGAGCCCGGTTCACTGGTCGGTGGGCCCCGACAGTGGTCGCCGGCATTGCCCTGGATTCGTTTCTGTTTTTTGATCCGGTTGACGTCGGTATTCGGGCTGGTTTTGTCGGGCATTATGATGTTTTGGAATATGAGCGGCTGGTCGTTATGTTGCAACTCAACTTGGGGGTGATTTTCAGATTTGGTAAAAGAGGGAGCTGATACAGGTATACATGCACCTTAACTGCACGGAAATCGCTTTGGTCACTGGGATAGCCCCAGACGGCCGGGCCATTGTCAAGATAAGAAGGGCTGAGGCCTGTCATGCGTGTGCGGCAAAGGGTGCCTGCGAGGCACTGGGTGGCAAGACTCGGGATTTAGAACTGGCAGTGGAAAATACAGTAAATGCAAAACCCGGGGACGCGGTTGTGATCAGCATGTCAGAGGGAAGCGTGATACGGGCTTCGGCTGTGCTCTATCTGCTGCCGGCACTCGGGTTAGTGACTGGTGCTGTCGTAGGGTGGGACCAGGCTGAGCCCTTGGGAATGGGATCAGATCCAGCATCGATGATAGGTGCCCTAGGGGGACTTGGCCTTGGCCTGTTTCTCACCAGAATATTGAGCAAAAAAATGAGCCGCTCAAAGCGCTACATGCCCCGCCTAACAGGTATTCAAACCCGCTCTGGTGAGTGACGTCTAAATCCCCCTTCGCGCCTTGCGGGTTCGATACAGCCGCTCGGTAAACCCACCGTCCACCTCAAAAGAGCGAGCCAAAGAGGAGAGCTGGCGATCGAGCAGGCCACTGGCTACAGCGATCAGCACCAGCGCCCCATTGGCGGCAATCTCTGGATAGCCAGGGGCGCGCTGATCGCCCCGGTGGATGTCCGCGACCCAGTTCGCCACATCATCGGCAGTGCTGGGGCGAAGATCGATTAACGTCACCCGCCGCGGATCAGACCGCGGCCAGGCGTTAAGCCCGCGCTGACGCAAGAAATCCTCGTAGTCCAGCCGCAGCTCCTCCAGGCTGGCCCGGGCCACACTGGTTAGTTTAAGCTCGATCTTGCGAGAAGTAGCGCTGGCCTGGCTCCCCTCAGCAATGTTCTGAACCCCACTGCGGGCAGCTTGGATCATCTGATCGCGTGTGCGGCTGTAAGCGCTGATGTACCGGTCGCAAAACCGAACAGTGACATCGTACACCAGTTGAGCCACCTGAAAGCTCTTGAGCCGTCGATAGCCGCCGTGTTTGGGGATAAGTTGGGTGTGATTGGTATGCATGGCGCATTACTCCGTAAGGCAAGTGCACTGGGTTGGTCCCAGTGCGTATTAGCGATACAGGTCGTATCGGCCGATCTGTTGGTGGGGTTGCCTGAAAATAATCGAAAAATGATTTTTTGGGGGGTGGAGGGGTGGACAGTGGACTAGGTGGACGTCCACGACAAAATTTGCTAGCCTCCACAGAAACCCAATGGATAGAAGTCGAAAAAGAGATATCTTTCTCATTGCCCTGTTCGGGGTGATCGTGCTGCTGCTGCTGCTCCCAAAAGGAAAAGATACCGAATCCGGCGAATCACCCGGCGATGCCCAGGAAGATGCTGATGTGCATTCATCCGCACTCGGATCTGAGGGGGCCGAACAGGGGTTGAATACGAGCAACACACCTCAAAAACACGAGCGCTCCTCTGAACCGCTAGTCTCTGCATTCCATCGTTTCTTTCCGCTTGTACCCGGGACCAGATGGGTTTATCGCGTTCATGGGGACAGGCGATTCGTTCCTAGTGAAACATGGACACTAAAGATAGTGGCCGGGCCAGCAGAAGATACCCCGTGCACTGCTGAAGTTGGTTTTGGAGAGGAAAAAAAGACCGCCCACATCTGGCGTGACAGCGGCAGCATCCGGTTTGGCCAGTTCCCCCATACCGAGCCGGTCGACTTTCTCGGCAACCTCCCGTCCGAGATACAAGGTGAATTCCTGCCCGCAGAGATGCGCATTGGCCAGGGTGCTGTCTGGTCCCAATTTTTGAAAAGGGATGTCATTTATCAGTACCGGGACAAAAAGGGCAACCAGCGCAGCGAACCTGCCCTTGCCAAGCAGCGGGATCGGGCACACGTGGAAAACCGGGAAATGATCGCCACCCCGGCGGGCCAATACGACGCTTGGCGTATCTCTTGGATTTCCAGGATTGATATCACCGCCAAGGGCCGGCCCGTGCTGCAGGAACTGACCAGCGCACCCTATCGCAAAGAGACAATGTGGATTGCAGAGGGTATCGGCGTCGTACGTCGTCGCATCGAATACACGGGCTATCCCAAGGCCACCGTCACGTTTGATTTAACCGATTTCGATCATCCCACCCTATGATTTGAAATGATATTTAAGGAACTTCGAGGCGTATCATGAACCACCAACACATTGCCAGGTGTCTGATCGACATTGGCGCGGTTTCGTTTAAGGTCGACCCCCCGTTCACCTGGACCTCAGGCCGCTGCGCGCCTATTTACTGTGACAACCGCCTGCTCATGTCCCATCCCAAGCAGCGACATCACGTAGCCGCGGCGTTCAAAACTCTGCTGTCGACCCAGCAGTGGCACCCGGATGTGATCGCAGGCACTGCAACCGCTGGCATTCCCCATGCAGCGTGGCTGGCTCAGCTGATGGATCTGCCCATGGTTTATGTAAGGGGCAGCGCGCGACACCACGGCAAGCAAAAGCGGATTGAAGGTGCGCTCGCACCTGGGCAACAGGTCGTGCTCATCGAGGATCTCATCTCCACCGGTGGCAGCGCTGTTGATGCGGCTTGCCACCTGCGAGACGCCGGAGCCGACCTGCTCGGCGTTGCAGCCATTGTCACCTACGGCCTGAAAGACGCGAGCGCTGGGTTTGCCGGGGTAGGTATCCCCCTGGTTACCCTGACCACGTTCGACACCCTGCTCGCAGAATCCCGACAGAGGGGTGCGATCTCCTCGGCCCAGGCAGCCACCATCGCCCAATGGCAAAAAGACCCGGCTGCATGGTCGCTCGAACGGGGAGGTACTGGCTAGCGCGTCTGTTTGCCTTGACAGAATATCGAGGAGTTGACACAGTTTACCGGCCATTTATCCATCACCCAAAAGGAGGGCAAGATCCATGGACAATCGCGTATTTGTGTTTGTGAGCATTGTGGGCATCATTGGGGTAGGTATCATCGGATGCACAACACCGTCAGAACCGCCAACTGCTCAGCCCGAGGTGGTTTCACCAGCTGCGGCACCTGAAGCACAGCCGTCCGTAGCCAACAATACACCCCCAGAGCCAGCCCCGGAGATCCCAGCAGCCACGCCAGCGGCAGCAACTCAGCCCAAGCCTTCAGAGACACCGGCTGCTGCGTCGGCCGAGAACCAGAACGTGCAGGCGAGTGGACCTGGCGCAGGTCCGGCCAAGGCATCCCCCCAAGTCGGGGTTGAACCCGTATCTGGACAAAAAGTCGTTCCACAAAAGCTCGCTAGTCTCAAGCCGCTCCCCTTGGGTCAATCGAGAACCCAAATGGCCGGCTGTCTGGTGTCCAAAGATGGAAAAGGAGAGGGCGCACCTCAAAAGCGGCGGCGGTCAAGCCCGGTCCAAATCATCAAAGAAAAAAGCGGCATTAAAGTGGTGCACCAACTGGCACATGCCTGCTGCCTCAAGGCCAAGGTGACGACCAAGTTCAGGAACAACGTCGTAAATATCCTCGAAACCCTGTCAGGCGATGCGTGCCGGTGTATGTGCGAATCCACCCTGACAACCACCGTAGCCCTCGAAAATAAAGAATATTTCGTGGTCGTCGAAGTAGACGACAGGGGGAACAAGACAAAAGTCCACGAACAGCGCATTTCATTAAAAATATAACTCTGTCGGTCGGGATAGCTTAAATGACACTTAAAAAGATAGCTGCGATGATGCTCGCCATGTCGGTGCTCGGGACAGGGGGTGTTGCCGAGGAAATTGCCACTAAAAAGACAGCGACCAGGGTTCCGGCCAACGTCATCCGTCTTACCTTGGCAGCATGTGTTGATCGGGCCATGACCAACAGTGGGACCCTGGCTGCCCAGCGCCATCGGCTCGCCATGCTCGACGCCCAGGTCAAACAGGTATTTTGGGCCCCATTTTCAGGCATTTCCATGAGTGCCTTTGGCTCGTTTGTCCCAGATCTAGAAGTAGATAAAGAGCGGCTCGAAAACGAGGGCGTGCTCCTGGGTCCCGATGGTGGCCCAGTCGGCGCAGATGACGATTATTTGAACCGATCCTGGGGGCCGACCCTCCGCTTCGAGCTAAAAGCCGGCATCCCAGTCTACACATTTGGTAAGATATCCAACGCCAAGGAAGCCGCGACCCAGGCACGGGCGGCAAAGCAGGCAGAGTACTATCGATTTGAGCACCAGATCCGATACCAAGTGGCTCAGGCATATCACGCCATCGCAGGCGCGCGGGAGATGCTGTACACCATCTCCAAGGGCAAGCAGCACTTAAAGCAGGCCCGGGACAAGGTGGAAAAGGACCTGCAGAACCAAGAAGGTACCTCCACTGAAATTGATCTCATTAAATTAAAGGTATTCGAAGGGGAGGTGGTCCAATACGAGACCCAGTCCCTGGAGATTGAACGGGTGGGTTTGGCTGCTTTGAGGTTTCTGGTCGGAGGTGCGGACGGTCCCCGGGTCGATATTGTCGATACCCCCCAAACGCGCGTTGCCGAAACCCTCGAATCCATTGAAACATATAAAGATACGGCCCTTCGCCACCGGCCAGAACTCAAGGCCCTGCGCCATGCGGTCAAGGCCCTCGAAGCCAAGGTGGCCCTGCGCCGCTCTGACTTTTGGCCAGACCTGTTGGTCGTGGGCGGCATTCGACGCGCTTGGACACCGGGGAGGACCCGTCTCGATACCTGGGGGCTTTACGACAACTACAATTTTGGGACTGCTTATGCCGTTGGGATCGCCATAAATTACAAATTTGATCTGGGCCTGGATGTGTACAGGCTCGAGGAGGCAAAGGCAGAGCTGGCAGCCCTGACCACAGATCAAAAGGCAGCTCTCGAAGGCGTGATGCTCGAGGTCGAGCGAACATACCACCGCGCCGCAGCATCCCGGGACGCACTCCTG
>JAAUYD010086181.1_pt1 | contig 29717 bp, 21 predicted proteins | sample 7278101 | NCBI WGS metagenome assembly JAAUYD01 (sample SAMN14350128, study PRJNA611818) | marine sediment metagenome | isolation source: surface marine sediment (0.6m) | place: French Polynesia: Moorea | collected 2018-08
TAAGACGGTAGGGTGGGCAAGTTAAAGACTTATCTAAACTAACTTCATCCTTGGAAACCTTGCCCACCCTACAAAATTCGTTGTTATTATTTCTTTAGGAACAGTCTCTAATCTGTTTGATCGTAGTATCTTTTCTTTCATATAATTTAGCTTGATTGTCAATATTTTAAAATGAATTATGAACTTGAAGAATTTGATCAAACAAATCCCCGGAAGTAAAAAGTTAGCTCAGGCATTAGGGCTGATTATAATTACGAAATCTATCCCAGGTGGACGCAGTTTTCTTGTAGAAATGCTACCTAAACAATCAGTAGGTGCTGAGATAGGAGTTCATACCGGTAATTTTTCTCAGAAAATTATCAACTCAATTGCCCCCAAAGAACTACATTTGATTGATCCTTGGGAGTATCAGACTTCGGACACATACGCAGAGGCGTGGTACGGGGGTCAGGCTAAAGAGGGGCAAAAAACTATGGATGAACGTTACTCAGGAGTTTGCGATAGGTTTTCCCAGGAAATACAAGCTGGACAGGTAACAGTTCACCGAGGTTATTCCACTGATATTCTTGAGCAGTTTCCAGATGAATACTTTGACTGGATATATATTGATGGGAACCATTTATATGAGTATGTCTTGAAGGACTTAGAATTATCCTTCAAGAAAACCAAATCGGGAGGTTTCATAACTGGAGATGACTATGGCAGTGGTGGTTGGTGGAAAGGTGGTGTAAAACAAGCGGTCGATGAGTTCAGAAAAAGAAAAGGCATTAAGCTAGTCGAAATATGTAATGGTCAGTTTATATTTCGCAAAGCTTAATGATTGATTGTTCACCGATAATAAAGATGAGTCCCCTAGAGACAATTAGGGGACGTGGACAAAAAAGCATTACCTCCGCAAAAATTATTAATTATACATTCATGATCAACCCAAAAGAAATTTACGACTTATTGATAGATTATGGCCAAAAAAATACCCCTATTGAAGAGATTATTATTGGCTTAACTTGGACACTGTGTAAAGCGGAAGGGATAGGCTTGTGTATGAGTCCTGCTATTCCTACCCGTACCCTATCTTGGTCAGGAACCTTAGTCAATAAACCCGTCCAAGCATTATCCTCATGGTTGCGATCGTGGGATGCTTATCAAGCAACAGTTGCTATGGCTGGGATCAATGCTATCGTTAACCATAATTCCCCCTTACTTCAACAAGCGATCGCTCTTCCCGTCGCCACATCAGCCAATTTATCCGTGTTTGAGTATTTTCTTCCCCAACTCCAAGGAAAACAAGTTTCAGTCATTGGTCGCTATCCAGGGTTAAAACAGTATGAAAAAACCATAAACATCAATGTCATTGAACTCAACCCCACTCCCGGAGACTTTCCCGCAACCGCCTCAGAATATTTACTTCCTGAGTCTGACTGGGTATTTTTAACCGCCACCTCTATTCCTAACAAAACCTTTCCCCGTCTGGTGGAATTGTCAAAGGATGCTACAGTGGTACTAATGGGACCGACACTTCCCTGGTTAGGAGAATTTTCTGATTTTGGCATCAATTATTTAGCTGGTGTTGCCGTTACTCATCCTACTGCCTTAAGGCAAACTGTGGCTGAAGGGGGTGGGGTTAGAATCTTTGAAACAGGAATCCAATATCATTTGTTATCCTTAGGTTAAGGCGTTTTAGTAAAATAACTTAATAATCTGAGAAGTCCAGCAAAAAGTGGATTTCAGGGAAAAACCTTTAAGTATTTTCTTATTTTTCTCCGTATAATTCAGTAGGATTGAGTTGGAGAGGCTTTTCAAAAATAGTATAAACCTCGTTGTGAGCAACATACCCTTCATTTTAGGCTAAAGATAGTCAATTGGTTGCCAACAACAGTAAAACGGTGCATATTTGCTATGTATACCCCTGTCAAAGAAAATGTTAAACTCGAAACCCTGAAATTGTTTCAAGAGTATCAAAAAACACCAAAAACTAAACTAAGAAATAAAATTTTAGAATTAAATTTTGGATTGGTTCGCAAAGAGGCACATCATTGGGTTCATCAATGTCCAGAAAGCTATGAAGATTTAGTGCAAGTCGGTAGTTTAGGTCTAATTCGTGCCATTGAACGGTTTAATATTGAAAAAGGTCATGCTTTCAGTTCATTTGCTGTTCCTTATATTCGGGGAGAAATTCAACATTATTTGCGGGATAAAAAATATACAGTTCGTATTCCCAGACGTTGGCTAGAATTGGGAAGACAGTCTATGAATGTGCGCCAAGAATTTAGAGAAAAATTTAACCGTCAACCAACAGATTCAGAAATTGCTCAAGTCTTAGAAATTTCCTTAAAAGAATGGCAAGAAATTAAGCTTGCGTTTCAAAATCGAGAACCAGTCAGTTTAGATGTTAAAGTGAGTAACGATGGGGAAGGACAAACCAGTTTAGGAGACTTAGTTCCTGATGCCAATTATCGCAGTTTTCAACTCGCACAAGAAGATCAAATTCGTCTCCAACAAGCATTAGAACAATTAGAAGAAAAAACTAGAGATATTCTCGAGTTTGTTTTTCTCAAAGACTTAACCCAAAAAGAAACAGCGGAACAATTAGGTATTAGTGTCGTTACAGTTTCTCGTCGTGTTAAAAAAGGACTAGAAGTGCTTAAGAGGGATATGAATAAAGAATTATGTTAATTAATAATAAAAAAGTATAATATAGCAGTTTCCATACTTGTGAGGTAACAACTCTTCTAGTTTTAGGATTTAGGAGTTCGGGAGTTCAGAGGTTGAATATTATATGAAACCCGCTTAATCACTCAACGTTAAAATTCCTACTGTAAATCAATCTTCCCCTGCCTCCTCTGCTCACCTTATCTTAACGTATGGTATTCAACAGGATTTCATATTAGCTGTACCTCATGAGTCCAGGAAATACTATATTAACGCCCTATTTGTTAATTACGTAGGGTGTTAATACCGTGTGACTATAGGAAGCCAAACACTTGTATATCGTAGTTCTTAATAAAATAGGGTTACTTTAGCTTTGACTAGAAATAAGCAAAAATTATTATTTTGACTATATCAAAAACTCGCCATAAGAGAGTAAAATTATAGTAAAAGTAGGCGACAATAATGTCCCAAACTAACTTACCCGCTACTGAAAAGAAATCCTCTCATTTCAGCATTGACTGGAACAAAGTCGGTCGTATTATGCTGAAATACTCCTTACCTATCAATCCCATGAGTACCCTACCTGATGACAGGGGAAAAGATAGAAAGGACTTACTTATTTGTCTGGACTGTATTCAAAGTGCTAATCGTAGCAACCGTTATTCAAAACACCTTCAAATCAAATCATCCCCATTCAAATGTGTCTTATCTGAGGGATTAAATAACTATGAAAAAGAATCATTATTTAAACAAATCTGCAATTTAGATACAGAGCAAACAGACAGACGTAACATTGCCATTATTGGGGAATCAGGAACAGGAAAAAGTCTTTGTTTACAAACCTTAGCCCATTGGATGTTAGACAAAACAGACTATATTCCTATTTGGGTGTCTCCTGAACAATTGACAACCCTTACCCTCAAAGATTATTTAACCCATAAATGGCTAACGCAATGCTCCAAACATTATGGGATACAGCAGCAACTGTCTCAAGAATTTTGGCAAGCATCCTTTAAAGCATTATTACAGAGTGGCAGAATTTGGTTATTGGGGGATGGCATTGATTACTTATTCCCTAAATCTATCAATCATGGGACTGGTTCGCCTCTTGCCTTCTTAATACAACAACAAGAACCCCTAGGCAATTCCCATCTAATTCTTACCTGCCAAACAGTTAGCTGGAAAATGCAACCCCAAGCTTTAGTTCAATTTGATATCTATCAAACTCAATCCCTATCAGGTCAAAGCGAAATCCAACAATTTGCTCAACAATGGTTATGTCCTTATTCATCCCAAAGAAACAATTTAGAGGTAAAAGAAAATTTAGGAGAAAAATTATCCACTTTGTTAAGCCAACCCCAGAATCAACATCTGCAAACATGGCTAAAAAATCCCCTGCGTTTATCCTTATTTTGTCGTTTTTGGCAGAAAAATCCTCAAACGTTACCCCAAACATCCGCCACACTTTATCAACGTTTAGTGGATGAATTTTATCAATGGCAGGTAGAAAACAGTTCCATTACCTCCAGAGAACAGCAACCGTTACATCAATTTTTAACTCACTTAGCATTTAATCATCGGCAAACAGTAGACGCTTCTGTGCCTATTTCTCATGAGATGATTGAGGATCGTTCGTCGTTACTTTTTGTGAGTTTGCAACTCCATTGGTTAAGACCCGTAGGAATGGTAACTCAACAAGAAAAACAGAATCAATATCGATTTGAAGATCAAACCTTTGAAGATTATTTTGCTGCTTTAGGAATTGAGAGTTGGCACTATTTTTTGGCAAAACAGACAACAGCTTTAGAGATGTTTAGCGACCAATGGCAGCAGATTTTGTTGTTTTGGTTAGGAAGAGAGGACATTGCTTCAGAAGAAAAAGAAACCCTGATAAAAGCCTTAGTTAGTTTTAAAGATGAATGTGGTCAGGACAATTTTTATGGTTTTAGGGCTTATTTAACCGCAGCCATCGCCTTGTCAGAATTTCCTGATTGTTCTTTAGGAACAGAGATCATAGAACAATTGTTTGTATGGGCATGGGCAGATAAGGATTGCTCAAACTTACGTAGTCTAGCAGCTAGAGAAGCGATTAATTTTCTTTATCGGCCTTTGGTGATCACTCATTTAATTAACCTGATTCAAAATAATTCACAACCGTCACAGCAACAACAAGGATTAGACTATTTAGAACGATTGGCCAAAGGAAATAGAGAAGTTATCGGTGTTTTAACTCAATGTCTGCAAAACAGCGAAGATAAAACTAGGGGTTGGCAACTGGCCCAAACCTTGGGAACCATTGATCCAGGAAATGTTACAGCTATCAATTTTATTGTTGAAAGGTTAGAAACCGCTAACAGTGAACAAGATTATCAAAAAGCTTTTTTAGGATTAGAAAAAATCGCTAAAGGACAGGGACAGGGGGTTAAAGCCTTAGTTCGTTTATTACATCATCAACCGACTGCTAATTTAAGACGACGAATCTTTCAATGTTTAGAAATTGTAGGTCAAGGCAATGCAACAGCCATTGCTATTTTAGTCCAGTTAATTCGCACAACAAAAGACGCAACCACCAGACGACAAGCCGCAGAAAGTTTAGAAAAAATTGACCCAGGAAATCCTACCGCTATCGCTGGTTTAATTAAATTAATGGAGACAGCAAGCTCTCAAAGTCTTCGTCAAGAAGCGGTTTATAGTTTGGGAGAAATTTGTCCAGGAAATCCTCAAGCGATCGCTGCTTTAGTTCATCTACTTGAAGAAAATAATGATATTTATCTTCGTTGGATTGCGATTAGTAGTTTAGGAAAAATTGCCTTAGGAAATCAAGAGGCGATCGCTATTTTAGAAAAATTAATTAATGGAGATGAACCTTTATTAATTCAAAAAGAAGCGTTAGACAGTTTAGGAAAAATTGATCGAAGTAATCCCATGATTGTTAAAGTATCCATGCAATTGATGGAAGAAGTAGAGGATGAAGAAATTTATCGAGAGATTGCAGAAAACTTAGGAAAAATTGATCCAGGTAATACCACCTCTATCAATGCTTTAACTAAAATTTTACAACTATCAACAGATGAGTTTGTCCTACGTCAAGTTGCTGTTAGTTTAGGGAAAATTGATCCAGACAATTTAGAAGCATTACGGGTCTTGGTTAATCTAATTCAATCCACTAATGATCCTGACATTCGTAGTTTAGCTGCTGAAAGTTTAGGGGAAATTGGAGGAGGAAATCCTGCTGCGATCGCCACATTAATTCGACTGTTAGAAACCAGTTCTCATGTGGAAAGTTGTCGTTGTGCCGCTAAAAGTTTAAGTAAAATTGCCGTGGGAAATAAAGAGGCGATCGCTACTTTTCTCAAAGTTTTACCAACCATTCAACAACAAGACTTAGGAAAACAAATTGCCGAAGGATTAATTACTATTTTGTCAGCAAAACAAATGCCTCAAGTGGTTAGTCAACTACGAGATCATCTTCTTGAGAGATCGTCATCAGACTATTCACCTTGTTATCAAGTGATGTGGCATTGCGCCCAACATTTATCTTATCAAACCTTTACCGAAGCTTGGCATCAACGCAGTTTACCAAGGAAACTTTCATTATCTTCTCAAACTTCTAAATCTGAGACAACAAAAACCCTCACTTTTCTTGAGAAGTTACAACACCAACTAAAAAACAATGCTGACTTAGAGTCTACTCATGTCATTTGGATCGAGAGTCGTCGCTTTATCGATCCAGATAATCCTGCTATCGATATTTATGATCAAATGTTAGAACAAGATTGTTCAGCGTTTGAACATGGTTTACCAGAAACCCTCTCTAAACTTCGTCTTTATTGGCATCTATTACAAAAAAAATCGACTAAAAACCCTTTGATTTTACTGTTCTATGATGAAGGTAATTCTAGTTTATCGTCCCATCTTTTAAAGAGTTTAGCTAAATTTAAGGGAATCATTGCGATTATAACGAAACAGGAACCATCAGGATTATCTATTTTTTCTCCTGATGATCCCCAGTTAGGGCAAACCCTCATAAACTGGATCACTCAAAAACTATAATAGACCCACATAGTGTAGAGGTCCATGACCGGTAATCAACTCAATTAATAATCCAATAAACCCGATCATTGCTAATCTTCCATTCCAAACCTCAGCAGCAGTTGTCATTCCCCACTGCCAACGTTCTTGAGGATACATTTTCATGTTTTCTTTAGGATGGGTAACAGAGTCAAAAGTTACGGGGGGTTCTTGAAGAGAATGGGTAACCAAGTCCGTTAATGCGTCAATAAAAAGAGGATGAGTATTTAAGGCAGGAACCCTCAGAAAATTGGTAATTCCCGCTTCTTCAGCAACTTCACGGTATTCAATATCAATTTCTTGTAGGGTTTCGATATGTTCTGAGACAAAACTAATAGGAACTACTAATAAATCTTTAACCCCTTGTTCCCCAAGTTCTTGTAATGCGTCCTCTGTGTAGGGTTTTAACCATTCCACAGGGCCAACTCGACTTTGATAAGCCAGCGTATAAGCATTGGGTCGGTTGAGGGTTTTGATGATTAAACGGGTACAAGCTTCAATTTCAGCTTGATAGGGATCACCCGCTTCCTCGACGTAGCTTTGAGGAACCCCGTGGGCGCTGAAAAAGATATGAATTTGCTCAGGGTTAGGACATTTATCCAATTCTTGGGCAATAAGATCAGCCATTGCTTTTAAATAAAGAGGATGATCGTACCAAGAAGGGACTAACGTATATTCGATCTGTCTTAACATGGGATCCGCTTCCCACATTTCTTCAAGTACCCGAAAACTTGAGCCACTGGTACTGATAGAAAATTGAGGGTAGAGGGGAAGAATCACTAATTTGCGGAGGCGATCGCGTTTAATGCGGGCAATGGCTTCTTCGGTGAAAGGATACCAATAGCGCATTCCAATGTAAATACTAGCTTCTTGACCTACTTCGGCCAATCGCTGTTCGAGGGCTTCTCCTTGGGCTTCTGTAATCTTTCTCAGGGGTGAACCTCCCCCAATTTGGCGGTAATTTTCTTGGGATGTATTGGTTCTAAGACTAGAGATGAACCAAGCCAAGGGTTTTTGTAGCCAAGGGAAAGGTAGTCGGATAATTTCTGGATCAGAAAATAGATTAAACAGGAAAGGGCGAACATCTTGTAATTGTTCTGGACCCCCTAAATTTAGTAATAAGACCCCAACGCGATCCATAATTTTATATAGCTAGTTAACATTTTTTGATTCTTTAACTAAGTGTAACAATATTTGAACCGCTAATAACAGTTTTCAAGCGATCGGGTAGAGTTCGAGATTAGAACCTTGATAAAACCGAGGTCTTCAATCCGACATTTCAAGATAAACTAAAAATAACCACTGAATACCAATTGTCAAAAGTTACTAGAGATTGAATGGATATTTTTCTCCTTCTACCTCTGTTACTTCCTACTCCCTACTTTTCTCATCCTATCTACCTAAAATCATGCCCTCTCAACTTCGAGTTTACGTTCCCGATCATCCCCTCATTAAACATTGGTTAGGAGTCGCCCGTGATGTCAATACGCCAGGGGTGTTATTTAAAACCGCGATGAGTGAGTTAGGGCGGTGGTTAACCTACGAAGCAACCCGTTACTGGTTCCCTACCCTAGAAACCACCATAAGCAGCCCTCTAGCCCCTTGTCAGGCGACTCTTATTAACCCTGAAGTGCCTATTGTCATTATTCCTATTTTACGGGCTGGACTTTCCCTATTAGACGGGGCGCAAACTTTACTACCCTTAGCTTCTATTTATCACCTCGGCTTAGTACGAGATGAGGAAACCTTAGAAAATAGCTGTTATCTGAATAAGTTACCCGAAAAATTTGCCCCCAATACCCAGATTATTATTTTAGAACCCATGTTAGCCACTGGGGGATCAATTATGACGGCTATGAAGGAAATTGCCCAACGAGGAGCGGATATTAGTTTAATCCGTATTATTTCTGTTGTGGCTGCCCCCCCTGCTTTGCAACAATTAAATACACATTACTCGAGTTTGAACATCTATACCGCTATTATTGATGAAGGGATTAATGAACAAGGTTACATCGTTCCTGGTTTGGGGGATGCTGGCGATCGCGCTTTTGGAACCTAGTCTATAATTAATATTAATCCTCAAAAAAAATTACTAATAATTAATATTCAGGTCAATTCTTATGAGTCAACGAGATGGATTTACAGGGGGATTCCTCACCGGAACAATTGTCGGTGGCATTGTCGGTGGAATCATCGGAGCAGTGGTTGCGTCTCGTCTTGATAATAATGAAGAAGAAAATCAATCCTCATTATTTCAATCAGATAAACGAGAAAACTTAAGTTCTGAAGAAAGTATTGAAATTGCTCGTCATCGCTTAGAAGATAAAATTGCTCAACTCAATCATGCTATTGATGATGTTCGCCAACAACTGAGTCCAGTGGAACAGCATTCCATGGAATCGGATACTTCATTAGATTAACCCTTTCTCTAGAATAATTGCTAATTTTCATCAAAACTTAATATGGGTCATCGATTTGTCAAAATTTGATGACCCATCTTTTATTATCTTGAAATTCCCTGCAAAGAGGATGAAAAGCTTATTTCAGCCATTCTTGGAGAGCCACAGAGGAGTGCTTGAGGAAAATTTTGACCGTAACTATTAATAATTATTTTCAATAATGCTACAATACTTCAGGCGAATAATAAAAATTGATTCTATTGACCGTGAGTAAGTTATCAAGACGACTATTTTTAAGTGGAAGTACAGCCGTAACCGTTGTTGGAGTTAGTCAACTAATGACCAGTTGCGGCAATAATAACAACAGTGATGCCCCTAGTTCCCCCACAACCCAAATAACAGGAGAAGTAAACCTCTATTCTTCTCGTCACTACAACACAGACACAGAATTGTATGACGGGTTTACCCAAGAAACCGGCATTAAAGTTAACCTGGTAGAAGGTAGTGCAGACGAACTAATTGAACGGATTAAAAGCGAAGGGGATAATACCCAAGCGGATATTTTAATGACGGTAGATGTCGCAAGATTATGGCGGGCCGAAGAAGCAGGAATTTTTGCCCCTACCAGTTCTGTCGTTTTAGAAGAGAAAATTCCAGCATCCTTGCGTAACCCAGACGGTTTATGGTTTGCCTTTACTAAAAGGGCTAGGGTGATCATGTATAACCAAGATAAGGTAAAACCTGAAGAATTATCTACCTATGAAGACTTAACTGATCCAAAATGGAAGGGCCGGATCATCATTCGTCCGTCTAGTAACATTTACAATCAATCTTTGGTAGCCTCTTTAATTGAAGCCCACGGAGAAGAAAAAACCGAAGAATGGGTTAAAGGGTTTGTGGACAACTTTGCACGGGAACCTCAAAGTAATGATACAGGACAAATCAAAGACGTGGCCGCAGGAGTAGGAGATCTTACCTTAGCTAATACCTATTACCTCGCGCGTATGGCTAAAGACGATGATCCCGCCATGAAAGAAGTGGTCGAAAAAGTCAAAATCTTTTTTCCTAACCAAGACGGTAGGGGAACCCATGTTAATGTTAGTGGGGCTGGAGTGGTCAAAAATGCCCCTAATGCGGAAAATGCTGTTAAATTTTTAGAATATTTAACCAGTGATACCGCACAAGAATTTTTTGCTAAGGGTAACAACGAATATCCTGTGGTAGAAGGGGTAAGCGTTGACCCAGTATTAGACAGTTTTGGAACGTTTAAAGCAGATGATACCAATATCGCTGCCTTTGGTCCAAATTTAGCTACTGCCGTCCAGGTGATGAACCGGGGAGGGTGGCAGTAGTTGAGTGTGAGGATTGATAGGGAGGGTGGGAAGAGAGGGGAGTGTGGGAAGACTAGAAGAATATCAATATTTTTCTCTCCCTGCTCCCTGCTCCGGCGCTCCCTGCTCCCTCCCTTGTCTCCTTGCAAAAACAAATAAGTATAATGATAATCATTATCAATTTTTGAACTGTGTGAGGAAATGAATGATCAACCGCTTTTTTCCGTTTAACAATGTAATCCTAGTTTTCGGAATGATTTTGTTTTCTGCGTCTACCACTCAAGCTTTACCTATTCAAGACTTGTCTTTAAGAGAGTCTCGTAGTGAGTTTCTGCGTCGTCAAGGTAGGGTGTCCTTAGAAAAAGGAGAAACATTACCCTTGCCGGCGTTACCAAAGCCGGATCAAAACTTTAAGCTAAGACAGTCTCGCGATGGCTTTTTGAACCCAGCAAGTCGTAAGCAGTCTTCTATGTCGCAAGTTACCAGTGTTTCTGAGTTACAAGACATTTCTCCAACAGAATGGGCTTATGAAGCCTTACGGGGACTGGTAGAACGGTATGGTTGTATTGTAGGTTATCCAGACCGAACATTTCGAGGCAATCGAGCTTTATCCCGTTACGAGTTTGCTGCGGGGTTAAACGCCTGTATGAATACTATAGAACGATTAATCCAAGAAAATGTTGCCGTTTTGCGGGAAGATATCGAAAAGTTGAAACGGTTAGCCCGAGAGTTTGAACAAGAATTGATGGCTTTGGATGCGCGGATCGATAACTTGGAGTCAAGGGTATCTTTTCTTGAAGATCACCAGTTTTCCACCACTACCAAGCTGACTGGGGAGTTTGTTGTTGGTTTAACTGGCATTACCAGTGGAGAAAGGAATGGAGGTATCGAAGAAATTAACAAAACCACTAATTTTGGTTACAGGGGACGGTTAGAACTCAATACAACATTTGATGGTAACGACTTACTCTACACCCGTCTTGCAACAGGCACTGTACCCGCCTATTCTGACATTACAGGGACGTTTGAAGGGGAATTAGGCTTTTCTCAACCTGACGGGAGCGATCTTGCCATAGAACTGATTATTTACGAGTTTGACCTCGCAGAAAATATCAGAATGTTTATTGAACCCGTTGGTGGTGCATTTGATGACTTTGTGCCTACAGTCAACTTCCTGGACGGTGATGGGGCTTTTGGGGCGATTTCCGCCTTTGGTAGTCGTAACCCTCTTTATTATATGGGTGAAGGTCCTGGTATTGGTTTCCAAGGACGTTTGTTTGAAGTGTTTGAATGGAGTGGGGGTTATTTAGCCACCGATGGGAATGATCCAGCATTGGGTGCAGGGATGTTTAATGGTCCTTATGGAGTCATTGGACAGTTTGCTTACGAACCCAGTGATAATTTTAAAGTGGCGTTTACCTATGTTCATGGCTACAATAATTTAGATTCTGGAACAGGGACTCGTCGCTCTAATTTTCAAACCTTTATTGAAGAAGAATTTGAGGATTTTGAAGCCTCTGTGAATACGGTTAATAATTCCTATGGGATGGAATTTACTTGGCGTATTTGGGATAAATTTGTTTTAGGGGGTTGGGGCGGTTTTACCAGTACCAGAACCCTTGGTGCCATTGATATTGGTCCAGATTTTGATGTGATCCAAAGGGGTAAATTAGATATTTGGAATTGGGCGGTAACTTTAGCGTTTCCTGATGCGTTTAAAGAAGGAGATACCGGAGCGATTATTGTGGGGATGGAACCTTGGGTTTCTAAAGCTGATATTAATTTGCCGGATGATTTAAGACGAACGGATCGAGATAGTTCTTTTCATATTGAGGCAATTTATCAATATCCTGTTAACGATAATATTTCGATTACTCCTGGCATTATTATCATTACAGAACCTGATTTTGATGATAGGAATGAGGCTTTAGTTATCGGTACTATTCGGACAACATTTACATTTTAAAGTATTTGGAGGAAAGTTAATTATGAATTCTTCATAATCTAGTGCTACAGTTTGAAAAACCTTCTAACTAGGAATAATTCATGAATTATTCCTAGCTCAAAAACTAAACTTTCTTGCAGGACAAAAGATGAAACAAATTGTGAAAACCTATTTGAGAGAACTGCCTGTTGGTGCCATCGGTTATGTCGTAGGATATGACAAAATTTTTAAAGGTTATCAAGGGAAATTATTAGCGATGGGATTAACTCCAGGAACTCGATTTATTGTCATTCGTCAAGCTTGTAAAAATTGGCCTGTTATCCTAGAAATTAACGGTAACTTAATCAAATTAAGCCAACCTGAAGCTGATGCTTTATGTATCGAAGAAGATGAATAATTATGTCACAATTTTCACCAAATTTACCGTTTAATAATTGGAGCCGTCGCCAACTATTACAAGGTTCATTAACTCTGTTAGGATTAGGGTTAGCAGGGGGAACTCTAGGGTTAAAGCATCTAGTTTCTCAGGTTAATTCTACGGTTAAAATCCCTGATATTGAAATAGATAAAAATCCTATTTTAGATAACCCTTTTAACCCCATGACCATCCTTAGAGAGTTTGATTATGGCATAATTAAACAGGAAAATGGACAAAAAATTAGACAGTACGAAGTAACAGCAAAAAGTAGTTTACTTCAGCTTAATAGTAGCCTTAATTTTATTACCTGGAATCTTAATGATCGTGTTCCTGGACCAACTTTAAGAGCTAAAGAAGGAGAAAGAGTTCGTATTATTTTTCATAACGAAGATGGCCATTCCCACACCCTACATTTTCACGGAACCCATCCATCAGAAATGGACGGAGTAACACCCATTCGTCATGGTAAAACTGCCGTCTATGAATTTGAAGCAAAACCCTTTGGAGTCCATCTTTATCACTGTCATGTTGCCCCTGTAACTCGTCACATTAGTAAAGGGTTATATGGGATGTTTATTGTTGATCCTCCCTCTCCTCGTCCCCCCGCAGATGAGATGGTTATGGTGTTAGGTGGATACGATATTAATAACCAGCAAAAAAATGATGTTTATGCTATCAATGGTATTCCTAACTATTATCGAGATCATCCTATTCCTATCTACCAAAATCAGTTAATTCGACTTTATATTTTGAATATGATTGAGTTTGATCCTGTGGCAACCTTTCATATTCATGGCAATATGTTTAAAGTATATCGTACAGGGAGAACTTTATTCCCAGATGAAGAAACTGATATGATTACAATGGGGACAGCAGAACGCCATATTTTGGAGTTTTCTTATCAATATCCTGGAAAATTTATGTTTCATCCCCATCAAGATATTATCGCTGAATATGGATGTTTAGGAAAATTTAATGTGATTGAAAATTCAGTTATATACAATTAAAATAATCAAACAAATAATGATCCCAAAAAGGAGTTAAGATGAAAAAATTAAGCTATTTATCTTCTTTACTACTGGTTCCTTTTGCTGTTACTTTAACCAGTTGTAGTACCCCTTCACAAAATCAAGAAACAGCACAAACCGATCAAACTGAAGTTGTTGAAACCAAACCTGAAAATGAAGATAAAGATTACTTAGTCAGTTTAGGATTAATGAAAGGTCATTTAATGGTGGCACAACAATTAATTGCAGAGGGAAAATATGAAGAAGCAGAACCCCATGTAGGACATCCAGTAGAAGAACTATATGGAGACATTGAACCCCAACTTAGTAAACGGAATGTTACCGATTTTAAAACCACTTTAAATCAGTTTCATGATGGGATTAAAACGAATCCAAAATCTGAAAAAATGAAAGAATTGTATGAGAGTTCAATGACAGCTATTGATCAAGCGATCGCAGCAGTTCCCCCAGAAAAACTAGAATCTCCTGAAACCATTTTACCTGTCATGAATGGACTTTTAAAAACAGCCAATGCAGAATATAAAGCAGCGATCGCCGATAATAAAATTGTGGAATTAATTGAATATCAAGACTCTATGGGATTTGTCGTTTATGCAGAGGAACTTTATCAACCCATTGCTAAAACCATGAGTGAAAAATATCCTGAAAAACACGAAGTTATTACTACCACATTAGAAGAATTAAAGACAGCTTGGCCTTCGGTTAATGCACCAGACACTCCTGTTATGTCCCCTGAAAAAGTAGATGAATTAGTGACAAAAATCCAAGAAAGTAGTACACTATAATCGAATTTAGGATAATCTGTTGACCTAACCAAAAAAATGTAGGGTGGGCAAATGCCTAGAACAATCTGGTTTGATCAATAAAGATCATTTGTTCTGCCCACCTTACCTATCAATCAATATCAATGGTTCAGACAACTCCCATCTTCCCTATGAGGTGTAGGATCTAAAGTTGGTATATTCCCTTTCATAACTCCATCAATTGCTGCTAAGGGATCGGTTTCTGAGGTAATATAAACCGTAATACCACGACGACTTAAACGCTCTTTTAACCCTACTCCAGCCTCTCCAGTAATTAATATACTATGGTCTAGAGGATGAGGTGTGATATCATCATTATGAAGATCATGGAATGTAGGTTGACTCTCAGGAACTTCCAACTTCTGCACTAAAGTGGGTTCTGTATTTTGAGTTGCTTCATATACTAAGAATTTTCGAGCGCGACCAGTTTTTCCTGTAATCGTCTGAAAATCATCACTCACAAGGGCAAGCTTCATAATTTAATTACCTAATTTTAGTTCCAAAATGTTAGCATGGAATACTAACTAAAGTATTAAAACTAATAAAAAATTAACGGGAAAGTAGAGAAAATTTCCCGTTTATTATTGAGAATTAATTTGCCCTTTAAATTAGCTTAAAGCTTGAGATAATTGAGACAATTGTTGATGATTTAAAACCTTACGTAACGTCTGAGCAATATGATGGGGATCTAAACTGACTAAAACATAGGGTAATTTTGCTGAAGCTAATTGTTGTAAAGCAACACTTATTTCAATTTCGTTTTCTTGTTTTAGTTCAATATAGTCACTATTTTGTTTTAATTCCTTAATAATAACAGGAGCAAGGGTCGCATAAGAATGTTGAGGGTTAGCAATCGCATCTGAGGCAGTTTGTGTTAAGGTTTGCCAATTATCAATATCGGGAAAAAGCTGACCTAGTTTACCGCATAATTGTTGTAGACTTTGGCGATTTTTAGTATTCGCTTTTTCTTGAAATAAAGATAACATTTGGGTCAATAACCCCTTAACCTGAGCAAAAACATCTCCATGATTAGGCTCTTCATCTTCATTGAGAAGTTTATTAAGATAGGCTTGAAGTTCTACAAAAGAAGGTTCTGCTTCTTCAACAATTTTATCCGCTTCTTCTGCCTTAAGTCCAAAGTTTGCTTGAAGTTTGTCAATTAAATTCTGTAGAACATCATATCCTTTCAAGAACAAAGATTCTAGCTTTTGATCAGTAGCAACCTTATTTTCTCTGAGAATTTTAAACGAATCTTCTAACCGATGAGCAATTTTTTGAATGCTACTATAACCTAACATAGCCGCTCCCCCTTTAATAGAATGAGCAGCCCGAAACATTTCATTGAGTCGTTCTTGATCTTCTACCACGGCAGATAGTTCTAAAAGTCCCGTTTCTAGGGTTTCTAAATGTTCTTTTGCTTCTTCAATGAAATAACCCAGTATCTTTTGCTGATCCACAATGGTTCCCCCTATGATTCATCAGATAAACTTGATTGTTTTCGTCCAATCTAATCCTTAAGCGTACAATTTTATGATTCCCTCAAATCAACAAAAGGTAACACAATTTTCAAGGCAAAAGGCAAAAGCCTCGGTAAAGCGACCATAATGTCCTAATCTATATTAAGTAGATCACGAATCTCCTCTGCTCCCCGCTCCCTTGCAGCCCCAACAAGCAAGTTTTTGATCTACTGATACTTTATGTCATCCCAGGAGTTTCCTTGTGAAAACACTATCCCTCGAAACCATCAAGCAAGATTATCCCTATCAGTATTTTGGGGCCCATCCTAACAAAGATACAACAACCTTCCGAGTCTATGCTCCCCGTGCGACAGGGGTTTACCTGATGCGTGAAGGCACTGGATGGGATTGTTTTGCTGAACCTATGACCCAAAATGAAGAGGGAGTTTGGGAAATTACCATTGCTGAAAATCTCACCTGGAAGGAGTATAAATACTATATTGAGAATAAAAATGATTATCTAAAAGAACCTTATGGGATGGCCCGTATTGATCCGTTTAGTCCCCAGTTGGCAGTCACTTGGGGAACCAATGGTAGTCGTAATTTTAATAGTATTGTAGGCGATCGCAATTATTTTGAGTGGACTCATAAACATCTTGAGCGGGGTCATGAACCCATGAGCATTTATGAAATGCACCTATCGACCTTTCACGATGGGAACTATCGGGACATTGCTCACAAAATTGTGGATCATTTAGGGTATATAGGGTTTACCCACGTTCAGATCATGCCACCTTTTCAAACCCCCATTCATGAGTCCTGGGGATATTTAGTCGGGTGTCCTTACGCTATTTATGAACGTCATGGAACGGTGGATGACTTTAAATATTTAGTGAATCACTGTCATGCTCATGGTATTGGGGTGATTGTGGATGTTCCTTTAGGGTTTGGGGTACAAGACTGGGACTGTGGACTAGCTAACTATGACGGAACCGAACTCTATCACCATTCTGGAGCAAGGGGTTGGAATAATCAATGGAATAGTCGTATCTACAATGTGGGGGATACTTACGTTCAAAATTATCTGATTGGACTGTGTACCTATCTGCATCATGAACTTGGGGTAGACGGTGCGCGCATTGATGCTGTCGCTTCTCAAATCTTTTTTGACTACGATCGCGGTTTTTGGGACTGGCCAAAAAATGATCGTGAACAGGTTGCTTTGGAAAACTGGGAACTGTTTAATAATTTAGGAGGCGATCGCTATTTTGAGGAACGGGGATACTGGTTATCAGAAGCAGTAGATTTTGCGGGACTTCGTTTTTTGCGGGACTTACACGCCCGTTTACGCCATACCGCACCAAACTTTATTACCATTGCTGAAGAATCACGGCGCGTCTTTCCTAGACTAGCTTGTCCTGTGGATGAAGGGGGACTAGGGTTTACCTATGCCCAAAACATGGGGGAAATGCACCGTATTAGAAATTATTTACAAATTCCTATTGAGCATCGTTTAATTGAGCATATTGAGATTCTGATCCACAATAAAAGTGCAGAAAAGATGGTCAACGCCATGAATACCCATGATGAATGTGCGAATGGTAAGGTTCGATTGATCACAGAATTGGGTAATCATATTCCCCTGGTTGGGTTGGCCGCCCTTTGCTGGTTTCGACCCGGCGCACCGATGATTTTCCAAGGGGATGAATTTGGCGAAGAGGGCTATTTTGATGTGTTTCAGGGGGTTGACTGGTCAAAAACAGGCTCTCATGCTGCTATTCATCAACAACAGATTACCAACAATTTTCATGATCTTAATCAGCTTCTTCGTAACGAACCAGCTTTGGCCCGTCAGGGAATTAATTCTATGATTCGCAATGGGTCTAATAATGAGCGTAAATGGTTTAGTTTTATTCGATGGGGTGGAGATATTGGCTTTGAATCTGATAAATGGGAAGATCACAAGGATGATATTATCTTTGTTCGTAATGAAAGCTACTACACCGTAGAATGTCACGTGGAAATCTATGTACCCGTGTACGCAGAATATATGGTTATTTATAATTCCATTGACCAACGCTATATCGGTTCTCAACCATATAATCAACACGATCCCTACTGGACTATCCATAGTGCAGGACAGTTTCTCTATTTCGATCTTCACCCCTATCAAAACATTGCGTTTAAATTGAAACCTCGCTAAATTCAGTAGATCACAAAGATCCTAGTTAGGATTGCGGGGTCGCTCGTCTCCCTGCTCCCTTGCAGCCCAAACAAGTAAGTTTTCGATCTACTGAAATTGTCTGAGTCAAATTCTATAGCAGTAGAAAAATAAGCGACGGACATGGTTTGTCTGTTTAATTGTCATTTTAGATCCGCTTATTATCGTAGAGTAATGTTCTTTCTCCCCCTGCCTCCTTTGCTTCCTCTGCTCCCTCTGCCCTCTCCATATGATTATCTACTTTCTGAAGCGGATTTGGTATCATTCCGAGGGAACGAGCAATCTCATTAACATCCTAACCATAATGCGTTGCGCTTTAGGTTCTCTCGTCTACTGTTAACAATTGCTGATAAGAATACTCAGATTTTTTTATCTTTTAAGCACCATTTGCTAAAACAGCGTTTATCCTAAAAGGTAGAGTCAGTTTAGAAGGGATTTGTTTTCATTGCCCTATCCTTTCTAGGTTACTGTCATTGTCGTTAAGTCCGGTGGTAATGAAAGAGATCGAACGCTATTATAGAGTATTGGGATTAGAAGTTGGTGCCTCTCTCGAGGAGATTAATCAAGCTTATCGAGATTTGGCTTTTATTTGGCATCCCGATCGCCTACCAAAAGACAATGAAAGATTGTTGGCTAAAGCGGTGGCCAAATTACAAGAAATTAATTATGCCCGTGAACAACTCAAAAGCCATCAATTAGTATCTCATCCCTCGAAAACTGTCTCTGTGCCACGGGAAACCCATTCTCCTTATCCTTATAGCCATTATCCTCAATCTCAAGCCCAACGCCCTTATTATCGTGATTGGAGTGGAGCCGATTTAAAAGGGGCTAATTTAAAAGAAAAGGATCTCTCGGGACGCAAGTTAATTCAAGCGGATTTAAGTTACGCCGATCTCAGTGACAGTTTCTTGCATAAAATTAATTTAGAAGGGGCAAATCTGTTTCGGGCCAATCTATTCCGCGCCAACTTGTTACGGGCTAATTTGCGATGTGCTAATCTACAACAGGTTAACTTAGTTGGGGCTGATCTCAGTGGGGCTGATCTCAGTGGGGCTGATCTCAGTGGGGCAAAAGTAGGATCTGGTAGCCGAATTATGGTGAAATTAACCGGAACGATTCTTAAAGGGACTATTTTACCAGATGGTAGTCTTCATCGTTAAAATTGAATTCTATTTCTCAATTTCAACTAAACGATAATATTCAACATTGTTAATGTCTTTGAAAGAATGAATAAATTTTTCTCTATAACCCTTACTTTCTATAATGTCTCCATCCTCTCCTCTTTGATGATTAGCATTGGGATCACCTTGAAGTACATAAAGACAGCTAGTATTTAGTTCTTCTAATTTTTCTAAATCTTTAATTTGCCATTTTCCGATATCTAATTTATTTTGAACAACATCTACCCCGTATTGATGATATTGACTAGGAGGCATTTTAGTAAAAAATGGAATCATTATATAGGAATAACTACCATAAACATGATCACTATAAATAATACATTCATAAGAAGTTTTATCAGCATAGTTTATGGTTTCTTCTAAAGTTGATAACCAAACATCAGTATGCCAACGGGGATATTCAAACACATATCGCTGACAGTAAATAACTAGGTTAGCAAACATCAGTGTTATGAGCAAAAGTGTAATAATTTGTTTCCAAATGCCTTTAAAAAATCCACTTATTTCACCAACAGCATAACCAGAAATAATAGCAAATAATGGGGTAACAACTAAAGTTCTAACTGCACTATCTGGAGAGATAAAAGCAGCCGGAATAGGATACAATATTAACCATAAATATAATACCCATTTATAAGATTTTTTTTCTTTAAGTAGAAGTAATAAACCTGCAAAAAGTAATGGAATTTGAAAGGCGTAAAGTCCGCCCATATTATTAATTTTATGACGAGGACTGGGATCACCTTTAAAAAATAAAAAATCAGGACTAAAATAAGAAAAATAATCACTAATAATTTTGTTAAAATCTGTTTGAATTCCTACTGTATTAGCCCTTGCCATTCCTTCGGGGGATAATTGATAGATAAGTTGAGGAATAAAAAGAATCGAAAAAGCAATAAAGGCCCATAATGTATAATATCTATTTTTCCAAAGATGTTCCCAATAGATAATGGCTAATCCCAACAAAAATAAAGGAATAAAAACTCTAGCAGAATTATAGGTATAGATACTAATAGAAAATAAAAAACTAGCTACAATTAACCATTGAGGACGTTTAAAACTCTTGAAAAATAACCATAAACTTAAACAAAATAAACAAGGAACTAAAATAGCTCGAAACGTGACACGACTAAAATGAATATGCCAAGGTAATATAGCTAAAAATAAAGCAGATAATAGACCAATTTTATGATTAAAAATTTCTTTAGCTAAATGATAAACAATGAAAACAGTTAAAGTTCCAATGACAGCAGAGGTTATTCTTGCTCCAAATGGATTTAACCCAAATATTTTAATAAAAGGAACCATGAGGTACATATAGAGTCCTTCACGGTAATCATTAGCTGACTTAAAATACCAAGGTAAAAACTCTCCATATTGATCCCGTAAGGTGTGAAGAATTGAATAAGCATCGTAAGCATTGGAAGCTTCATCGGTAAAAAAACCATTAGGAATGCTTCCTAAAAAAGCAACCCTTAACAGGAAAGTCAGGACTAAAATAATAGCTAAAGAGTAAACAGGATATTTTTCAAATTTTAGCATTAGTTAAATAAACAATTTTTACTAATAGAAAAGTGATAGTTATTTTAAAATTCTTCTCCCTTCACATCTTTCTTTAACAACATCAGGAAGATCAAATTCAGCCATAACAGAGTATTCATAAGGAGGATGGAAATAAGAGGTATATAGGAATGGATGAGGGGCTTTTCCTACAATACAAACGTTTTCTCCATCCTTAATACTTCTGAGCATATCTTGATCAATGATATCGGTTCTTTTAACTTGTTCATCAAAAGAAGCAAACTCAGGAATGGTAAAAAAGTAACGAGTTTTCGTGATAAAAATGACCATAAAAACTGCTGCCACTAAGCCTAAGTTTCTAGGATTAATAAATTTTTGAGAGGGTTGTTGTCGAACAAGACGACAGGTCAAATAGCTGTTTAAACTGACAAAAATCATCATCCAATACATATAGTATCTTAGTTCGTAAGCTTGGGGTAATAAAGGAGTAAATAAAGTCATTAAACCCATGATAATTGCAGCTACCCTGGACTCAATATCAAAGTTTTTCCAACATAAATAAATAAATAGGAGAAGATTAAAGACAACATAACCGCCAAAATATCCCCCTAAGCCAAATCTCTCTTCATCCCAAGAAATAAAGTCCATCCCTAAAGTCCAAGGCCAAGGTCTTCTACTATCAAAAGCATCAATTTCTAACACTGATCTTCCCCAACGTAAATGGCGAGGAAGTTTCTTAAGATTTTCGTGCATAAAGCTAGGTGGTGCTTCATTATGATTCAGAACAATGCCCGCGATTTCTACTTTAACAGGATAAAATGGGTTAGCGTAAATGACTATATTTTTAATAGGGGTAACAAAGATAATAATGCTTGCTAAACCACAGAGTAATAAGGTTTTTGACAATTTAATGAATTTATCTTGATCGTTAGCATAAGCTTTCCACGATTGAAGAATAATTTTCAGTAAAACAAAACATAAAATCAAAAAAACCACTGGAATTAACTGAAATTTCATGTTAGCTGCCGTAGCTGCTGAAATGAATATAATTATCCCAGTTTGTTTATTAAACTGAACTTTATTCGTGTATAAAAAATAAGTAGTCAGGATTAAGATAGAAATGCAAACATTACCTGGTAAATCAATATAACTCCTGGCTGCGTGCATATGAACCATCGGTATAGCCAACAGAGAAAGAGAAGCTAAATAAAAAGGTATTTTAACGTAAAATTTGAGATAAGCAATGAAAGTTAATAAGCTAAAATAACACAATAAATTAGTGGCTTCTGGCCGTCCAAAAGTATTCCAAAACAAACCTTGTAACCAATTAGCAAGTAAAGGAAATCCTTGGAAACGATGCTCAATATTTTTTTCAAACGTGAATTGTTCTGGAGAAATAATGCCCCAAATTCGAGCAGCAAAGGGTATATGATACATGAAAGCATCTCCCCCATAATTAGCATCAAAAAAGCTAATTAAAAAGATAGAAGTTAAAACCAATGTGGATAAGATAGTTAAAACTGTTGTTATCTTAACCAAAGATAAAATAGTGATGAGTTGGTTGGTTAGTTGATCAACATTTTTGAGGCGATTATTAAGCTTTAAATCAATGCTTTTTAAATAGTTAAAGCTAAGGATAAAAATTCCTAAAAGACCTAAACAAATTCTGAGGGTTCTTAGTGGGTTGGCAGGAATATAACTGAAATAACCAACCATTCCCAACATTAAAGTTATAGCGATACAAGAAATTCCCCAAAGTAATAAAGGTTGATTGCTTAACTTATAAACGTTAGGAAAATTTTTCAAGCTAGGATGATTATTATAGGACAGAAACACAAATCCTGATAAAGCAAGCCCTATTAAAAAACTAATGAGTGGAATTAGCATGATGTTAAAAGGTTTTTAATGATGGTAATAAAATCATCTTAGAAATAAAGATTAGTATGGGTATTTTTAAAGTCTTTAATTTCAGTTATTTTTGCTCCTTGAACTGAGAGGGTATCATCAAATGTTTCGTTGAGAAAATCGAAATAAAGGTCAATTTTTGCTGTTTCAGACAGATGAATCACCCAGTCACGATAACTAGAAGCCAATAAATTACTATAAGCGTGATAACGGAAAATCGGTTTGTCGCCTATTTTAACACCACAGGTTAAGTCATTGTTGGTTCCTTGTGCTGTAAAAGCAACATCAATTAAATAACGTCCTTTATCAAGAATTAATGGACTTTTTAAGCCAATAGAACCCTTTTCTTTGGTTTGAAAATCCGATGCGTCTAAGGTGGTTACTTCCTGAAAACCAAAAGGAGGATGATAAGGGACTTCTGATAAACGTTCTTGATGAATGTAAAGATTATTGCGAATACCTACACCTGGAGGATAGTCTTTAGCATTTTCGATGGTTTGATAGGTGTTCAAATCAATAGAAATATACCCTTTTTCTAGGAGGAAATCTAAACACCTAGTATCTTCTGGTTGGGTTTCTAAAATTAAATGGGGTTTAGCAGATTCAATAGTTTTTGTCATGCCTTTAATGGCATCAAATTCCGCCCCTTCTATGTCCATTTTGACTAAATTTGGCACTAACTTAGTATGCTCAATAAAATCGTCTAAAGCAATACTTGAAACCTCATAACCTTGAGTTCCTGTCGATTGTTCTGCGTAGATACTATCGTTAAGATGACTCCCTAAATAAATGGGAACTTTGCTGTAGGATTTGTAATAAACGGCAGCATGAAATAACTGCACATTACTACAGCCACTGAGAACAATATTGCGCTGACATTTATCTACAATACGGGGACTGGCTTCAAAAGAACAAACTACCCCTTTAGGTCCCACCATCCGCGACATAACAGTGGTTAAACCGCCGAAGTTTGCCCCAACATCAAAAACCACATCCCCAGGACGACATAAGTCCCTTAAAGCTAATTGTACAGGTGGTTCCCAAAAGTTGCCTTGATACCAGGGAGAAATGCCATAGAGACGAACTTCTTCAAGTTTCTGATTGAGTCCTAATTGTTGGTCAATTTCTGGGGCTAAAGCTTTACTCAGTTTCGCTTTTAACCATTCTTTAAGTTGTTTCATGATTCAAATTTCTCCACTTTAGTTAACCATAAAAATGCGTGTTGTTCGTGACGATTGTCGTTGAAAATTCGATAATCTGGTTTTAATCCTAAACTCTTTTCTTCATCCCAGGTTGCTAAATGTTCTTGTTCAATTTGTTTAGCTAAGTTACGGGTTTGCAGAACTTTTCCTAAAGGGGAAAAACGAGATAATTTAGGCATCCAATCTAAAGAACGATAAGCTTCTAATAAGGTTTCAATGCCTTTAAAATACTGTAAAACTTTTGATTGGGGATTAATTTCTTTTAAGTAGAAACTGAGATTATAAGCATACTCTAAATCGCTACTGGTATGACCACAATAGGATTTACGATAAGCTAGAGATAGATAAATTAATTGTTCTAATTCTTCTGCGCTGCGATTGGCAAAAGCATAGCGAACACCAGCTAAACTTCGATGAACATACCACGCCCTCATATCTTCAATTTCAGCGGCTGGACTTTGGGTGGTTCTTTCATCGGGATAATTCCAAAAAACCCCTAACGTTCTATCAATAACTTTACTTTTAATGTGGGGTAATACCCGACTCTTAAATTCTGTATCGCCTGCCCCTCGAAAGGTACCATCGTAGTAACCAAAACGGTCATGAATTGAGCGACGATATAAGGCACCTACCCAAGATAAATAACAGGTTTCTAGATACACTAAATCTTGTTGGTAAGGGGTACGATTATAGGGCATAATATCGCTAACCCAACTACCTTTTTTATCCACATTCGTGACTAAACTATGACCAATCACCCAATCAATGTCTGGGCTTTTATCTAACTCCTTGGCTAAGGTTTCTAAGGCATCTGGTAAGATAGTTTCATCGACTCCTAAGAAGGATAAATAAGGAGATTTGGCTAAAGAAATGCCTCGATTCCAAGCAGTTTGGATGGTTTCTCTTGCTTGCGATCGCACATAAAGAATGGGTAAGTTTAATTCTGGGGCTAGTTGTTTAAAGACTTCGTATTCATCCCCTGGTGAACCACTATCCACTAAAATAATTTCCCCCTCCCCTGACTGCATCAAGGTTTGATGTTGCAAGGTTTTCAAGAATAAGGGAAGTTTATCAGCAGCATTGTACAAAGAAACAATTACACTAACCCGATACTCGGACTTATCGCGCCGATCATCCACAATTTCGTAATCCCATTCTGAGTTGTGTAAATTATCTTGACGGGCTTTTTCGATGAAATCGTAACACCGTTCTTCCCGTTGTCCCGTTTTGCCGTACATGGCATCAACTACCTCAGCCTCACGGGTAAATCCTTTCTCTTGCAACACCCTTAAGACGTAGGAAAGATCTCCAAAGCGATCGCCATTTAAGAGCCTTAACCCCCGCAACTTATAGGTTGCAGCTACTAACTCATTGCCCCGCAATTCTTCTAAACGGGCAATTTCTCGCCACGCCCGAACGCGATCGATACGGTAACCATTTTTTAGCTTATCACGCCATCCTTGTTCTTCTGACCCAAACGCAGAAGCTAGTTTCCAACATTCTTTGACTTTATTGCCTAAATCTTTCTGATTTAATTCTGAAGCATTGAAGGTATATTTATAGCGTTCAAATAATTGAGGTGACTTTAAGGTTTGGGCGGTTTTCGTTTCTTCGAGGGGTCTTTTTAGTTTATCTTTAGTTTCCGCTAAAGTTTTTTTCAGTTGTTTATAAGTGGGTTTAATTTGGGCTTTAATCTGTTTTTTGGCTGCCTTAACCCCAGGAAGTTTCGAGATACTAAAACCCGTTTGACAGGATTCCCAATAAGAAAGTAATTGACTGTACCATTGAGCTAATTCTTCTTGAGTTTCTACATGAGAAGCAATAGAACAATTATAGATATCTTCCAGATTTGGATCAGTTACCTCTAAATTAGCGTTTGATAACTGATCAACTAAATGTTGTCGATAATCTTCGTAGTTATCTAAAACAGTTTGAAGATCCCGAAGACAAGCATAAATATCATCAATATCAATGGTAATAAAAGGAACCTCTGGAAAGGTTTCTTCTAGAAAACGACAAACCCCGGCACCATTTCCAACAGCCGTGGGACAACCTGAAAATAGGGATTCTAGGGCTAATAAATTCAGCGTATCGTATCGAGAAGGCAGGACAGTTAAGGCTTTACTGGCAAATAATTCTGTCAACGCCTCCCGTTTCATAGGAGGACACATCACCAAATTACTCTGACGATGGTGCATCATTTGTTGCAGATAAACTTGAGAGGATTTGGTGTTGTTATAGTTATAGCTATGAGGTCCAATAATTTGTGCTTTACTGTAGCTAGTTTCCGGTAGCCACCACACTAAATCAATAAAAATATCGGGGCCTTTCCGTTTTTCTGTTCTTCCGATAAAGTTAACGCTAGGTGACTTAACTGAAGGCAAACATTGAGTGGGTCTAGGCAGGTCAAAAAAGTGAAGGGGATTATAATAATAACTATCAAATTCTTCAATATCTTCTCGCCATTCATCCAGATAACTTTTACTAATTCCGTAGCGAATATCGACGACTTTATATTGCATCTTTTCTTGCAGATCGAGAGGAATATTCGCCTGTCCCCAGTCAAACCAATCTAATCGCAGGGTTTTGGATATTTTTCCGTGCATTGAGAGTGCAATACGGTTAAATGTAACTCCATATTGTTTACAAGCAGGTCGTAAAAAAATACCCCATTGTTCATAATCTGGGACATCAATTATATCAAATTGTTGATTTTGGGCTGAAGCAGCAATATTGCTAGCCATAGCAAAAGCCCGTTCTACCCATTTGGGGGGAGTCACTTCAAAAAAGTTTTTAAAATCACTAATTAAAAATTGTTCTTTGTAGGGAATAGCTGTTGCATTGCTTGGTCTAGGGGTGTTTAACGGTTCTTTTTCGGCAATATAATAGAATTCAATTTGAGGATTTTTTTTAATAATACTTCGATAAAAGGTTTGACCACCGCCAACCTTACTAAATAAATCGAAATCAGCAATCAGGACTTTCATAATATACTAAATTAGTCAGTTTTTTTATAGCTTTGCCTTGCTTGAGAGAATCAATTAAGTTTTGGGTTAAGGCTAAGGATGGCATTCGTAAAATCTTAGGCACAACGAGAGAGTTTGTCAACTTATTGGGCAACAAGTTAGTAAGTTTAATATTTAACCTCAAATCAGTTTACAACAACTAATCTAAATAAGTTCTTGATGCTGTTGCTGACGTTGATTCGTTTTCAGAAGTTCCTTAATAGTCAAAAATATTCTGAAAATGGGGGGGGACGAGGTTAAAATAGATCAGTCATTTCTTTTGGTTTCCCAGTCCCTATTGTTATCCTGAACGAAAGTTAAGCTTGAAAAAGGAGTCAGAATACAGGAGTCTCCGAGTCAGGAGAGAAATAGAATGTGTATTCAAACCCCAATCTATTTCTCGCAACTTGTAGAAGTTGGGGTATTAGAGACTTTTTATAAATAAAATCTTAAGACCGTAGGGTGGGCAAATACAGAGATTTATCTGGGCTACCCGTAAATTAGAAAACTTTGCCCACCCTACAAAACTGGTGCTTAATGTTCCTTATATATTGTTTTCTCTAAAAACTCTCCTGTAGAAACAAGAGATTTAGATGAAAATACTTTAACATTGAACACGCAAAAGATAGGGTCGATATTCCTCATATTGAATATACGACCATCAAACATTAAACCGAACTGAGGTTACTATTAAACTGAAAATACAAACAGCTAGGAATTTACTCAAATTCAGATTCAGGCATCAATTGTAAAATCCCCATAGCTAAGGCTTTTGGTTCAAGATATTGAGCTTCAAACACAGCTAACATATCCTTCAAGGTGGGATTACCCCGAGAACTTCCTGTTACTCCCATAGCTACCACCAAACCACAGTATCCCCCTGTTTGTTGACATCTTTGATCCCATTTTTTTCGAGCCTGTTGATGTTCGGGATCATCTTGCATAAATTCTCCAAAAATGAATAAAGTGTTATCTCCCGTTTGCAAAATGCCCAAATCGTACATTAATTCTTCCCAAGGGTCTTCCCCTGGATTAAAACAAACCCCTTGAAGATTGCCCGCTTCTTGGAGGGTTTGAATCATTTGTTTAGCTTTAGGCCGAGAGGTTTGAACCACAACCACTGGCATTCCTTCCCCTTTTGGGGTAGCTTGCTGAGAGGGATAATAGGTTTTTGGGCTATGTTGTAATTGTTCTAGGGTCTTCCAGGGAATGATGCCTAAACTTAAAAAAGAATTGTCAGGAATCAGATCGTCTCCTAAAGGGAATTTGAGCCTATCCTCTTCATCCTCTTGAGCTTCTAACCCTTCTAATAATTCTGCTGTGAGTTCAGGAAGGGTTGAAACTTTTAAATTGATCAGTTTAGGTTCACCATTTTCTGACATGTCGGTGAAGCGATGATATCGATGGATTTTATCGATAACCTCTTCGGTTAATGATAATTTATTCCGTTCAAAAAACCGTAAAAAAGCTTGTATTCCGTAGTAAACAATTTTAGCTTCTTCTTCATCTAAAAAAGGACGAATGCCTTCGTAGGGATGAATACTACCATACCGAGGTAACGTTAACTCACCGTCAAAGTCTTCTTCAGAGAGATCATAATCATACTCATCTAACTCTTCCTCTATGTCTTCAGCAAATTCAAAATTCAAAAACCAACAATCTTGAGCCAAAAAAGCTTGTTCAAGTTGATGGGTGGATTTTTCGTGGAGAGCAGCTTGACGAAACTGTTTTAGAGACTCTAAGGAACGATAAAGAATCAGACCATATTCTTCTCCTGACATTCCCATCACACAAAAATAAAGGGTATCCACTCCCCAACGATTAAATTCAACGGAAATAATCTCATAATCGGCCAAAATATCCCAAGGAGCAGCTTTAGCTACATCATGAGCCGTTTGGATTAATAAGGGTTCATAATGGCCGGGGAGGGCTGGAGGACGGGTATCTTCAACCGCTTCAAAACTACGAAACAGTTGATCGATTAAGGGTAAATCTGGAGCATAATCGATGGTGATATCTAAACTTTGTAGGGCCCCTCGCAGGAAAAATTGTAACTCTCGGTTACGGACGACAATTTTTTGGGGTCGGGCAGGTTGGGCGGGACTATGGGGACTTTCCATCGCCCGCAGGAGGGTTCTTACCACTGCTTCTGGTCCAACATCCGAGGGGGCTACATCCATCGCCCTGACCACCCCTTGAGAGCCATCAACCCAGATGATACATTCTTCTTGGTCTGGGTTGCCAGAGATCCTGCCTCTAAGACCTGCCACCGAACGGCGATCGCCTTCCCAAACGCTGGGAATTTGAGGAATTTTTTGAAGCCGACGTTGCGTGGTTTGAGGCAAATTATTCATACACTTTAATTTTACAAATTGAGGTGAAAGGATTGGGGTAAAGAATATAGTTATTGTCTTGATAGTCCTGACCTTCAACCCTTATTTTAGCGCGAACTCCCCTAACTCAGCCGACTTCATCAAAAATTTGGGTCTGAAACCCCGTCGTTCTACGACGGCTTTATTACGACGGCTTTATATGGTAGGCTAGTAGTGGTCAATGACCCACCCAGACGATGGAGACATAA
>JAAUYD010171873.1_pt1 | contig 29692 bp, 20 predicted proteins | sample 7278101 | NCBI WGS metagenome assembly JAAUYD01 (sample SAMN14350128, study PRJNA611818) | marine sediment metagenome | isolation source: surface marine sediment (0.6m) | place: French Polynesia: Moorea | collected 2018-08
GCACCAGTTGCAACAAGCGCAGAGAAACCGGGTTTATCAACCAAAAATTAAGGTTTTTCAGTTAGTGATTATCAATAAACCCGGTTTCTTAGGGTGGTGCAAGATATGACACATAATACTTTTCAAACATCCTCTTAGACGTTGTAATGCAACGTCTCTACACCCAGATTCATACTTTAAATTAGCAATCCCAATTTTGACATTAATAATTACCAATTAGACGGTGGTATTGCATATGTTTTCTGACGATTCTACCTACTTTCTGAGGGAAAATGACAAAGCAGAATTAAAGAAATTAGTCAGGGTATTGGAACTTTCTAGCGGTACGACAATTATCTTTGCTATTGCACCGGAGAATAGTCCCCACCATCCTGTTGTGGAAAAGCTGAAAGAAAGTTTAGCAACCAGTGAGGAAAAGTTTGAATTTGAGAACTTTTTTTATAGTCAAAACTCTTTCCATAATTTTCTGTATGGCTTAGATGATAATCGGCAGAAAAGTCGGGAAATTGGGCGCAAATTGGTTATGGCATTTGGAATTGACCAATTACCAACACCGCGCTTGGTGACAGAAATGAGGCAATTAAATTTGGGAAGGGAAGAGTTATTTTGGAGAAATTTAGGACTGATTTTATGGCTTAATAAAAAGAGTTTTTTAGATGAGTTTCGCCAGCGGGCACCGGATTTTTGGGATTGGCGAGAAAAGATAGTCCAATTTGAAACACGCAATCCTTTACTTTATCCCTATTTAGATTGGTTGATTGCTGACAATTCCTATCTAAAAATGAGTGGGGTGATGCAGGTAAATCGCCAAGTTGATATTTTTCTCGACCAAATTTATGTTTCTCTGCAAGCACAATGGCGACAAGAAGTTACAGATATTTCTGAACGCAGTCAACGGGAAATTGAGATGTTAGCATCTCGGAGTAGTTCATTTAAAGGAATGGGTTCTAGGCTGGATGATTGGAATGAATCTTACTATTACGAACCAGGACCGAAAGAATCAATATTAGGTTCAGTTTCCAAGACTAAAACGGTTACGCAAAAGGTAGATTTATCCGCAGCTGTGCAGCAGAATAACTATAGCGTAATTTTAGGCGATCCTGGTGCTGGTAAAACTACTCTGCTGCGTTATTTAGCACTGCATTTTGCAACAGCAAAAAGAGATAATTTGGAAAGGGTTTTTGTTGAGGACGATGGTGTAGATAATTATGTAAATGGGGATAAAAAGCAGAAAGAGTTAGGTAAAACTTTGTTACCTGTTTTCTTCCGCATTGCTGATTATGCAGAGAGATTAAAAGAACAACCAGAGTTAACTTTAGAAGAATATCTACGTCAATTTTACCGCCAATGGGAAGCTCATTTTCAAACAGAGAAAGAAATGGGAACTGAGGAGGTAGCGGAGTTTCTTTTGTTGAGGATGCGTCAGGGACAGTGTTTGATGCTGTTGGATGGATTAGATGAGGTATTTGACCAACAAAGCCGCAGACAAATTGTAGAATGTATTAATCAGTTTGTGGATGAGTTTCGTAACAACAAATTTGTCATTACCAGTCGCATTGCTGGCTACCGCGATGTCCAACTCAGCAGTAGGTTTGCAGAGTTTACCATTGAAGATATGGACAGCGAACAGGTACAGCGATTCCTGTATCGTTGGTGTCGAACAATTGAAAAAGCACAGCAGCCAGATGCTAGCGAGGAACAATGGCAAAGACGAGGAGATGAGCAAGTAGAGGATATTTTAGAGGCAATTGCAGACAATGAGGGTGTGAAGCGGTTAACGGCTAACCCCCTACTGTTAACGATTTTAGCGTTGATTCACCGGAATGGGGAACGCTTACCACACCGACGGGTGAAATTGTACGAGTTGGCTGTGCAAACTTTGACGGAAGATTGGCAACTCAGTAAGAAGTTACCTGATGCACCGAATGTGGTATTAAAGGAAACTGAGGTAGTGGAACTTTTAGCACCCCTGGCATACTGGATGCATGAGGAAAAGCCTTCGGGATTGGTAACGCAAGGGGAAGTGGAGGAGAAATTAGCAGAGAAGCTGGCGGAATTAAATGATACCGAACCCGAATCAGAATCCGTGGGTCAATTAGTAGGGGAATTTTTGCGGAAGGTGCGGGAAACTACGGGTTTATTTGTGGAACGAATGCCAGAGGTTTATGGTTTTATGCACCTGACGTTTGAAGAGTATTTTGCATCTCGTTATATTGCGGATAATGACCAAAGTGAGATATTAGAAATAATTCACAAACATGTTTACGAACCACGTTGGGATGAGCCACTTTTACTGGCTTTGGGATATTATGGGAGTCATTTTTCTAAGCAATTTAGGAAGCTAGCGGAGAAATTATTTGTTAATTTGGAAGATTATCAACCCGTACTGCAATATGGGGAGATAAAAATTAAAAGTCCTACATCTGATGATGCAGTTATTCTCTATTTGCAGGAGGATGAATCAGCAAATAATTTGAAAGAAGTAGAATTTAAGTTGAGAAATTTGCTGTTTGCAGGACAAGTAATTGCAGAAGTTGAAATTAATAGTATTCCTATTCGCAAAAAACCAATTGAAAAGTTAGTTATTACCTATCTTGGGATAGATACTGATTTTGAGGATGATATAACTAAAAAATTACTAAGACTGCTACGTAAAATTGAACTGTTTTATCAAAAAGGTGAAGTCATAGATTTATTGAAACAAGCAGCTAATGACTCAACGCTGTCTGAAGAAATTCGGATTAAGGCAAAAACTGCTATTCTTTATGTTGCTTGTGGTGAATCAGCAGGATTGGCAGATTCTGTGACAGAAATTGTTAATAAATTAGAGCCTTCACTGTTTTGTAGTATTAGAGATTTGGTTCAAGAATTGGGTGAAGAAATGACACCTAATCTTGAAAGAAGCCGTCAGTATTATAGTAATGATGAAAGTTGTCAAAACGCATTAACTTTTCTCACGGCAATGTCTTATCTGCGTAAAGATAAGTATGATAAAGCCATTGAGATTTTTGAGGAGATAACTGAGAAATTAAATAGCAGTTTCAGCCCTTATATTGCTTGGTCTTTGGCTACCTCTTATGAAGAGAAAGAAGTATTTGATAAAGCAAATGATTATTATCAAGAATGTTATGAAAAACTCGTTCAATGTATTGAACCATCAGCGTTTCTAAATCTTTGGATAAATCGAGGTGTTTGCTATAGGTTAGATGGTCAGTATGAGCAGGCTTTAGATTGTTTTCAGAGAATGTTGACTATTAGCACAGAGATTAATAAACCTCAAGATGAATCATTAGCTTTGTATCACATAGGTAGAACTTATAAAGAATGGAATAAATACGAGCAAGCAATAAATTACTATCAACAAAGCCGCGACCTTGATCAACAATTAGATAAAGATAATGATGTAGCTAACCTGTGGTACTGGCTGGCTGATTGCTATCGAGAATGGGGTAAATATGAGTTAGCTATTGAGTGTGAAAATCAATGTTTAGCCATTCTTCAACAGTTGGATGACCAAGTTAATATTGCTGATGCTTACTTTCAACTAGGAAGGATTTATCAAGATTGGGGTAAATACGAACAAACTGTTAATTACTATCAACAAAGCCGGGAACTTTATCAACAATTAGGTCAAGATGAAAATGTAGCTAATCTGTGGTTCTTGCTAAGTCATTGCTATCGAGAATGGGGTAAATATGAGCTAGCTGTTGAGTGTGAAAATCAATGTTTAGCCATTCTTCAACAGTTGGATAACCAAGTTAATATTGCATTAGCTTATTATCAACTAGGACTGATTTATAAAGATTGGGGTAAATACGACCAAGCTATTAATTACTACCAACAAAGCCGGGAACTTTATCAACAATTAGGTGAAGATAAAGATGTAGCTGACCTGTGGTACTGGCTAGCTGATTGCTATCGAGAATGGGGTAAATATGAGCTAGCTGTTGAGTGTCAAAATCAATCCTTAGCCATTCTTCAGCAGTTGGATGACCAAGTTCATATCGCTGATGTCTACTATCAAATAGGACAGATTTATCAAGATTGGGGTAAATACGAACAAGCTGTTAATTACCATCAACAAAGTCGCGACCTTTATCAAGAATTAGGTAAAGATAAAGATGTAGCTAATCAGTGGTATAACCTAGCTGATTGCTATCGAGAATGGGGTAAATATGAGCTAGCTGTTGAGTGTGAAAATCAAGATTTAGCCATTCGTCAGCAGTTAGATGACCAAGTTAATATTGCTGATGCTTACTTTCAATTAGGAAGGATTTATCAAGATTGGGGTAAATACGACCAAGCTATTAATTACTACCAACAAAGCCGGGAACTTTATCAACAATTAGATCAAGATAATCATGTAGCTAATCAGTAGTACTGGCTGGGTGATTGCTATCGAGAATGGGGTAAATATGAGCAAGCTGTTGAGTGTCAGTAGGGCAGGGGTTTACCCATTCCCTACCAACCAATCATGTGTCCCATTCTTTTTTCAAATTGGTATAAGTTTACTTTACCCAAACTGGTTCCAACTCCTGTAAAATTAGTATAAAATTAGTTATAATTGGGTGGTTGTTGGAAACCTGTAATTAATTGAGAAAATTTCTCAGCAATTCTGAGCAACTCCATCTCTTGCCATCGCTTACCAACAATTTGCATCCCAATGGGTAGTCCATTTTTGGTTTTGCCAATGGGAATGACAACAACGGGATGTCCAGTAAAAGCCAGTGGTTGAGTATAAGCACCCGATGCCATCATATACGGTATCTTTCTCCCGTCCACTTCCACAGCTTCCCCTGGAGAACAATGGGTAAATGCAGGTGTCATAGCCACCGGACATAACCACACATCCCACTGTGCTAATTCTCGATCCATTTTAGCAATGAGGTAATCCCTTTCCGTTAATGCTTCAAAATAGTCCTTGAGATTGGGATTGAAAAAAATCGGGAAAACCATTTTGGGAACGTTACCCAGTTTGCGTAATGAGCGATCGCCTGTCGTTCCTTCCCGATACATAAACCCCATCTTTTTGCGAATAAAGTTAATATCCATGCCCACAGGGGATGCATAAATGCTACTGTAAATTAAGACAGTCCAGCTAATCTGCCAAGCCGCTACAAAATCGAAATTAGGATGCCATTTTTCAGTATTAATACTTATATTGTTTAAATGATTAGCTACTGATTCCATGGCTTGTTTGATTTCTACAGCAACCGGAAAGCCTCGAAATTCATCAGTCCAAGCGATACGCAAATTTTCCAGGGACTTAGTAGTTGGGGTATCCAAAGGAACAGGGGGAATCTCTGGCTGACGCAAATCCTCACCAGCAATCAACTGTAGGCACAGACGTAAATCTTGAACAGAACGGGCTAAAGGACCAACTGTGAGTATTTGGCGAATGCATTTAGGCATTCCTGGAAGTTCCGGAATATGACCCGTTGTGGGAACTCGCCTATCAGTGGGTTTTAATCCAAAAATACCACAAAAGTGAGCAGGCTGGCGAATAGAACCACCAAAGTCATCACCGATATCTAGGGGAGATAAACCAGCTGCGATCGCAGCAGCGCTACCACTGGAACTACCTCCTGATGTATAGTTCAAATTCCAGGGATTATTTACCCGGGGGAATAAATCGTTGATGCCTTGCCAATCGCTTGCTAGTTCTGCCAGATTAGTTTTACCCATAATAATTGCTCCAGCAGCGCGGAGTCTAGCAACTACTGTGGCATCTTGGTCAGGGATATAATTTTCTAGGGGTTTATAACCAGCAGTAGTACGTAGTCCAGTAGTTTCAAAAACATCTTTGATAGTAATCGGTACTCCGTGGAGAATACCCCAGTTTTCCCCTCTGGCTAAAGCTTCATCAGCATGTTTTGCTTGTTGACGGGCATGTTCTTCATTTAAGGTACAGATGGCATTGAGTTGAGGATTATGTTTGGCAATCTGTATCAAATGAGCATCTAGTACTTCAACTGCTGACACAACACCATTGCGGATCATTTCAGCCAGTTGATAGGCAGACAGAAAAACTAGGTTACTCATGATTTGAAGCAATATGTATCAAAATGTCTAAAAACAAGCAATAACACAGCTTAGTTGATAGAGTTGCTAGATCCCCTAAAGATGAAAAAATTTGTATCCTGAAATTAATAGGTCTTAATAATTCTTTTCAAAACTTGTGCAAGAAGATTTTAGATTAATAGTCGATTTAGTATTAGTCCTTGCTGTTGCTGCCGGTGGTGGACTGTTAGCAGCACTATTGCGGCAACCTGTTTTATTAGGATATCTCATTGGCGGTATGGTCGTCGGACCAGCCGGACTGGGTTTAATCAAAGAATTAATTCAAGTAGAGACTCTGGCACAGTTCGGGGTTGCTTTTCTATTATTTGCCCTGGGGGTAGAGTTTTCCTTTGCAGAACTTAATAAAGTCAAAAAAATTGCCCTGGGTGGTGGAGGACTGCAAATTGTCCTCACTATCTTGGTGACAACTCTCGTGTCTGTGGGTGTAGGTTGGGTAAGTTCTCCCGCACAAGGAGTATTCCTAGGGGCAATTTTGTCTTTGTCTTCCACAGCGGTTGTTCTCAAATGCTTGATGGAAGCTAATGAAACCGAAACCCCCCACGGACAGATTTTATTGGGCATTTTGGTGGTGCAGGATTTGGCATTGGGGTTGATGTTAGCGGTTTTGCCAGCATTGGATCAGCCCATGGAATCTCTCGGAATGGCGGTATTATTAGCATTGATACGCATTGGTTTATTTGCAGCTGGTGCGGTAGCAGCGGGAATTTGGTTAATACCCCCATTATTGCGACTCCTAGCACGTACAGAAAGCCGGGAATTGTTTCTCTTAGGGGTGGTAGCCTTGTGTTTGGGTATTGCCCTGCTAACGGAATATTTAGGACTTTCCATTGAAATGGGGGCATTTGTGGCTGGTTTGATGATTTCCGAGGTGGAATATGCTGACCAAACTTTAACCTATGTGGAACCCCTGCGAGATATCTTTGCCAGTTTATTCTTTGCTGCCATTGGGATGTTAATCGATCCGGTATTTCTGTGGAATAACCTGGAATTGATTTTGGGGTTGGTAGCTTTGGCATTTGTGGGTAAATTTTTGATTGTCACTCCCATAGTCAAACTATTTCGCTACCCTTTGAAAACCGCATTACTAGCAGGGTTGGGATTAGCACAAATTGGGGAATTTTCCTTTGTATTGGCAAGTGAAGGACAGGCACTAGGACTGGTTTCTCGACGAGTATATTTACTAATTTTAGGAACAACAGCAGTAACATTAGTACTCACTCCCTTTGTCTTGAAGTTAGTACCATTTCTATTTAACTTTGTGGAATCCATACCTTGGTTAAAACCCTATTTAAACGGAGATGGACAACCTCTAGATGTATCAGAAGAACTGCCTTGTAAAGACCATGTAGTGGTTTGTGGTTACGGGAGAATTGGCAAAAATTTAGTAAAATTATTACAACAACACGATTTACCCGTGTTAGTCATTGACCAATCTGAAAGCAGAATTCAGCAGTTAAGAGAAGCCAAAATCCCCTATGTGTACGGTAATTGTGTCAGCTTCCATGTATTAGAAACAGCCGGGGTAAACCATGCCAAAGGAGTAGCGATCGCCCTCCCCGACTCTATGAATAACCGTCTGACACTGAAACGGGCTTTAGAATTATCCCCAGACTTAAATATAGTCGTCCGTGCTAACCACAATAAAAATATTGAAGTTTTATACCAACTGGGAGCAAGGGAGGTTGTGCAACCAGAATTTGAAGCCAGTTTAGAACTCGCAACCCACATGCTTACAGATATGGGTTTTTCCCCGGCAGTGGTACAATGGGAAATGCAGCAAATCCGCGATCGCCATTATCTAGATTTACGACCGGAACAATCGGCATTAGAAGTTTCCCGAGATTTGCGACGGGCAACTCAAGATATGAATAATCGCTGGTATACTTTACCTGAGAGTTCCCCTTTAATTGGGATGACCTTAGAAGAAGCGGATATTCGCTACTTAACAGGGGTCAGCTTAATGGCGATTCGTCGCAGCGATGGCGAAGAAATAGATTATCCCAATGCCCAAACCAGATTAGAAAAGGGCGATCGCTTGTTAATCGTTGGTTCAGATTCCGAAATAGCTACTTTGAAAGAATTTGCCCAAGGTCAAGCAGCCATCCCAGGAGAATATAATGCTTGTCAATGGGTTAGTGTCAGCCAGGATAGTCCCATCATTGCCAAAAGTTTAGCAGATTTAGATAAGTATCAAGCAAATGGGGTAAAAATTCAAGCAATTCGTAGAGATGGCAAGTTTATCCGTTTTCCTGATGGTAGCACACAGTTACAAATGCGTGACCAGGTTTTATTATGCGGGAATTTGTCCGCTTTGAATAAATTAGAACAACTCTTATCACCGAAAATCCAGTTACCATTGTCCTCCATCCCCGTAATTACAGCAGCAGAAGCAAATGGGTTAAAGGAGTATTTACCCATTGATGACTTGCGACACTAGGAAAGTTAGGGAGATGGGGAGAATAATAACGTTTATCTGTTGGCTTGCTCACCTGCTCAGAACTCAAGTTCCGAGCTAATAGATAAAGTCTACTGAAGTAGACTCATTATGTTATTTAGTCATCTTCAAGATGACTTCGTGTGTGAGCAAGGAAATTAATTTCCTTGCGTGGTAGGGATTTTAAGTTCAGTTTACACCAGTGAATCACTCCTAACCTTTAACCCATAATTATTCCTTTGGTTTGATATAAGCGATCGCTTGTTTCCAAATTGTGGTTTTCTGACCATTTTCTTCTGCTAGCATCATACATTGTGGGTCTTGCCAAACAATCTTTCCTGTGATAACGTCCCCTGTCAGCAGTTTTAATTCCACTGCGGTTGTTTGTTTAATCAGGTTTTGTACTTGGCGAATGCTAGGGAGTGAGGTATCAAATTCTATGGTAGGCATTTTTGTTAATGGTGTATGTACAAGGGAGAATATTTAAATCAGTGATAACTAATAACTGATAACCGATAACTGATAACTAACAATTACTAATCCTTGATAATTCATCCTCAAGAAAATGGCAATCGAATTTACTAAGTATCACGGTTTGGGCAATGATTTTATTTTGATTGATAATCGCGCAAATTCAACCCCTGTAGTCACTCCAGAGGAAGCTGTCCAATTGTGTGATCGCCACTTTGGTATCGGTGCTGATGGTGTCATTTTTGCCCTTCCGGGAGAAAATGGTACGGACTATACCATGCGGATTTTTAATTCTGATGGTTCCGAACCGGAAATGTGTGGCAATGGTATTCGCTGTCTAGGGCGTTTTCTTGCCGATTTAGAGGGCGAAAATAGGAATAAGGACTCCTATGCCATTTATACCCTTGCAGGGGTGATGACGCCTCAATTAATGCCCGATGGACAAGTAAAAGTGGATATGGGTGAACCTAGATTGTTAGCTGGGGAAATTCCCACTACCCTGGCTGCTGGGAATGAGAAGGTAATTAATCAGTCTTTGGAAGTGGCTGGAAAGTCTTGGAATGTTACCTGTGTCAGTATGGGTAATCCCCACTGCATCACTTTTGTAGAGGATGTAGCGGCAATTCCTCTGGAAAATATTGGTCCTCTATTTGAGAATCATCCAGTATTTCCCCAACGCATAAATACAGAATTTATCGAAGTGGTTAACCGTAATCACCTAAAAATGCGAGTTTGGGAAAGAGGTGCTGGTATTACATTAGCCTGCGGTACTGGTGCTTGTGCCTCCTTAGTGGCTGGGGTACTAACTGGAAACTGCGATCGCACTGCGACGGTAGAACTCCCTGGAGGACCGTTGCAAATTGAATGGTCACAAACCGATGGACGGGTCTATATGACTGGACCTGCACAACGAGTTTTTACAGGTAATTGGTAATTGGTAATTGGTAATTGGTAATTGGTAATTGGTAATTGGTCATTGGTAATTTGTCATTTGTCATTTGTCATTGGTCATTTGACTTGCTTATTACCTATTACCAACTAATAGGAGGTATTTTTTGGTAAATATTAGATGTGGAAATGTCTCTTTTGAGAATATAGAGGCAATTTTATTTGATAAAAACGGTACTTTGGAAGATTCAGATGTGCATCTACGTTCTTTAGCACAAAAAGCTGCAAGAGTGATAGATGCACAAATTCCTGGTATTGGAGAACCACTATTAATGGCGTTTGGTGTCAATGGTGATATTCTCGATCCTGCCGGTTTAATAGCAGTGGCTAGCCGTCGAGAAACGGAAATAGCTGCTGCTGCTTATATTGCAGAAACTGGTAGGGGATGGTTTGAGTCTTTAAATATTGCTAAAAAAGCTTTGGATGAAGCAGAGAAATATCTTGGTGATACCCCTTCTCCTTTATATGTTGGAAGTTTGGAAATATTACAAAATCTCTCAGCAGCAGGATTAAAATTAGGTATTCTCTCAGCAGCAACAACAGAAGAAGTAAAGCAATTTGTAGCTAATCACAAATTAAGCGATTATCTGCAATTACAGATGGGAGTTGAGAATGGTCCTTCTAAACCCGATCCAATTTTATTTTTACAAGCTTGTCAAGCTTTGGGAGTAGAACCCAGTGCTACTTTGATGGTAGGAGATTCTGTAGGTGATATGCAAATGGCACGTAACGCCAAAGCCGCAGGTTGTATTGGTATCACTTGGATAGGTAAGCCAGATAATGTCAAAAGTGCGGATGTGGTAATTCATCAACTAAATGAAATCCAATTTCTTGATATGGCTGATTAACTTAAGGAACAAATGATCACCTTACTTTCGTCTAGGATGGAGGGAACTTAATTGGTAATTGGTAATTGGTAATTGGTAATTGGTAATTGGTAATCGGTAACTTATTGTTAAAAAATGTCTGATACTCTTATTTGCTTTGGGAATAAGACGTAAGGTTAACACACCTTAATCCACCTAGTGTTCTGTCCCATTAGTTCTGAGGGCTAGTTTTATAGTCATATTTATATGACTTTGACTATTAGACTGGGACTTATAGTCCCAGGTGGGTGTGATGGAAACCCCATCATATTTTATGGGACAAACCACTAGAATAACAAACGATATAGCGCATAATTGCCAACTTTTCCAAAGCTATAGTAACTACCAGCATTTTGAAAAAGTTGCTAATGTTGTAAATCTCAATTATGGTTTCATCAAATCGTTTTTTAATTTCTTATTGATAATGGTGCAAAATATAGCGGTTTTCAGTTGACTAGAATACAGTAAGAGTGGGATAGACATCCCTACCCGTCCCAACTCCACCAATTCTATTTGTATTGCATCCAACTGAAATTTCCTATAAAGACCCCGTCCTTAAGGACGGGGACTCATTATAAAGTTCCTAATTCCAGATAATCAATAGTTCCTTTAATCATAACTATTGATAACTGATAACTGATAACTGATAACTGAAAAACTAGGGTTGTAGAATAGCAATGAAAAGTCTATTAAAAATTTATCTTACCACAAAAAAAGCAAGGATATTCACTGCTTTTGTCTTAACTGGTATTTTGTCTTTTACTAGTGGTTTAACACTTCTGAAAAGCGTCACTGCTGCCCCCCTCAATCTCTTGCCAGAAAAGGTTTCACAAGTCATTAAAGACAATACAGAAAACAATGATTTACCAGAATCTGTTTCCCAGGCTGTCATCCAAGATTTATCCCGCAGAACCAATATAAATCCTCGCAAATTAAAAATTATTAGCTACAGTCAAAAAACTTGGAACAATGGATGTTTAGGAATTCCAAATCCTGGAGAATTCTGTACCCAAGCATTAGTTGAAGGTTGGCAGGTTATTGTTTCTGATGGTAGCAAAAAATGGATTTATCGTACTAATATTAATGGGCGTTCTGTACGTTTAGAAAATACTAAAATCGGTCAAAATCAACCCACAGCTTATTATCCACAATCAATGCAGCAAGCAGTTCTCAAAGCTGCTTCTCAACGCTTGAATGTGCCAGTATCTCAGTTAATTATTATGCAGTCAAAACGTCAGATGTGGAAAAATGACTGTTTGGAATTAGCTGATGCTGACGAAGTTTGTAAGCAAGTTTTAGTACTTGGTTGGCGAGTAATTGTAGGGGCACCAGAACAAAGTTTAGTTTATCATTCTAATTATACTGGTTCCGTTGTCAGGCTGAATGAAAAAGCTAGTGAAATCAGCAAAAATTCCAAAACAAAATTGCCCCAAAATATCGCTGAACAGGTTTTAAGCAGAACTTCCCAACAGTCAAAATTACCCGTTAATAAATTGCAAATAGTTGAGGCAAAAAAACAACAATGGTCTGATACTTGTCTGGGTATCAATGAATCCGAAACTGCATGTGCAACAATGATTGTACCAGGTTGGAAAGTAACTGTTAGTGATGGACAGCAACGCTGGGTTTATCGTGTTGGTGAAATCCTGAGCATCAAGTACGATCAAGATAGCAGCAAAATATCTGATAGAAATACCATTCCCCCTGTTACTATTCCTAACAATGAATTACCATCTCCTTTAAATAAAGATGTAATTTTTCGGCAAATTTCTAGCGGTGGTTTTGCAGGTTTAACTTACCAAAGTATTTTATTGAATGATGGACGTTTAATCCGTACTCGTGTAGGTGATAGCAACGATTCTGTTCGCAGTGTCCATCGCATTTCTCCTATCCAGTTGCAGCGGTTTCAGCAATTATTAAAACAGCAGGAAAATGAATTCGATAATCTCAGCTACCCCCCATCTGCAAACGCTGCTGATTACATCACATATACTCTCACTAGCAGTAAAGGTTCCGTCCAATATAATGATATTTCTCAAAATACTCTGCCACAAAATTTACGTACTGTAATTCAATTCTGGAATGACATGGGCAAAAATTAGAATTATTACTATACTATTGGGTAAATGGTAAATTCATTATCAATTATCCATTACTCATTACCCATTACCCATTACCCGGAATTCTTGTTCCAGACGTAACATTTTACGTCTGGAACATTCTTTTTCACCAGATGTCTATTACCCATTACGAAAAAAAAACGGGGTGCGACCCCCGCAACACACAACTAATGAGGTTTAGAAAATTAATTCGCTGATATTTATATTCTCTTACATCACCCGATTTTACACATCACCCATACGGGTACTCTTTGGAAAAAAGAACTTTGGAGTTTGGAGTTAGCAATTTTGGCGTTGCTGAATATAGGTATGAATCCGATGTAGAGACGTTGCAGTGTAACGTCTAGAACAAGGGTTTGAGAATAACACAACATCATTTTCATATTCATATATGGATATGGCTAATGCCAAGCTGCGCTAACAGTAACGCCTTAATTTTTAATTGTTTTGGGAGTGATTTATCACATGACGGTTGAGTTGAAAATATAGGTTTCATCCTCCCCTTGATTGTTAAATTTTGTTACAATATCTAAAATGATATTTTGCTTTGAGAGAAAAATATTTCAAGACAAATTTTGATAATCATTTTCATTTTGGGGCAACGAAGTTTTAGGGTTTACAGGGTCATATTTTCTGCTATAATGGGAGTGTCTTTGGGTTTACCCTGGCATTTTTTTTATGATGATTTCTTGACATAGCTTCTATAATCGTTTCATGACTGAAGGTCTTCGACCTTCAAGGAAGAGGGAAGAAGGAAGAAGGAAGAAGTAGTAAAATATAGCTAGTTACTTCAAACATCGCCCAATGGTGTAGGACGAACTAGTAACAAAAAATGAGTATTTTCGTTTTCTTCAAATAGCTTTAGGCAGCTTCAAAGAACTTGATACACAACGCTCTAATTGCAAAACGAGTTGGTTTAGAAGCGTGAACCTCAACTATTTATTTTCGCTTAGCAATGAATCAAGTTGATGAAATGCAAAGAATAATAGTTTGTGTGCCCAACAAATTGAACAAATCTTCTAACAACTCAATTGGATTCAAGCTCCGTCGTAAAAGACGGGTAAAGTTTGGTAGGAGTGCAAGCTTCAACACAAACATAAAACCGCTCAAACCCTCTTCTTTCTTCCCTCTTCCTTCCCTTTGACAATTGCGTAAGTCCTGAGAAAATAGGATTTATCTAGTTTAAGAATGTGGTTCTCCTACCATCACAAAAGAACAATTTAGTTCTTGAATCACTTGGGTTGTGATTTCACTTACACCCAATCCTCCAGCAGTACGGTAACGGACAAAGCGCAATATAACTAAATCAAACCCTTGTGCTTGTTGGATAATAGTTTTAGCGACATCCTCACTGGGAATGGTTTGGATATTAGTCTGAATTTTCCAATTGCTGCTAGAAATTATCTCAGTTAATTGAGATTCAAAGATGATAACTTGTTCTGGAGGGGTACGGCGATCGCATATGTGCAGTAATACGACTTCGGCTTGATTAGCATCTGCTAAAATCTTAGCAAAACTAATGGCGCTGATGGTTTGTCTGCTGAAGTCTTTTACTGGAACCAGAATTTTCTTAATAATTATAGGGCTGACTAAAAGCCGGGTTACGACTACCGGACAGTGAGAAGACCACACAACACTATCAATCACATTGCCAAATAAACGGGCACGTAAACCTGTGGTATCTCCCCAGCCCATAACTACTAAATTGGCACTTTGTTCGCGGCTGGTACGGCTAATTCCTAAAGCAACGTCGTCATCAATACGGATGGTTGGTACAGCTTGCACTGCAAATTTTTGGCTAATTTTGATCGCACCCCGTATTCGTCGGTGACTTAACTCTAAAGCTTTTTGTAGTTGGGGATCATCCATGTGAATTTGTCCTTGGGCAATGGCTAATGGTATGATATTCCCCAACTCGTGACGTGCCAGAAGTGCCGCCATTTCAATTAAATAGTGCTGAGTTTGGGGGTTATAAATGGGGACGACAACAGTAAATTGAGATTGAGACTCTTCTAATACTTCATCTCCATCTTCTTGCCAGGAAATAGCCGTACCATCTGTTTCTAAATTTGTGGCGGGAACTGTTAAAAAACTGGCAATTCTAGAAGTAATTAATGGTCCCAAAATGGCGGTTACTAACATCAAGACAATAACGCTATTAAAAACCCCTTCATTAATTAGTCTTTCTCCTGCTGAATTTACAGTTTGATAACCCACTAAAGCTGCTGCTAATGTTGCTGCTACTTGGGGTAATGACAATGACCACATTACCAGCATTTCATTACGATTGTATCCATAGACTATTTTGGTAAACAATGCTGCTAGAAATTTGCTGCCAATTAAAGCCATAATAATTGCTAGAGCTAGCCATACTGAATTTAAAGTTTTGAGGAAAGCAGGAATATTAATTAATAGTCCCATGTCCACGAAGAAACAAGGGATAAATAAAACGCTACCCACAAATTCTACTTTTTCTCTGACTGGGCTATGTCCTAGTACATCGTTAACAGCTAAACCTGCTAAAAATGCCCCGACAATTTTGTCTACTCCGACTAACTGTGCCCCGACGGAGGCAATAAATAACGCTAGTAAAATAAATAAAAATTGGTTTCCTTGTTCATCCCCAGAACGTCGGAAAAATTCTTTTCCTAACCAATCAAAACCAAATAAAATTGAAACAGAGTAAATACCCAATCCTACTAACAGTTGAATCAAATTTAATGGAGTAAAATTTCCAGCATGAATACCGACACAAATTGCCAGTACCAATAAAGCCCCTGTATCGGTAAAAATAGTTCCTCCAATGGTAACTGTTACTGCTTCATTGGTGACAACTCCTAAACGGCTGACAATGGGATAAGCTAAAAGGGTGTGGGAAGCTAGCAAAGAACCAATTAAAACAGAAGCATTCCAATCAAAACTAAATAATCTTCCTACTCCAATGCCAGCAATTAAGGAAATAAAAAAAGTGAAGAATCCAAAGCCAATAGAGCGATTCTTGGTTTTCCGAAACTGTTCTAAATCTATTTCTAAACCAGCCACAAACATTAGATAAACTTTACCAATGCTTGATAATAATTTGATAGTTTCAGATTCAGAATCCAGCAATTGTAATCCGTTATTACCCAGTAATAGTCCTGCCACTAATAAACCTACCAATCCCGGTAATTTTAGCCGTTCAAAGATAGGTGGTACAGTTAATATAACTAGCAAGAAAATCGTAAATGTAATGATGGGACTGTGCATTAGCAAATATTTATCCTCTATTTTTAATCTCAGAAAAAAGAAAAAATACTATCTACAGAACTAAATCCTAGGGGATGAGGGAAAATCTTTGTTTGCAGCTAATAAATCTACAAAATCATAGCTTTTCTGCCCTTATTACCTATTCTTGGCATATATATTGGGGATTAGTCATTCCATAACAATACTAATCTTATATAGATTAAATACGTAGTTAGGTTACATTTGCAATTAAAAATTGTTATTCCTGTAATCAAAAATTTTTATTCCATAGTTTTTCTCTGAAACGGGTAAAATATTCATAAAGCCTAACAATTCTAACATTTATTTTAGAGATAGAGAATATTCTCTATCATCAGTTTTATAAAACAGTATCTATAGATAGATGACTGGATGGGGTAATCGATCAGACAATCAGCAGATGATTATCGCCATAAATTGATAATCAAGAGTATTATAAGAATTCATATAGCATGATTTATGTCTAAATACCTTCCTATGGAATCAGAATCTCTATCCCCAACGTCTAGTTCTCAGTACGAAGTCAAAAATCCCCAATCCAAAATAGAGGAAGTAGTTACTTCACCTCCTCCACCGGAAACAGATATTGATTTAGAATTCCTATTTACCAGAGATATTGAATTCCGGCAAGAAACGATTTACTTTATTGTGGTAGACCGTTTTTTTGATGGCGATTCCAACAATAATGAAGGTCCAAATCCTGAATTATATGACCCAACAAATCAGGAATGGGGGAAGTATTGGGGTGGTGATTTACAGGGAATTATTGACAAGCTAGATTATCTCAAAAATTTGGGAGTTACTGCTATTTGGCTAACTCCTCTATTTGAACAAGTTGAAGATTTATTCATTGAAAGTGCTGCCATTCACGGCTATTGGACAAAGGATTTTAAGCGTTTAAATCCCCGTTTTATTGCTGCTGATGATGACCCTTCTTTGAACAAAACTCAAGAGGAAAAAAATACGGTTTTTGACCGCTTAATTACAGAATTACACAAGCGTCAAATGAAGTTGGTGCTGGATATTGTCTGTAATCACAGCAGTCCCGATACCGGTGGTTCTAAGGGTGAATTATACGATGATGGAGTGAAGATTGCTGATTTTCATGATGATAAAAACCACTGGTATCACCATTATGGTGAAGTTACAGATTGGGAAAATGATTGGCAAGTCCAAAACTGTGAATTGGCAGGGTTAGCTACCTTTAATGAAAATAATATCCAGTATCGTAATTATATTAAATCTGCAATTAAGCAGTGGTTAGACCGGGGAGTTGATGCCCTGCGGGTAGATACGGTGAAACATATGCCAATTTGGTTTTGGCAAGAGTTTACTGGGGAGATGTATAATCACAAACCCGATGTTTTTATCTGTGGAGAATGGATTTATAGCCACCCAGAAGATGATCGCGCAGTAGAATTTACTAACAATGCTGGGATGACAATCCTAGATTTTGGTTTGTGTATGGCAATTCGTCAAGCTTTAGGTGCTCAAGATGATAAGGGATTTTACTTAATTCATGATATTTTAGATTTAGATTATCGTTACAACGGTGCTACGGAACTAATTACCTTTATCGATAACCATGATATGCACCGCTTCCAAACTCTCAACCCCGATGCAGATATTTTACGGTTAGCGGTTAACTTGTTGATGACCACTCGCGGTATTCCCTGTCTATTTTACGGTACGGAACAATACCTGCACAATGATACCAATGCAGATGAGAAGATTTACGGTAATAATGACCCCTATAATCGCCCGATGATGGAAAGTTGGGATACCGACACCGCCATTTATAAGGATGTACGCAAGCTTTCCGGGTTACGCCGCTTAAATCCCGCAGTATCCATGGGTAGTCAATGGGAGAAATATATTACACCGGATGTCTACTGTTATGTGCGTCGTTATCGTGATTCCCGTTGCTTTGTAGCATTAAATCGGGGTGATGCTGTGATTATTGAAGAGGTAGATACAGAGTTACCAGATAGGGAACACACCTGTGTATTAACAGGACGGAAATTTGAAGTCCAAGACGGCAAAATTGTCAACCTGGAACTCGATGCTAAACAAGGGATTATTCTTAGTCATGTAGGGGAACGAGTCAAAGCACAAACCATCGTCCGGGCACAACTTAACGGTGTGCGTACCTTACCAGGAGAAAGAGTAGTGGTAATAGGGGATTGTCCCGAATTGGGTAATTGGGATCTCGCTAAAGCATATCCCCTAGAATACATCAACTCCAACACCTGGTTTGCGGAAATTCCCTTCAACGAGAGTGCAGGTAAGCTGATTAGCTATAAATATGCCCTTTTACGAGAAGGTACTTCTCCTCTACGGGAAAACCTCGTCTTTCGTCGCTGGGTAATTGCTAGTGAAGGTACGGTTAAATGGCGGGATACTTGGGCTTCTGGGGGGGATTTCTAGAATTATTCCTTGACAAGTCATACTCGAAACGACTACGCTTTATTTAGATAAAGTCGAAGTCATTACGTATTAGTTAGTAAAGGAATTAGATTTATGTTGCCTAATAAAGAAGGACAAAGAGTACCCAATGTTAGCTTTCGCACCCGTAAGAATAATCAGTGGGTGGACGTAACTACCGATGAATTATTTGCAGGCAAAACTGTAGTAGTATTTTCCTTACCGGGGGCATTTACTCCCACTTGTTCATCTACCCATCTTCCTGGCTATAATCAGCTGGCTAAAGCATTTAAAGACAATGGGGTGGATGATATTGTTTGTATATCTGTAAATGATACCTTTGTGATGAACGAGTGGGCAAAGGATCAGGAAGCAGATAACGTAACTTTAATACCCGATGGTAATGGTGAATTTACTGAAGGTATGGGGATGCTGGTAGATAAAACCGATTTGGGTTTCGGAAAACGTTCTTGGCGTTATTCGATGTTAGTTAAGGATGGGGTAGTTGAGAAGATGTTTATCGAACCAGAAAAGCCTGGTGACCCCTTTGAGGTATCTGATGCCGAAACCATGTTAAAATACATTAATCCCCAAGCAGTGAAACCGCAATTGATTTCCCTATTTACCAAAGTAGGTTGTCCTTATTGCGCTCGTGCGAAGGAGATGTTGAAGGAGAGAGGCTTAAGTTACGAGGAAATTGTTTTGGGTAAAGGAATAACTACCCGTTCCTTACAAGCCGTTACAGGTGCAAGTACAGTACCACAAGTATTTATTGATGGTAAGCATATTGGTGGTTCGGAAGCATTGGCTACTTACTTGAGTGCGTAAACTATACAGTTCTTTACGAAGCACCAATTGGGTTAATTCAGATTAGTTGGAAATCCTACTATAGGGTTGGGTTTACCCCGACCCTACAGTAGCCATCGATTGGGTTAATTCGGATTCAATCCAAAGGTAATCCCACGGTGAAATTGCAAAGAAAATGGTTGCTGTAGACGAAGCTTTGAGCAACCACCATTTCATACCAACGAAAACTATGAACAATCCCATATTGTCATTTTTTGAACATAGATTTAAACCTTATCTTGCAATAATTTAATTATTATTATGCAATAATTGCATCAAATTCTGGTCATAAAGTCTGTTAAATGCCATGCTGATGATTGGGAATAGAGCTAAATAAACCCCTGGTATTTACCAGGGTCTTTTTGATTTAGGGATCAACATCAAAAAACCCGGTACTTAACCGGGGGAGATAGGTCAAAGTGATTATTTATATTCTATGCATCAAGAAAACACTGAAATGTTAAGATGCTTGTCTATTAAAGCGTTTACTACGGTTATCGCGACGTTGTTGACGTTGTTGTTTAAGTTCATCTAACTTCTGTTGCTGTTCTGGAGTTAGTTCAGCGCGGATTTTAGCCATCATTGCTTGACGTTGTTGTTTGAATTGTGACCGTAGAGGCTTAATTTCTTCTAGCTTGGCTTGGATTTCAGCTTCTGAAGCGTTATTGGCTTTCAATTGACGTAGTTCTTGTTTGAGTGCTCGCATTTGTTGCATCAAGGGAAGCATTTCCTGTTTAGATGCTTCTATAATTCCTTGGATGGTTTCTTCTTGTGCTGGGGTTAAGTTTAATTGCTGTTTTAACCATTGTGCTTTATTACGACCTCTATTACCTTTTTTTCGTCCTTGAAAACCACCAGATTGAGGTTCTTCTTGAGCTACTCTAAAGTCTTTGGAACCAGAATTCAAGGGAACTGCTTGACTAGCCAATGGTAATAATACGGAAGCAGCGAGAATAATTGAGCTAAAAATAATACGAGATTTCATTTAATTAAACTCCTAAATATTGATTGAACTTAGCTTTTGTTGTGACATTTTTATCGTAAGCAAGTTCTATGGAAGTTACATGGATCTCTATTCCCAACTTCTCTGTCCTGAAAGTACCAGTCTCATCTAGTACTTTAGGTCTAGATTAAATACAGCAAGCAAAAAAACAGCCCAAGTTAAATAATTTGGGCTGCTATGAATTGATTCTGCAAAGGTTTTTATAAAGCTGGTTATAAGAATTTAAGAAAATATTTTTAGCGAGCAAATCCTTGTTCACGTTTACCACGACGACGTTCCCAACGTTGTTGTTTTAACTCTGCCATTTTTTCCCGTTGTTCAAGAGTTAGTTCATCGCGAATTGCCAGCTTCATTTCCAAGCGTATGTCTGACAATTTCTGATGATGTTCTTGGATTTTTTGATGTTGTTTGCGGATATCGTCTTTTGAAGCATTTACCATCAACTGACGCATTTCTTGTTTTAACTCACGGATTTTTTGGCGATTACTTTGCATCTGTTGTTTGTAATCTTCACGAATTTTTTGGATATTTTCTTGTTGTTCGGTACTGAGATTTAGTTGTTCCATTAACTGTCCTTTACGTCCTCTCATACCCCATCGTCCAGCAAATTGAGGTCTACCTTCAGTTTGTTGTTGAGCAACTCTAAAATCTCTGGAACTATTATTAAAAGGAGCAGCAATAGTACTGATGGGTAATAATGTAGATGCTGCTACGAGGAAAGAAGCAGATAAGATATGAAATTTCATTTTTTATCTCCTAAACTTTGAGGCTGTAAATTATTGAGTCAACATTGTTTTCCTTGTGACATCTTTATGATAGGAAAAACCTATGGAAGTTACATGGATCGCTACTCCCAAATTTCGGGTAACTCAGGTACTAGATTGACGTAGTACTTTAGGTCTATATTGAGTATGCCCAACTAATGTTGGTTTCTTTACCTTATATTTAAAAAAATAAACACATCTGATGCGCAACCATCCCTGGGATTATGCAACGGTTAATCTGGAAAAAACACCCATTTCGTCTACTCTTCTACTTAGAGTTAATTCTATTGGGAATTGCCCTATTAGCCGCATTTTCTCCCCTACCACCGTTTAAACACCATGCATCTTTACGCTATGTACCAGATTTGTTACAACCTGTAGCTTTACCAAGCTTGGGACTCCGGTTTCGTCCGATTGTAGTTCCCATTATTGCTATTTTGGGTGTGTTGGGCTTACGATTTCCAATCGGTTCCCGGTTATGGCAAATAGTTTACACAGCTTTGGGTTTTGGTTTAAGTTGGTTGACTGTGATGGTGGGAGGTAGGGGAGAGAGAGTGTTTTCTTCTTTACTGCTAGTGGTGGTAATTCGAGCCTGTTTAATGTTTCCCTGGAGTGGACGCATATTAGTAGCAATTTTTGCTTACCTCTCGTTTTTACTGATGTTATTTATGTCCTTTATGGACATTAGACCTCTGGGTATTCCCTTAAATAGACCATTTCCGCGACGATTGCGGATATTACCTGATGATGTGGTTCAGCAGTTTTTGCTGAATTTAAAGCTAAATTCGGCATTGCTATTTGGTTTGGTCTTAATTTTTGTTCTGCTGTTGGTGGGGACATTACTAGCAGAAAAACAGAGTCGTCAAGAATTAGCGCAGGCTAATCAGCGTTTGCGTCGCTATGCATTGTTAATTGAAAACCAAGCCACTTTACAGGAGAGAAACCGTATTGCACGGGAAATTCACGACTCTGTAGGACATTACTTGACAGCACAAAGCATTCAATTAGAAAATGTGGCGATGTGGTTGCATCAAGATGTAGAAAAAGCAGATAAACATTTGCAAAAAGCCAGACAATTAGGGAAACAAGCTTTGCAAAATGTCCGTCAGTCTGTGGCTACCCTGCGAAACCATCCTTTACAGGGAATGTCTCTCAAAGATGCGATCGCCAAGTTGTTGCAGGAGAGTCAGAAAACCACGGAAATTGCGGTGGAGTCTGAGATTAGTTTACATTCTTCCCTGTCTACGGAAATCTCCACAGCCATATATCGAGTGGTGCAAGAAGCACTGACTAATATTTCTAAGCACAGTCAGGCAAATTTAATTCGGCTGTATCTGCGGGAGGGTTCTACCCATATTTCCCTAGGTTTAGCAGATAACGGTCAAGGTTTTGACCCCACTGAGAATACCACAGGATTTGGTTTGCAGGGAATGCGGGAACGGGTGGAAGCATTGGGGGGTATTTTTAATCTCACCAGTCATCCCGGTGAGGGTTGTAAAATTCAAATTGAGATACCAGTACCAATTAAAAATTAATCCCGTTCCGCTAGAAGATTACCTAATTGAGTGAGAAGGGGAAGAGTGGGAAGAGGAGGAAGAGGGGGAAGAGGGGGAAGAGGGGGAAGAGTGGGAAGAGTGGGAAGAGGGGGAAGAGTGGGAAGAGGGGGAAGAGTGGGAAGAGTGGGAAGAGGGGGAAGAGTGGGAAGAGTGGGAAGAGGGGGAAAAATTTAGAAAGCTAGATATCACAATGGTTTGAGTTTATGTATCTGTCCTATTCTTGTTGCAAATTGGTATAAGATGATTCGCGTTTTACTGGTTGACGATCAAAGTATTATCCGGGAGGGACTTTCTAGCCTTCTGGAAGCAAAACCGGATATAGAGGTAGTGGGGGAAGCAGAAAATGGTCAACAAGCGGTGGAACAGGCACTTTCCCTACAACCAGATGTGGTATTAATGGATGTGAGAATGCCAGTTATGGATGGGGTGGCAGCTTTACGTTCTCTGCGTCAAAAGGCACCAGAAATTAAAGTATTAATACTGACAACTTTTGATGATGATGATTATATTAACCAAGCCATACGTCAGGGTGCAAAAGGTTATTTACTTAAAGATACACCCTCGGAAGAATTAGCACAGGCAATTCGGGCAGTTCACAAAGGTTACAGCCAAATGGGACCGGGAATATTAGAAAAGGTAATGGTTGCAACTCCCTCCACTCCCCAACCAAAAATACCTCCAGAATGGGAACATTTAACACCGAGGGAAAAGGAAGTATTAGAATTAATTGCTAAGGGGATGAATAACCGAGAAATTGCGGAAACTCTGTTTATCTCGGAACGCACGGTGAAGAATCATGTTAACAGTATATTAAGTCGGTTAAATTTGCGCGATCGCACTCAAGCGGCTATTTTGGCGAATAGTTTGTATAAGTGATAACTTACAATAGTTGGGATTAGTGGAAAATCTAACCTTGGAATTAATTCCAAGGCTTATAAACAAAGTCTGATAAATCAGACTGGGAAAGGTTCTTCAATACGTTTTAAGTGATAACTTGCACCAATGTGAGAAACCGGGTTTCTAAACCAAAATGTAGGATTTTACAGGTCAATAATCTTAACAAACCCGGTTTCTCTACACGAGTGAACGAAAAAATGTGTGGGAGAGCCAAAATACTTATTACTTATTACTTATTACTTATTACTGATTACTGATTACTTATTACTTATTACTTATTAGGACAAACCGAAGTAGACATAATTGGCGAAATGTTCACAATTATTAAAGGCAATATTATACCTTGCGGCTTTGATGAATTCTTTAATTCTCTCAGAGGTTGTTTGGAAAGTCAACAAGTATACCCGGAACCTTTCTCCAAACCTCTCTCCATAGACGCGTAAAGCCTACGGCATAGCTTTGCTTACCGCGCAGCGTGTGCTTCGCACTCAGCGGCTTCTCGTAGAGTACCTCTCTCCTTCTAGGAGAGAGGCTTTGAAACCCCACTTCCCTCGTAGGGAAGGGGGGAAAGGGGGGTTAGGTTTACGCTTGTTTTAATGTTAATAACAATACTTTTCAAACATCCTCTCAAATTGCTCTGAAGTTACTCGTACTTTTCCTCGTAACTCCAAACCTCTAGGTCCCCATCCCACAGAATCATCCAGTCCTGGCTTTTCACTAAGATAATAGTGATCTGCTATTTCAGCAGAGATTTGAATTGCTGTTCTGAAAACTTGCAAAACATTGAAATCAACTAATTCAAAGCCTATTTCCTCTTGTTGTTTATAGTGTATTTCAACTTCTCGCTTCAGCCATTCAATTGCTTTTAGTTCTGCATCTTCTGGACTTTCTCCAATTGCTGTACCCCTAAACTCTTCCCTAGTAACCTCTGCGGAAAACAGACTATTGATGATTGGTTTAACCGTAGACCGTATGTTCATAATTCATGGCTATACTTACTGATTTCAGTATAAAAACAACATTCTAATTCGTCACCGCAAACACCTCCTCACCGCAGCACTAATCCTATCTACCACAAAGGTCAAACCTACAAAAACTATCAAAGTTCCCAACAAACCCTGATAATCAAAACTACTCAACTGTTCCGTTAACAACCTCCCTAAACCACCAGCACCCACTAATCCCACAATTACCGTAGCGCGAATACAAACTTCCCAACGGTACAGTATATAAGCCAAAAACCGGGGAATAGTTGCGGGTAGAACACCGTAGAGAAAAACTTGGGAGTTGCTTGCACCTAAAGCTTTGAGGGAATTTAATGGTTGTTGGTCTAAATTTTCGATGACTTCTGCCATTAACCTTCCCAGGATACCTAAATTATGTAAACCGAGAGCGATCGCACCTGGTAAAATTCCTGGAAAGAGGACAAACAGAAATATTAATGCCCAAATTGGTTCCGGTACTGCACGGGAGAATAGTAAGATAAAGCGAGTAAATAGAAATGCTGTTTTAGTTGTGATTTTTTCTTCTCCCCTCGCTGCACAGAAGGAAAGTAAAATCCCTCCTAAACCTGCGATTGTCATTGCTAAGATAGACATGGCAAGGGTTTGTAGGGAAAGTTCAAATAGTTTATCTACGTCAATCGACTGTGGTGGAAAAGTATCTTGAATAACTCCAATTAATAATTTTGCAGTGCGGGGTGACCAAAGTTTGCTAAAGTCCGCTTGGATGTACCAGAAAGATAAAATTAATAGGCTAAATGCACCCAGAAAGAGATGATGGGGAGATTGTTCGGGAGTATCACCATTTTCTAACCGACACCCTATAAGGGTGCGGCTATATGAACAAAGCCTGCCTACGCAGGCTTGTATAATGTTGGTACTAGATGTTGAGATTTTTTTCTCTCTATCAACAAAGTTACGCTTTTTGAGGTTAAGGACGTTCAAATCTAAGCGACTGGGTAATTCTAAACCCTGACGCAACCACCCACTCAAAACATCGGTGACACCACTCAACAACAGTAGGGCAAATATCAACGTCCATACCTGTTCGTAACGCAAAGATTGCAAACTGAGGTGAATTTGATAACCCAATCCCCCTGCACCAATAATACCTAACACTGCTGCGGAACGGATGGAACACTCGAAGCGATAAAAGCTATAGGAAAGGAGATTGGGAAAAGCTTGGGGAATGATGCTATAAGTAAAAGCATTCAGGGGAGTCACACCGCTATTCAGTAATGCTAATAATGGTTCCCGTGGTGTCTCGTCTAAAATTTCCGAGAAGACTTTTGCAGTAATCGCACCAAAAGGAATAGCGATCGCTAATATTCCCACCAGGGGATCTAATCCGAAAATATTTACGAAAAATAATCCCCAAATTAGTTCATGAATTGCCCTGGGAACTGCTAAAAATGCTCGTACAATTACATATAAATTAGGGATTTTATTACCCTTATATACAGAGTTCCACCATACCTCACTTGATAACACACCTCCGACTAAACCAATAATCACACAGAAAAATGTCCCACACACTGCGTAAGCAAGAGTTTTTAAAGTTGCATCGAAAGTGATTAACAGAAATTCCGGGTCAAGTTGCAAAGAAAAGACAGCGAACAGAAAACGAAAAACCAGATTCCAGCCACCAAAATTAACTAAATCACCCCTAAATACACCAGCTACCTTTAACGACCAAAAAACCGCGAAAACAAATACTAATCCCCAAAAAGTCCGCAAATTTAGAAGTAAAGGAAAATTTGGAGATTTTAAATTGGGTTCTTCTTTCTCTCCCCATCTCCCCATCTCCCCATCTCCCCATCTTGCGGTTCAATTCTATATAATTCCTCTACCATTTCCCCCGTAACTTCCTCAACAGGTGCATCAAAAAAAATCCGTCCCTCCCTCAAACCAATTATCCGCTGAAAATGACTAAACGCATATTCTACAACATGGAGACTACTTATGAGAGTTTTACCAGCATCCTCACTTAATTGACATAACAAATCCATAATTTCCCGACTGCGTTGGGGGTCTAAACTGGAAATGGGTTCATCAGCAAGGATAACAACAGGATTTTGGACTAAAATACGCGCGATCGCCACTCGTTGTTGTTGTCCTCCGGAAAGTCTGTCGGTACGTTCATAAAGCTTTTCGGGTATTCCTACTTTAGTTAAAGCTTTCAATGCTGTTTCTATTTCCAAGGGATAAATCAGGGACATAACAGCTTGGAAAAATGACCAGTGTCCCAATTTTCCAGCATTAACATTATGAATCACCCGCAAGTTATCTACTAAATGGAATTGTTGGTAAATTGTCCCAATTTGTCGTTGCACTTTTCGCCGTAATTTTGAATTTAGATTTGTTAGATTTCGACCGAAAATGGAAACTTCTCCTTGGGTGGGTGTTAATGTTCCATTCAGTAGATTAATCAAAGTACTTTTACCCGCACCGCTAGAACCTACTAAAGCAACTCTTTCCCCTGGATATATTTGTAAGTTGATGTCAGTTAAAGATGGGAAACTACTAAATTTTTGAGTGACGTTTTTCAGTTCAAAAATTGGTGCTGGGGAGTTCATAATCAGGTAATTGGTAATTGGTAATTGGTAATTGATAATTAGTAAAAAATAACTCTTTTCCCTGGATAAAATCGTAACTTGATGTCAGTTAAGGATGGGGAATTACCAAATTTTTGAGTGACGTTTTTCAGTTCAAAAATTTATGCTGGGGAGTTCATAATCAGGTAATTGGTAATTGGTAATTGGTAATTGGTAAAAAATTAAAAATGACAACACCAGATTTTCAACAGTTACAAGAGCAAATATAGCAGAAGGTAAAGGTCGTTATAACTTTAAAGACAATAAGGGTTTTCTGACTCCCTTCCCCCTCTTAAATTACCTATATTTCTCTATCTCTTGACTCTGCGTCCTCTCTCTTGAAAAGTTGCTCTTGGGGGAAACCCCGATAGACGCGCAGCGTCTTCCCGTAGGGTAGACCCCACTTTTCGCTGCGTTCTCTGCGGTTTTTTTTATTCGGTAATCTTCTACCGGAACAGGAGTAAAATGGTTAGAAGTTCTCTGAATAAAATAATTCATTGGATACGGTTGACTTATGCTCCTAATTTATTAACTATTGAACAGCTAAATACTCTTAGAGGATGTTTGAAAAGTATTATATTTAACATCACAATCCTAAAAACCTAACCCCTAACCCCTTCCCTACTAGGGAAAGGGAACAGAAAAATAGGGGTTTTAAAGCCTCTGGACTAGTAGGAGAGAGGTTTACCCACAGAGGTTTTAAGTAACCTTTTGGACCCCTCAAACAACCTCTTAACCCTATTATTCATGAACTTTCACCAGAATTAAATCCTGATTAAAATTCTATCGAAAATAATCACCCCTAGTCATAATTTTTCCAATTACCCATTACCAATTACCAATTACCCATTAACCAATTACTTAATTTTGCCAATTTGCCGACCGATTGCTTCAATTTGTTTGTAGTTTTCATTCTTGGTAGGGATGAATTTACCCGCTTGAAATAGTTCGAGAATTTCCTTTTGTTCTGGTACACTAGGGTCAAGTTTCAAGAAGGCATTTTGGACTTTAGTGACAAAATCTTTTCCATAACGCTGCTTAACTTCTGGATTAATTACCCAATGGTAATCGTAATAAGGAGGAGTGCGCCAAATTACATCCACTTTACTTAAGTCTACTTCCTTAGATTCTACTCGTTTCTGCCAAACTTTTTCGTTTAAAGCCCCAATTTCATAACTTCCAGCTTCCACCAATTTAATAGTTTTATCATGGTCACCAGAAAAGCCTGGTTCACCTTTAAAATCTGTGAATTTCACCCCAGCTTGTTCTAAAAAGTATTGTGGCATTAATCGTCCAGAAGTAGAAGATTCACTCCCAAAAGTAAATGTCTTTCCCTTAAGTTGCTTCAGTTCACTAATATTTTGTAATGGTTGTAAAGCTGTTTTTTTATTAGCAATAAAAACACTATGGAAACTTTCATCTACATCCCGTTGGGCGATCGCTTCAGCACCGGGTACTTGTAATCTGGCTTGTACCCCAGTCAATCCCCCAAACCACACCAAGTCCAAGTCTCCCACTTTAAAGGCTGTTACCGCTGCCGCATAATTGGTAACAGGTTTGTATTCTACAGGTACACCCAACTCTTTCTGTAAATATGCAGATAGTTTAGTATATTGGCGTTGCAATTTCTCTGGATCTTGGTCAGGAATAGCCCCTGTGACTAAAGGTTTAACCTCTGTTTTCCCATTGGTTGTGGAAGTAGGACTAGTGTTACTCGAACAAGCAGCTAAAGGTAATAATATTACTAACAACCCTGAAATCAGAATTTTCTTTATCATTGAACCTATGTTTATTTTTATCCAGGATAAAATTTTACAATAGTTATTAATATTTAGTCAGTTTCAGTTACAAATATTTCCTCATCAATGCTGGAAAAACCGGGTTTTTATCGGTAGAGTATCGAACATTTTCGTATTTAGTTGATGAAAAACCCAGTTTCTCCCTACACCCATAGACTTAATATCCCTCTCCTAAGAAATCGCAAGGTTTCTTTACATCCATAAGGGGCGATCGCCACTGAACAGCTTCTGTGACTCTCCGAATTCAAGCAATAATTAAATCAGCCGGATTAAGCAGAAGAAAAAAATGGTTGGTATTGATTAATTAAACTAATTAGATGCAATAGCTTGATATTTCTGGTTAATCAAACGAAACCCAGCAAATTCTAAATTGTCTGGTGAAAACCAAAAATATTCGTGGGTGCTAAATCTATCTTGGTAAAGGTCTTTTTTCAGGGTTTTATCAGGATAATATTGCATTTAGCCCACTTCCCCACCTTGAAATAAATTTCAAGGAACCTACAAACGAAGTACGTTAAAACTCATAACTTGCACCAATGTCGTTGAGCCTCACAACCCACCTTGAAATAAATTTCAAGGAACCAATAAACGAAGTACGTTAAAACGTACTGAAAACTTTGCCCA
>JAAUYD010241680.1_pt1 | contig 29676 bp, 22 predicted proteins | sample 7278101 | NCBI WGS metagenome assembly JAAUYD01 (sample SAMN14350128, study PRJNA611818) | marine sediment metagenome | isolation source: surface marine sediment (0.6m) | place: French Polynesia: Moorea | collected 2018-08
GGTGCGAACTCGATGGCGGTGAAGCGAGGCATCGACAAGGCGGTCGAAGCCTCGGTGGGCGAACTGAAGAAGATGTCCAAGAAGACCACCGGTCGCGAGGAGATTCAGCAAGTCGCCGCGATTTCCGCCAACAACGACAAGGAAATCGGCAACCTCATCGCAGACGCGATGGAGAAAGTCGGCAAGGAAGGCGTTATCACCGTCGAAGAGGGCTCCGGTCTTGCAAACGAACTCGACGTTGTCGAGGGCATGCAGTTCGACCGCGGTTACCTCTCTCCTTACTTCATCAACAACCAGCAGAGCCAGTCCGTTGAGCTGGACAACCCGCTGATCCTGTTGTTCGACAAGAAGATCTCCAACATCCGCGACCTGCTGCCGCTGCTGGAAGGCGTTGCGAAGGCCGGTCGTCCGCTGCTGATCATCGCAGAGGATGTCGAGGGCGAGGCGCTTGCTACGCTCGTCGTCAACAACATTCGCGGTATCGTGAAAGTCGCAGCCGTCAAGGCTCCGGGCTTCGGCGATCGTCGCAAGGCTATGCTGCAGGACATCGCGATCCTGACCGGCGGCCAGGTGATCTCTGAGGAAGTCGGTCTCTCGCTCGAGAAGGCGACACTGGAAGACCTGGGCGACGCCAAGAAAGTCCAGATCACGAAGGAAAACACGACCGTCATCGACGGCGCAGGTCGCGTCGAAGACATCAAGGGCCGTGTAGACCAGATCAACTCCGAGATCGCTGAGTCTTCGTCTGACTACGACAAAGAGAAGCTCCAGGAGCGCGTCGCCAAGCTGTCTGGCGGTGTTGCCGTCATCAAGGTTGGCGCGGCGACTGAAGTCGAGATGAAAGAGAAGAAAGCTCGCGTCGAAGATGCACTGCACGCGACGCGCGCAGCCGTCGAAGAAGGCGTTGTACCGGGCGGCGGTGTCGCTCTGATTCGTGCTGTTGCCGGCATTGGCGACATCCAGGGCGATAATGACGACCAGAACGTCGGCATCAACATCCTGCGTCGCTCGATTGAGGAGCCGCTTCGCCAGATCGTCAAGAACGCAGGCGGTGACGCCAGCGTCGTTCTGAACGCTGTGGCAGAGGGCGAGGGCAACTACGGCTACAACGCGGCCACCGGCGAGTACGGTGACATGATCGAGGCCGGTATCCTGGATCCGACCAAGGTCACGCGTTTCGCTCTGCAGAACGCCGCCTCCGTCTCCGGTCTGTTGCTGACCACGGAAGCGATGGTCGCTGACGCGCCGAAGGATGAGGTCGCAGCACCGCCGATGCCGGACATGGGTGGCATGGGTGGCATGGGCGGCATGATGTAATCATCCGTCTGAGCACGCTCGAAAGAGAAGAGAGCCCGGCGAGAGATCGCCGGGCTTTTTTTTGCCCGGCGGACAGCCGTCGTCCGTGCGACTGAATCAGGCAAAAAAAAAGCCGCCCAGAGGTGGGCGGCATCAAGTATAAAAAAAGCCGGAGGGGGGCTCCGGCTTAGCCGGGTTGCGACATCAGGGGGGATAGGCGTCACAACCCTTGGGGATGACTGCATACTAGGAAAAGCCCCTCGAAAGATCGTCTCAGCGGCGTATCCAACTGTTTCAAATTGCAACAGTGTTCCGAAACTATCCCGGGAGGGGCTCCTGCAGACGCAACGCCAGCCTTAGAAGCGCCAGCCCAGGCCTATGTTCAGAGACCAGTGATCGTAGTCGGCCGAGACTGTCTGCGAGTTGTCGGACGGCAGCTCCAATGTGACTTCCCCGGCAAGCAGGTACTCGACCGACGTATCGATGAACAGCCGATCGCTGAGCTCATAACGGCCGCCCAGTCGCAGCTCGAACGCGGTGTCGTCGCTTTCAAACGAGATTTCCTGCTGTCCATCGCTGTCGAAATCGATATCGATTTCCTGAATCCAGACGATGCCGGGGCCAATGTAGCCCGTTAGCTTCTCATTTTGTCCGAGCCCGAATCGGTACAGCAGGCTGGCACCGAAAGACAGAGACGCGAAGTCTCCCTCGCTAAAGCTGCCGAGCGGACCGATGTCGACCGGGTCCAGTTCATTGCGGCGGTACTGGATGTCGCCCTCGATGCTCCAGCCGTTATCGAACTGGTAGCCCAGCGTGCCACCGCCAACGAATGATGTAGTGAAATCCGCGTCCGCACTGAATTGCTGCGCGCCGTCGGAATAAACCAGCGTCGTCGACTGCAGGTTGCCGGCGCCGACCGACGCCGTTGTGTACCAGTGGCTCTCTTCTGCCGCTGCCGCTGCGCTTAATACGCAAAGGATCAAGCTTGCTGAACCAGTGATTGCCTTACTTTTCATTCTTCCATCTCCCTAAAAATTTCCCTGTTCGGATTGAACGAGTACATCGTCATGGAGCTGGCGGATGAGTGCGTCTCATTTCGGTTTCGGGTTGTTTCCGTGAGCAACGGACCTCGCCCGGCCTGTTACAAATTCCGGTACCGGGAGCAGGCGGAAACACTGGGTCTTCGTAGCCTCAGGCCCTCAAGCCGGCGTCCCGCTGGCCGATACCTTTCCTGTGGGTCGGGCACCCACACGCCGGACTGCTGTGCAGGAATGACACGGCACTGGCGCGCACAGGCGGAGTAGCGCGTGGGTTTTATCTCGAGACTATCGTTGACCAAGAAGCTGGTTCTGATCACCGTCGGAACCGCGACGATCACTCTCGTCCTGTCATCCCTGTTCTCGACCGCGTCGCAGGGCTTCGCCTATCGTGCAGACCTGTCCTCACAGGTAGTGACCGTGGCTCGGGCAATCGGCACGAACAACGTCACGGCGATACTGTTCGAAGACGAAAAGCTTGGCGAGCAAGCGCTCGCCGCCCTGCAGTCCGAGCCTTCGTTCCTGCTGGCCAATCTTTTCGACAGGAACGGAAGCCGGGTCGCCAGCTACCGCATTGACGACACTTCCGTGTCCGCCGGAGAGTCGCTGAGCCCTGACTTGCTGCTCGAGGCCGTGTCCCGGCAGCAGACGGTCAGCGACTTCGACGGTTTCCGTTACATTGACGTTATTGAACCGGTGCGCTACGAGGGTGAGCTCGCCGGTTATGTGCACATCCGGGCCGGCCTCAGGGGCGTCATGCAGCGACTGCAGCGCTCTGTCCTGGTTGCGCTAGGGATCCTCTCCGTCGCGATCCTGCTCGCACTGTTGCTGTCGCTGCGACTGCAGAAGATGGTCTCCGAGCCAATCATGCAGTTGGTCGACGCGACGAAGCAGGTCAGCGACAGTGGTGACTACGCGGTTCGTGCGAAGTATCGCGGAGCCGATGAGATCGGTGTTCTCGTCAGCGGTTTTCACGAAATGCTCGAGCAGATCGGTGAACGCGACCGAAGCCTGCAGGAGAACCGCCAGCGACTTGCCGAACGTAGCGAAAGCCTCGCTGCCGCAAACGAAGAACTCCAGGCCGCCGTCCAGGAAAGTAATGAGGCGAAAGAGGCCGCGGAATCCGCGAGCCGGACCAAGAGTGAGTTTCTTGCGCGTATGAGCCATGAGATTCGTACGCCAATGAACGGCGTCATTGGCATGCTCGAGCTTCTCGCCAGGACCTCACTGGATCGCGATCAGCAACACTACGTATCCACGATCGACCAGTCGGCCGAGACGCTGATGGCGGTTATCAACGACATCCTCGATTTCTCAAAGATCGAAGCCGGAAAACTGGTCCTCGACTACGAGGAGCTGCACGTTCGCGAAGCCGTCGAGAGCGTTGTCGAGCTGCTGGCGAACCGAGCGCATGACAAGAAGGTCGAGATGGTCTGCGAGATTCACAGCGATGCCGACCTGACCGTGCGCGGCGACGGTATTCGGCTGCGCCAGGTCGTTATGAATCTCATCGGCAACGCGATCAAGTTTACCGACGTCGGCGAGATCAAGGTCACTGTCTCAGTCACTGAGCGTGAAGAAGGCAAAGTCAGGCTGCGTTTCGACATCATCGACACAGGAGTCGGCATTCGACCGGAGAAGCAGGAGGCGATTTTCGAGTCGTTTTCGCAGGCCGACGGCAGCACGACGCGCAAATACGGCGGTACAGGTCTTGGCCTTGCGATCTCGAAAGAGCTCGTCACGCTGATGGACGGCGAAATCGGCGTCGAGACTGAGGTGGGCGAGGGGTCGACATTCTGGTTCGAAGTACCTTTCGAGGTTCTGTCGATCGAGCGAACCGTGATGCTCGAGGAAGAACTTGCCAACCATCGAGTCCTGATCATCGACGACAACGCGACCAACCGCGAGATGCTGGTCGCCCAGTTGTCTCACTGGAACATGCATTCGGTAGCCGTCGACGGTGCGGTGCTTGCGATGCATGCACTGCGCGAATCCAAACTCGAGAGCCGGGAGTACGACCTGATCTTGTTGGACTGGCATATGCCCGACGTCGACGGTGTCATGTTCGCGTCGGAGCTCGCCAAGCACGAGGATTTCTCGTCCATACCGGTCGTGCTGCTGACGTCTGCATCGGTCGCCGAGATTCTCGAAAAGAACGGCGACGCGAATGTCCAGGCCTACATTACAAAGCCGGTTCGTCAGGCACGGCTGCGGGACACGATGTTGCACCTGCTCGTTGCCGATACCGAAACCGGCGCGCTGCCCCTCGTCGACCAGATAACAGGAAGCGACTCGTCACTGAAGGGCCTCAAGGTCCTTCTGGTCGAGGACAATCGGATTAACCAGGAAGTGGCGCGAGGCATGCTCGGTAGTCTCGATTGTGACGTCGAGGTTGTCTCCAACGGTGAGGAAGCTGTCGCCGCGATTGAGGAAAAAGCTTACGACGTCGTCCTGATGGACTGCCAGATGCCGGTTATGGACGGCTACCAGGCAACCAGTGAAATCCGCCGGCGCGAGCAAGAGACCGGCGCTCACCAGGTCATCGTTGCGCTGACCGCCAATGCACTGCCGGAGGACCGCGACCGTTGTCTCGACTCCGGAATGAACGACTACCTGAGCAAGCCTTTCTCCATCGAGAAGATGCGGGAAACCCTGCTCAGATGGTCGAACCCTGACATGGCGGATTCGGCATGAAGGACACCCTCATGCAGCAGAGGGCGAGCATCCTCGTTGTCGATGACGACCCTACCCTGCGCTTATTGACGAGGGCCGCGTTGGAGCAGGTGGGCTTTGACGTGATCGAAGCTGACAACGGCCAGGCCGCTATCGACGTTGCAACGACGGCTTTTCCCGACATGATTATGCTCGACGTCGAGATGCCGGTGCTCGACGGGTTCACTGCTTGCGCGGCCATACGGCAGCACAAGGAGTTTGTCGATACCCCCATCGTGATGCTGACTGGCCGTGACGACGACGAGACGATTCAGCAGGCCTACGACTGCGGTGCGACAGACTTCATTTCCAAACCCATCAATTGGTCCCTGCTGGGACAACGCGTCCGGTACATCGTTCGCGCCAGCCGTGTCAGCCGCGGTTTGCGAGAGAGTGAGGGCAAGAACCGGGCACTCGTACGCGCCATTCCGGATTCCATGCTCGTCGTCGATGCGGAAGGACAGTTGTTGACCCACCATCGTGGCGCCAGTGGCAGCCAGATGATCGATGATCGAATGCAGGAAGGCGTCTGCATCTACGACGTTCTCCCGCAGTCACTGTCCGATTTGTGGAGACAGCAGATCAAACAGGTCCTGACGACCAAGGGCGTCGAGCTCAGCGAGCATCGTGCGATGAAAAATCGCAACTCCCGCTACTACGAATCGCGCGTCGTACCCTATACGCAGGACAGCGTACTGATCATGCTCCGAGACGTTACGGAGCAGAAGCAGGCTGCTGCCAAGGTCCGCAAGCTCGCCTTCTACGACACGCTGACGGGCCTGCCAAACCGGCAATCCTTCCTGATTCAGCTCGCCGAGGCTATTCGCGAAGCGGAAGATACTGACGGCCTGGTCGGGGTCGTTTATGTCGATCTCGACAACTTCAAGCTGATCAACGACTCGTTGGGCCACAGCATCGGAGATTCACTGCTGAAGGACATCGCCGACCGGCTGGCTGCCAGCGTGCGGCGGGACGACTTCATCGCCGGAAGCGGCAAATCCCGCGGACTGCAACTTGCGCGTCTCGGCGGTGACGAGTTTACCGTCCTGCTTCCGGGGCTCGAAACCATAGAACAGGCCGACGCTGTCTCTGACCGATTGGTGAGCGTGCTGAAACAGCCAGTCGAGTGCAACGGCCACCGCTTCGTCGTCACGCCCAGCGTCGGTATTGCGGTCTACCCGGAAGACGGTCACGACCTCGAGACGCTGATGAAGAACGCGGACACGGCCCTGCACCACGCGAAGGCGTCCGGGCGCGACCAGGTGACAAGATTCTCGGGCACGATGTCGATACGTTCGCTCGAGCGGCTCGATATCGAGGACGCGCTCCGGACAGCATTACAGAATGACGATCTCGAGCTTCACTTCCAGCCGAAGTTGAAGTTGTCGGATCAGAGCCTGACGAGCGTCGAAGCGTTGGTCCGGTGGACGCACCCGGAACGCGGTCCGATTTCTCCGGCCAAGTTCATCCCGATCGCGGAAGACACCGGGATGATCATAGAACTCGGCGACTGGGTGCTGCATCGCGCCTGTCAGCAACTCAGGGAGTGGCAATCTACGGCGCTGCACGATGTGCGTATCGCCATCAACCTTTCTCCGAAGCAGTTCCATATCAAGGACCTGGCTTCTCAGATCATTCGAGCGATCAAGATGCAGAATATCCAGGCCGGGCTGCTGGACCTTGAGCTGACGGAAGGCGCGTTGATGAGCGATCTCGACTCGACCGCCGAAAGCCTGCGTCAGATAAAGGACACCGGGCTCAGCATCGCGGTCGACGACTTCGGAACAGGCTATTCGTCCCTGAGTTACCTCACCAAGTTCCCGATCGATGCGCTGAAGATCGATCGCTCCTTCGTATTCGAAATAGACAAGTCCGAGGACAGCCACTCGATCTGCAAAGCGATCGTTGCGCTGGCCCACGGTCTTGGCATGGAGGTCGTCGCCGAGGGCGTAGAAAACAATGAGCAGTTACAGCTTCTAAGAATGATGAACTGCGACGAGATTCAGGGGTACCACTTTGCGAAGCCGATGCCAGCCAGCTCGGTTTTCGAATTCATCAAGAAATATCGATCACGGCAGGTTCGTCGGCTGCCGCATGCGAACCCCTGAGGAGACGACGCGATGGAAACGGACCTTACGATTGACACGAATGCACTGGACGCGATCCGCTCGTTGCAACAACCGGGTAGCGAAGATCTTGTTAGCAAGATCATCTCAATGTTCCTGGAGGATGCTAACCGTTACCGGGACGAAATCGGGCAGGCGATACGTGAAGGCAGCGCCGAGCGAGTCGGCGTTGCAGCCCACTCGTTGAAGTCCTGTGCTGCCAACGTTGGCGCAATCCAGGTGTCGGCAACTGCCGCGGCGTTGGAACTACTCGGACGAAATGCGTCACTGGAGGACGCGCCCGCGCAGTTCGAGAAACTGAAATCTGCAGTCGCTGCGGCGCGAGCGAAGCTTGTCAATCAGCTGGATGCCTGAAGCTCAGCAGCGGCCTCGAGGCCATAGACACTCCCTTCGCGCGGGTCGACGAAGATCGGCAACCGGCATGCCCTGGACTATCTGACGTGGTCCGACCGCTGCTATTGGGCAGCGGATGAAGCTCCCCGGACGAGCGAAACCTGGCAATCCTGCGAGGTTCGACTGACGCCGGCTACGGGGAATTCAAGCAGGGACTCGGTTGTCACAGGCACCTTGTCCATTCTCGAGGCGCGGTCAGGGATAGCAAGATATCCGCCCTGTCCCCAGGGATGTTCGGCGCCGGCGTTCAACGCACTGAGAACTCGCGGTTTTCCGATGTTTGCCTGCAGGAACAGCAGCGTTCGTCCTTCGCGGCTGGTTTCCATCTGGGGGCGAGTAGCGCTGCGCCATTGCATGGTGGGTTCGGATACGTGCGACCACAGGCCGCGATGAGCGTTAATCAGCGTCGGCGCGTAGCCATCCACTCGAATAAAGCGGAATTCGTTACGCAAGTTATCGCCAACGTTCTCGGTCGAGAACATCCCGATCCCCCATCGATTGAATTCATCGTGCGCATCGAGGCACGCTCGCACGGCGGATGTGTCGTTTCCCGCGAACACCCGCCCGGCCGGGTCGGGTCTTCGTACCAGCAACTCCGGATTTCCGCCAACCAGAGGGTCGCTACCATCGTCGGCCGACACGAAATCCGGAGCGCCTTGAAAGCATCGGCGCTTCAGATACTGCGTTTCATACGCGGCCTGCGTGCCGGATTTGGAGGTGCGACGGCAGACGTACACGGTCTGCCCACCGCGTGGGGTCGGTTGATAGGCACCGGGTCGGGTGCCGGACAGGTCTCTAAGTTCAGGTGGGTGGACGGGCAGGTCGGGCGACAGGTAGCTCGGATTCCCGCGTGAGTCATACAGTTGGCTCCAGCTCTGGATGGCGCCAGAGAAGATCGACGCGACCTGTGCCGACGTCAGTGACGGCATGTTTTGCTCGGACTCTCGCTCCGGTGAGTCATGCGCTACGTCCGCCGGGACGAGGCCCTGCAGCGCCTGCAGGGCGTTACGAAAGTTCTTGCTCACCGGCAGTCCCCAGATGATCTGTGATTTCGACCGAAAGCTCAGTCTGGATGTGTCCTTGCCGAGAAGGGTTGGCTCAATGTCTGAAACCCCAAGGCCTGGCACAGCGAGCTTGCCCCCTCCGCCACAGTCTGTCCGGTTGCTGTAAGCGGCGAGGTCGCCTGAATGCAATATGCGTGAGGGCGTACTGCAGTTGTTGTCTTCCGGGAGGTTTTCGAGATCGATGTATGAGATCTGTTGCGCGTTCGCGACTGGCGCTACGCCTTCGCCGGAACCGGCGCTGGACTTGTGCACGGCTAGCCTGAGACCGCTTGGAACCCCGTCGATGAATTCGCTCGTCAGGCAGTAGTAGACGCGCTTCTCGATGCCGTTGATCTTTCCGCGATAGACGTCCAGGGAACCGGTCTGGCAGACATTGGGCGTGCCAGGAATGCCCGACGTGAGCCTCATCAGGTTCTCCAGGGAAGCATCCTGCGTGGTTGAACCGGCGATGAACACCTCGATCTCCGGCGGCTGATCGGGCGGAATGGCATAGAGATGCATCCCCGGCAACAGGGCCAGCATCACGAGTGCCTTTGCATGCTTTTTCATAGTGAGACCGAATTCTCCAGCGGACCTGCTGGTTATCGGCAGAAAAAGCGCTTTATTGAGTTGCGAGCACTGCCTCGCGGGGGTTCCTGCGCTTCCTGCGCTTGTACACTCGATAGCCGAGCAGCGCCGTCAGGATGGAGGCGTAGATGGCAGGTTCCAAAGCATCGGCTTTGACCTGCCACCAGTAATGCCAGACGCCCAGTACCCCGACCGCATAGACGCTGCAATGCAGTTTCTGCCAGCGCCGCCCCATCCTCTGTCGCAGGCGGTTGAATGACGTCGCCGCCATCGCGATCAACAGCACCAGGGCAATCATGCCGATCGTGATGAACGGACGTTTGACGATGTCTTCGAGGATGTCCTGCCAGGCGAGGCCGCGATCGAGCACGAGCCAGGTCAGGAAATGCATGAATACGTAAAAGAACGCGAACAAGCCGAGCATACGCCGGAACCGGGCGAGCTGTGTCCAGCCGGTCAGCTGTCGAAGCGGTGTTACCGCAAGCGCTATCAGGATGAACTGGATGCCGAGGATACCGAAACGATCGAGGATCTCCTCGATCGGGTTGGCGCCAAGGCTGCCGGTCAGCCCGAAAGTGTCAGTGACGATAAGAGCAGCCGGCAGCAGGCAGGCCACAAAAACGATCGGCTTGACGACGAAACGAAGTTGCTTCTGGCTGATCACGACGGTCAGTAATTGCGGCGCAGGTCCAGGCCTTTATACAGGTGAGCAACCTGTTCGCCATAGCCGTTGAACATCTGCGTCGGTTGGCGCGGCGTGAATAGCCCGGCGCCGATTCGGCGTTCGTTCGCCTGGCTCCAGCGCGGATGATCGACGTCGGGGTTCACGTTGGCGTAGAAGCCGTATTCCTGCGGCGCCGACATGTTCCAGCTCGTTCGGGGCCGGCGTTCGGTGAAGCTGATCCTGACGATACTCTTGATGCTCTTGAAACCGTACTTCCAGGGCACCACGAGTCGGATCGGTGCGCCATTCTGGTTGGGAATGACCTTGCCGTAAATTCCGACCGCCAGGATTGACAGATCGTTTGTGGCTTCTTCGATGGTCAGGCCCTCGCGGTAAGGCCAGTCAAGAACGCGCCTGCGCTGGCCAGGCATCCGGACCGGGTCATGCAGCGTCTCGAAAGCGACGTACTTCGCCTTCGATGTCGGCTTCAATGACTTCACGACCTCGGCAAGCGAGATACCGACCCAAGGGACGACCATTGACCAGGCCTCGACACAGCGCAGCCGATAGATGCGTTCTTCGAGGTCGAACGGTTTGATGAAATCGTCGAAATGAAACGAGCCGGTCTTCTCGGCATGACCATCGACCGTGATCGTCCACGGTCGGGGCTCGAAGTCCTGCGCATTCCGGTACGGGTCGTCCTTGCCGGTGCCGAATTCATAGAAGTTGTTGTAGGTCGTGATGTCTTCGTAGGAGTTTAAATCCTCATCCGTGCTCAGCGGGCTCTTCCCGACGTCGGGCAGGACCGCGCCACGCTGGTCCGGGACGAGAGCTCCAAGTGCGCCGGGCGCGAATGCCGCGCCACCGGCGATCGCACCCGCCCGGATGAACTGGCGTCGGTTCAGGTAATTGGTCTCGCTCGTGATCTCGGAGGGAAGAATATCGGACGGCTTCTTGATTAACACGCATCAACTCCACAACGGTATAGTCACTATGACCGGACAAGTGGCCGAAATATTGCACAAAACCCGTGCGGCAAACGGGTTTGCTACAAACTGTTACCGGCTTGGAGAGCGTCCTGCCCCTGTCGAATCGAATTCTCAAGATGTACTACGCGGGTACGGCCGCTTTTCTCGTGCTGGATTATGTCTTCCAGGTCAATGTCCGCGTGGCTTTTCTGGACGCCTGGCCCGGGTGGCGGCTCGTCTACTACTGCGCCTGCTTTGGATTGCTCGCAGCAATTATCTGGCGCCCGGCCTGGGCGGAAGTCCTCGGGGTTGTCGAATCCATCGTGACATTGAGCGCCCTGATCCTGTCAATGGCGGTTCGTGTTATGTTCGTCACAAGCGACATGATCGAGACCGGGTCGGGTTTCGTCACAACGCAGGAAATCATCAATTTCATGGTGTCAGGCGGAATCGCCTGGCTGTCCTGGCAACGCGGCATGCTGGCCCTGACGGGAAGACAACCGGATTCATTCTAAGCTTCAGAGGAGGACAGGCAGGACTGAAAGGAATCACGCTGATTTCAGGTCGTGTTCAGCGAGCAACGTTGAAACTCTGAATTTCAGCCTCAGACAGGTACACATACGAGGATGAGTCAATGAGTGATGCATTTTCAACAATGGTACCGGGCAGGCCAGTAGCCAGGCCCGTTGCGACACTGGACGTCGAGCTGGTCGGAGACCTCATCTGCCCGTTCTGCTACCTGGGCAAGCGACGCGTCGATCGCGCAATACATTCTGTTCGTGGCCCCAGCACGTTGGGCTTCTATCCTTTCCAGCTCAACCCCGAGATGCCTTCGCGCGGCGAGGCCTTTGATGACTACCTGGCCCAGCGTTTCGGATCCAGGGCCGCCATTCAGCCGGTCCTTGACCGTCTGCAGGCCGAGGGCAGGGATGCCGGTATCGAGTACCAGTTCGATCGTCTCGAACGGGTGCCGAACACGCTGCCGGCGCACCAGGTCATCGAACTCGCCGACTCAAAGGGCCACGACCCTATGCCGTTGGTGGAGTCTTTCATGGAGGCTTATCTGAGTCATGGCCGGGACATCGGCGAGCGGGACATCATCGTGGACGTCGCACGTCGGCACGGACTGGACCCCGACCAGGTGACCGCTGCCATCGACGATGATCACCTGCGCGGCAACGTTGTCGACAAGGAACAGCGTATTCGGGCGAGTGGCGTTGGCGCTGTGCCGGGATTCCTGATGAACCGGCGCCTGCTGCTGGTCGGCGCACAGGAAATAGACGACATCGTCGCCGGTTTCGACAGGGCCATGTTCGGTGACGAAGACGGTAACGAGGTTCGTGCGCCGTTGCACTGACGCGCTTAACGAGCGCGACCGCTACTGAAAAAGTCGACGATCAGTCGATTGACGTCGTCAGGCCGCTCCTGTTGCGACCAATGGCCGCAGGGCGCCAGGACTTCTATGTGCAGGTCGTCAACGTGCTGGCGCATGGACTCGATGTCTTCCATTGGAATGACGACATCGTCCCGCGCGCCAATGAACAGCGTCCGAGGCCGAACCCGTTGCAGAACATCCTTCGTGCTGGACCAGTTGTGCTCCATGTTTCGATACCAGTTGATTCCGCCCGTGAACCCGGTCTTCCTGTAGGCGTCAGCAAAGTAGTCGAGCTCGGCATCGCTCAATAATGCGGTCCCGCCTGTTGACGCTTTCGCCATCGTGGCTCGAAGGCTCAAAGTCCGCCGCTCCTTTGGCAGTTGCTCGAAGGCTTCGCGAGTGATCTGCCCTCGGCGCATCATGTTGTTGATGAAGTGGCGGGGGTCCGCCTCGAATTCCCGATCCGCGGCGTCAGAATCCTGGAAGTCGACGATGTAGAAGTCATTGCCGTGACGGTGCCGGAAAATGGTGATCGGATCGACCGGCGGTCTCGGATAAAACGGAATGTTGAGCACGACCATCTCGTCGATGCGCTCCGCATGCATCAGCGCGTACTGCCAGAGTAGTATCGCTCCCCAGTCGTGTCCGACAAAGCGCGCGGACGTGAGTCCCAAGGCATCGAGCAGGCCGTTGATATCGCCAATGAGTTTCTGGATCGTGTATTCAGCGACATCTTCAGGGCAGGAGCTCGAGCCGTAGCCACGTTGGTCCGGGGCAATGGCGCGAAAGCCGGCAGCTGCAAGCGCCGGCAGCTGAAAGCGCCAGGAGAAGGCGAGTTCAGGAAAGCCGTGCAGGAGGATGACCGGGTCTCCTTCGCCCTGCTCATAGACGGCCAGGCGCAGGTTGTGGACGTCGAGAAACGCAGGTTGGGGAAAAAGCGCGTCGTTCAAAGCCGTTCTCCGGTGACTCGATTGGTGCCGGGTGCCCCTTTCTGCCGTGGCAAGTCGGCCGTATTGGGACATTTTGCTTGTTTTTTCGGGTCGCCGACTATAGTTTTCAGCCCAAGACGTTGAAGGGGACGAGTAGGTGGCCTCCTGAGGCAAGAGCGACCGGGGGAAGGTGTGAGCCCCGGGCCTTCAGATCACCGAATATCACCCCGGAGTCGCCCGCTGAACCAGCAGTAAGCAGGGCCGCTTGGTCTCCGAGAAAAGACCGGGGTTATCAGACCCCACGAGGCAGCCGGCGAGAGCCGGTTGCGAAGCCGGGTGGTACCGCGAAGAATTTCGCCCCGGACGCGAGAGCGTCCGGGGCTTTTTCGTTTTGGGTCCCGGCGCGTAGACGAGATTGTCCGACGGGTTAACGGAGTAGGGTTTTGACGTTTAAGGAAGTAGCGGGTCGCTATAACGGGCCCGAGCTCGAAGAACGCTTGCTGGAGTTCTGGCGTAGCGAAGACGTTTTCGAGAAGTCGCTGGAGCAGACGGCACAAGGACCGCGATTCAGCTTCTGTGAGGGTCCGCCGACCGCGAACGGAAAACCGGGTATTCACCACGTCCTCGCGCGAGCGTTCAAGGACGTATTCCCGCGCTACAAGACGATGCAGGGCTATCACGTGCCTCGCAAGGCTGGCTGGGATACGCACGGCCTTCCTGTCGAGCATGAGGTTGAAAAGCGCCTGAAGTCTGAAGGTCGCATCGAGACCTACGACAAGGACGAGATCGAGGCCAAGGTCGGGATCGACGAATTCACCCGCCTGTGCCGCGAGTCGGTGATGACGTATATCGCCGACTGGGAAAAGATGACCGAGCGCATGGGATTCTGGGTCAACATGGACGAGGCGTACTACACGCTCGACAATTCCTTCATCGAGTCGGTTTGGTACCTGCTCAAGGAGATTTTCGACAAGGACCTGATATACCAGGGCTACAAAGTCGTTCCCTATGACCCGCGAATCGGCGCGACGCTGTCGTCGCACGAACTCGCGCAGGGCTACCAGGAGACCGAGGACCCGTCTATCACCGTCCGCTTCAAGTTGCAGGACGAAGACGATACCTATTTCCTCGTCTGGACGACGACGCCGTGGACGTTGCCGTCCAACTTGGCGCTCGCAGTAGGCGAGGACATCGACTACAGCTACTGTGAGTCCGATGGCCAGACGCTGATTGTCGCCGAGGCGCTTCGCGAGTCGGTGTTTCGGGACATCGAGCACGAGGTCGTAAAGAGCGTCAAAGGTTCCGAGCTTGTCGGCCGGCGCTACGAGCGCCTGTTCGATTACCTCGATGTCGATGCGCCCAACGCATTCCAGGTATTCGGCGCCGACTTCGTCACGACGGAGAGCGGGACCGGGATCGTGCATACGGCTCCGGCCTACGGTGTCGACGACCTGGCGCTCGGGCAGGAGAAGGGGCTGCCGGTGGTGCACGGCGTCGGTCTCGACGGGAACTTCATCGACGACGTCGAACCCGTAGCCGGCATGTTCTTTAAAGACGCCGACAAGCCGCTGATTCGGATCCTGAAGGAGCGCGGCATCATGTTCCGCTCCGAACGATACCGACACAGCTACCCGTTCGGCTGGCGCACAAAGGACCCGATCATCTACTACGCGAAGAACGCCTGGTACATCCGGACGTCGAAGTTCCGCGAGCGGATGACTGAGCTGAACCAGACCATCAAGTGGGTACCTGAGCACATTCGCGACGGACGTTTCGGCAACTGGCTGGAAAACAATGTGGACTGGGCGCTGTCGCGGGAGCGCTTCTGGGGCACACCGCTGCCAATCTGGACGGATGGCGAAGGCGCGCTCAAGTGCATCGGTTCAGTCGCAGAACTCGAAGAGTTAACCGGCCAGGACTTGAGCGAACTGGACCTGCATCGTCCCGCTGTCGACAACGTGACGTTCGAGATCGACGGCGTGACCTGGCGGCGAGTGCCCGAGGTTATCGACTGCTGGTTCGACTCGGGCGCCATGTCCTATGCGCAGTGGCACTACCCGTTCGAAAACCAGGAGCTTTTCGAACAGCATTTTCCCGCTGACTACATCTGCGAGGCGATCGATCAGACGCGCGGCTGGTTCTACACGCTGCACGCGATCGCAACGCTCGTCTCCGACAGCGTCGCGTACAAGAACGTCATCTGTCTCAGCCACATTGTCGACAAGGACGGCAAAAAGATGTCCAAGTCGCTGGGCAACATCGTCAATCCTTATGACGTCTTCGACACGGTCGGCGCCGATGCGCTGCGCTGGTACTTCCTCGCGCGACTGTCGCCGGATGTACAGAAGCGTATCTCGGTCGACATTGTTGCTGACGTGGCCAGCTCGTTCATCAATACATTCTGGAACACGTACGGGTTCTTTGTTCTCTATGCGCGCATCGACGACGTTGATCTCAGCAAGGACGTGCCCGTCGAAGAACGCCCCGAGATCGATCGCTGGGCGCTTGCGCTGACCTACGAGACGGTGGAGACGGCGACCCGCGCACTCGACGATTTCGATGCGAAGACGGCGGGCGAGGCCATCGAGTCCTTTGTCGACCAGCTCAGTAACTGGTACGTGCGGCGTAACCGCCGCCGTTTCTGGAAGTCGACAGACCCGCAGGACAAGCAGTCTGCCTACCTGACTTTGTACGAATGCCTCGTCGCAGCGCACAAGCTGATGGCGCCGTTCGTGCCGTTCCTCGCCGAAGAGGTCTACCAGAACCTGGTGAGGAGCCGCGAACCGGGTGCGCCGGTCAGCGTGCACATGGCGAAGTGGCCGGTCGTCGATCCGGCATGGCGAAACGACGAGCTGATCTTCGAGACCGGCGTCGTACAGAAGGTCGTTGGTCTGGCGCGCGCGGCGCGCTCGCAGTCGGGTGTCAGGACACGCCAGCCGTTATCGAGAATCCTGCTGCGAGCGCCTGACGACGCGTCGCTCCAGGCGCTGGCCTCGCACCAGGATCAGATCCTCGAGGAGCTGAACGTCAAGTCCGTCGAGTTTATCGCCCGCGATGCCGGGCTCGTCAGCTATCGGATCAAACCGAATCTGCCGAGACTGGGCAAGCGTTACGGCAAGCTGATCCCGCAGATTCGGGCGGCGCTCGACGCGGCCGACGGCGGCGCTATCGCCGGTGCCGTGGCGCGGGGAGACCGTTTCGAGATCAGTGTCGGCGGGGAAACCCTGGCGCTCGACGGCGAGGATGTGCTGATCGAGACATCCTCGGCCGAGGGCTTTGCCTGTGGCGAGGACGCTGGCTTCCTGACGGCGCTGGATACGACGTTGACCAGTGACCTGATCGATGAGGGCCTCGCCCGCGAGGTGGTTCGTTCGGTACAGGACTCACGAAAGCAGGCAGGTCTCGAAGTCTCGGACCGAATCGTTCTGGGAGTGTCCGGGTCGCCGGCGATCGAGAAGGCGCTGGAAAGGCACAGAGACTACCTGATGACCGAGACGCTTGCCGTTAATTGGGAGACAGGCCAGTCAACGCCGCTGTTCACCGATGAGAAGACGTTGGCGGAGGATTCCTGGCGCATCGAGCTGCGAAAGGCCGGCTAGAAATCCTTCGCTTGCGGGGTATTCGTCAAATCTGCTATAAAAACCGGGCGCAACTTACTGAACGAACCCGGACGTTCGACAGATTTCACCAGGCTGGAGCTGCAGGAGGCAGCAAACTCAGGGGGCGCTCGACGCCGTGTTTGAGAGGCACGGCCGGCTAAGAATAAGAAATCGTTGGAGTTTGGATGTCAGACCCTCATCTTGACCGCTTTGACGCGGCTGTGCGGACGCTTGCAGGTGACGGAAACGTCAAAGACCGCCTGCAGCGGGCCTTCGAAGAAAACCTGAGCGAAATCCCTGACGAGGAGTTACCGACGTCGCTCAAAGAACGATTTACGGCGCTGAAGAGTCGTATGACCCGCGTCGAACCGCACAACGGGGAAGGCGCAATCTGCGCCTCGGTTCGAAAAATGTCGGCCAAGGAAGCCAGCAGCTGCGCTATTTCGGTCGTATCCCTTTACGGTGAGATGCTGCGCGGCAACGAAGCGGGGACGGTGCTGGCGGCCATTGATGAGGTCGATGCGGCGGTCGTCCCGCCGTTTCTCGTCAAGTCCGTCTCATGAAGCCAGGCTGTCTCCCGACCGACGGTTACCGGCTCGCCGTCGCCGTACGCCGTGCAAGTCGTGTGTCTGAGCGCTGACTGCGGCAGAATGCGCGGATGACAACATCCAGGCAATCACCCATCGGCGTATTCGACTCGGGTGTCGGGGGGCTCACGGTCCTGAAGGCGCTCCGGCAAGCACTGCCCGCCGAACATCTTGTCTACCTTGGCGATACTGCACGCCTGCCGTATGGGACAAAAAGCCCCCAGTCGATTTCACGTTACGCCCTGCAGGCCACCGAGAGTCTGCTGAACCGTGGCATCAAGCTGCTCGTCGTCGCATGCAACACGGCATCCGCCGTCGCATTGGAAGCGCTCAAGGCGCATCTGTCGCCACTGCCGGTCGTTGGTGTCGTTGAGCCGGGCGCCAAGGCCGCGGTGTCGGCACGATCGGCGGGCCGCCATCTCGTGCTTGCGACCGAAGCGACGGTGCGACTTGGCGCCTACACGGCCGCAATCAAGCGTCGTGACCCGGACGCTGCCGTTCATGAGATCGCCTGTGAAATGCTCGTTGCACTTGCGGAGGAAGGCTGGACCGACGGCGAGATCGCCACGGCGATCGTCAGGCGCTATGTCGATCCGATCATCGCGGGCGGCAATCAGCCGGATACCCTGATCCTCGGGTGCACGCACTTCCCATTGCTGCGTCCGGCCATCCGGGCGGTCGTTGAGCCCGGCACGGCGATCGTCGATTCGGCCAGCACAACTGCCGATGCGGTCAAGGAACTGCTGGCGAGCAACGGTTCCGGCGCTCCGGCCGGGCAGGTGGGTCGACTGGACCTGCTGGCGACAGACGGTGCCACGCGTTTCGCCCGTATCGGCGGCCAGTTTCTCGGTCAACAGATAGCCAGCAGCGACATAGAAATAGTCGATCTGTAGCACTCCGTCCGCACGCGCTATTCACCGTGCCATAATCGAGCCCATCCAGGGATCAGCCGGGGGATACAGCGTGAAAGCACCGAAGGGAATACTGATAGTCATTGCATCGGTGGCGATGTGGGGCTGCAGCGCCGACAAGGCGCCGGAGCCGGAAACCGTCGTTGAGCCACTGATTGCACAGCCCAGGCCTGATATTTATGCCGAATTCGCACTGACCGCTGATCTGAGCGGTCTCAGCGATAACCAGAAGGCCATGCTGGTCAAACTCATCGAGGCATCCGACATCATGGATGAGCTCTTCTGGCGGCAGTCGTTCATGGATGGTTACGAAGAATGGCTGGCGGGCATAGGAATCGACGACGCACGCCGCTTTGCCGAATTGAATTACGGCCCGTGGGACCGGCTCGATGATGAGCGGCCGTTTCTCGGCGGTTTCAGCCGGAAACCGCCAGGCGCAAACTTTTATCCTGCGGACATGACCACGGAAGAGTTCGAGCAGGCGTATCTGCCAGGCAAGACTGGCGAATACTCGCTGGTGCGTCGCGATGCCGAGGGTGAGTTGTACCTGGTGCCGTATCACCAGGCCTATGCGGACGAACTGGCTGAAGCCGCCGCGCTGCTGCATGAGGCCGCAGACCTCGCCGAGAGCGCCAACTTCTCGATCTACCTCAAGCTTCGCGCGGCTGCGCTGATCAGCGACGACTTCCAGACCAGCGACATGTTCTGGCTGGACGTGAAGGACAACGACATTGATGTCGTGATCGGGCCGATCGAGTCTTACGAGGACCGGCTGTTCGGTTATCGCAACGCTTACGAGTCCTATGTCCTGATCAAGGATCTCGACTGGAGCGAACGACTGTCGCGCTTCGCCGAGTTCCTCCCGGAACTGCAAGAAGGCCTGCCGGTGCCGGACGCATACAAGTGGGAAACTCCCGGGACGGACTCGGAGCTGAATGCCTACGATGTCATTTACTACGCAGGGCACAGCAACGCCGGGTCAAAAACGATCGCCATCAATCTTCCTAACGACGAGCAGGTCCAGTTGGAGAAAGGAACGCGAAGGCTGCAGCTAAAAAACGCGATGCAGGCAAAGTTTGAGAAGATTCTCGACCCGATCGCGGATGTCCTTATCGACGACGGGCAGCGTCAGCACGTCACCTTTGACGCGTTCTTCTCCAACACCATGTTCCATGAGGTCGCCCACGGGCTCGGCATCAAGAATACGATCAATGATCGTGGCACCGTCCGCGAAGCATTGAAGGATGTCGCCTCCAGCATGGAAGAGGGAAAAGCCGATGTTCTGGGCTTGTACATGATCACTGAGCTTCACGAAGCCGGTGAGCTGGGGGACGTAGAGCTGATGGACTACTACGTGACGTTCATGGCCGGCATTTTTCGTTCCGTCAGGTTCGGCGCCAGCAGCGCGCATGGCAAGGCAAACATGGTGCGCTTCAATTTCTTCAGGGACAACGGCGCGTTCGTTCGGGACGCAGAGACCGGCAAGTACGCCGTCGACTTTGAGGCGATGCAGCAGGCAATAGAGGACCTGTCACGTCTGATACTGACCTTGCAGGGCGACGGCGACTATGAAGGTGCGATCGAATTATCCAATTCGAAGGGCGTGATCGGCGACCAGCTGCAAACGGATCTCGACCGACTGACGCAGGCGAACATCCCGGTGGACATTACTTTCCGACAAGGGCGTTCGGAACTCGGTTTGTGAAGCGACCGGCGAACCGGCCGGCACAAAAAAGGCGCCTCTGAGGGCGCCTTTCTTCCTGGAAGCTTGAGCTGCCTGGCCGCTTGGCGGTCCCTGTCGCTAGCGCCCGTTGTCGATCATGCGCAGGAACTCAGCGCGTGTCTTGGCGCTATTGCGAAATGCGCCGAGCATCTGGCTCGTGACCATCGACACGCTGGTCTTGTGAATACCGCGTGTCGTCATACACTGGTGAGACGCCTCGACAACGACGGCGACGCCGCGGGGTACCAGCACGTCGTTAATGCAGTTCGCGATCTGGGCGGTCATTTTCTCCTGCACCTGGAAACGTCGCGCAAACGCTTCGACGACGCGCGCCAGTTTAGAGATTCCTACGACCTTGTTTTCAGGCAGATAGCCGACGTGCGCTTTGCCGATGATAGGCGCCATGTGGTGCTCGCAATGCGACTCGAACTCGATATCGCGTAGCACGATCATCTCGTCGTAGCCCTCGACTTCTTCGAACGTGCGCTTCAGGAAGTCGACGGGGTCGTCCTTGTAGCCACTGAACCAGTCCTCGTAGGCGCTGGCGACGCGCTTCGGTGTGTCGAGGAGCCCCTCGCGACGCGTGTCCTCGCCGGCCCACAGCAGTAGCGTCCTGACGGCCTCTTCAGCCTGGGCGCGGCTGGGCCTGCGCGGCTTTCTGGTCTTTGCTTTTGCCAAGTCCCTTATCCTTTACTTCGTGCGAATGCGCAGACGCCAGGCCGCGCTGAATGTCTAGCCTAGACAGCGATTCCTGTCGGGCAGCTGACGCCAGTACCCCCGATGCCGCAATACCCCCCGGGGTTCTTGGCGAGGTACTGCTGATGATACTCCTCAGCGTAGTAGAAGCGACCCGCCGGCGCCAACTCGGTCGTAATTGCACCGTAGCCCGCGCTGTCCAGCCGTCCCTGGTAGGCGCTCTTCGACTGCTCCGCCGATGTCATCTGACTGTCACTGTTCGTGTAGATCACCGAGCGGTACTGTGTGCCGATGTCGTTGCCCTGGCGCATGCCCTGGGTCGGATCGTGGTTCTCCCAGAACGTCCGCAGTAACTCGTCATACGTCACCTGGCCCGGGTCGAACACAACGAGAACGACCTCGCTGTGGCCGGTCTGGCCACTGCAGACTTCTTCATAAGTCGGGTTTTGCGTGTAGCCTCCCGCATAGCCGACGGCTGTCGAGAACACGCCGTCGAGCTCCCAGAATTTCCGCTCTGCGCCCCAGAAGCAACCGAGACCGAAGATTGCGGTCTCCAGGCCATCGGGAAAAGGAGGCTTGATCGGGTTTCCGTTGACGTAATGCTGATTGCTGACGATCAGTGCAGCATCACGGCCCGGCAGAGCGCTGTCCGCCGATGGCAGCGCCAGGTTTTTCTTGAACATGTGTCTACTTCGCTTCGTAGCGGCCGCCGCGTCGCGGCCGATGAATGGTTCCCTGCGCGCTGTCAAACAGGACAGGTATCGACTGTGTGTTACCCCACTCGGTCGCCCTGTAAACGGCGAAATGCAGGTGAGGCATCGTCGAATGCCCCGTGTTTCCGGAGTAGCCAATCAGCTGCCCCCTTTCTACACGTTCCCCTACACTGACGGCAGATCCGTTTTTTTCAAGGTGGTAGTACTCGCCGGTCGTTCCATCCTCATGCAGGATCACAATGAAATTGGCGAATTTGCCGCATCCGCGATCCCAACAACCCCGAGAGTGAGACTCGACCACCCTGGCGACAATCCCGGCGCGAGCTGCGTGCACGTGTGTGCCCTCTGGCATATCGAAGTCGATGGCAAACTCCTCGAGCCCGGTATGGCTGAAGCGAGAACCATAGCCTTGCAGAACGCGATAGGACTTGCCGGGCGCGTAGGGCAACGCATAGATGTGATCATCGTTGTGCTGGGCGTCCTTGTCGCCGACGGCCCACTCGTAGAAGTAATCGTAACTTCCGGTTCGGCCACCGCCAGCCGCGTTGAGGGTGACGACCGACTCGGACTGACGCGGGGCCAGCGTGAGCGTTACCGTTTCAGGGCCGTCGATATGCATATCTTCGCTTTTGACGCGAAGCGTGAACGTGATGGGGTAATTCCTGAGGTTCTTGGCACGGAGCTCTATGGCGCCATCCTGGGATATGGCGTCGACGCAGAACCACTCATCCTTGCAGCTGTCTGCAGAGCTGCTGGCGGCGGCGAATAGCAATGCCGCGGCCACGTACCTGATGGTGCGAAAGAGGATGTCAATTTCCTCCTCAGGTCAGTCGCTACGTTTCTTCTATGACTTCGGTTCCACCGGCAGCCTTGGTCTCGCGGAGCGCGTCCAGCTCAGACTTACGATAGAAGAACGTGTGAGTATACGTCAGCTTTTCCGTCGTTACAGGCTCGCCTTCCAGAAACATCGGCCTGAAGACCCGGGAACGGATCTCTCGTTGTACCTGGCGCTGTATCTCGAAGAACTCGGAAGGGTTGGCCTCGACGATCTGGAACCCCGTTACTCGGCCGCGCTCCGAGACGCTAAAAGAGAACGTTATCTGGCCTTCGGCGAGGATTTCATCGGGGTTCAGCCTGTCTGCACGTGTCGCCTGTCCCGCAAACGTGGGCAGTTCATTGCGGCGCAGAGGTTTGATCCTGCCGAGCGTGTCCGATCGTCGATCGAACCTCCCTGGTTCCGCGGACATCAACTCCCAGGCATCGCCATACTGGGAGCGGGCCCGCAATAGGCTTCCCTGGAACAGGTAGAAGTCGCCCAGCGCCAGCAGCGCGTCGGCCTCCGTTTCCCAGTTGCTCTGTTCGCTTTCGCGGGCAATGCGCAGCGCTCGCTTGAAGTGGATCTCGCCGGCACTCGATCCGGGCTGGTTCAGCGGATCGGTGCCCGACAGGTCAAGAAAGAAATACGAGCGACCGAGCTTCGTCAGCGGGTCGATGAGGCGAGTGTCCATCTTGCCGGACTCACGCTCGATGATTCGAATGATCCTGCGATACGTTGCCCGTTCGTCGATAATGTAGCCGGTACGATGCTGCCAGCTCGCGCGACGCATCAGTGACGGGACCATGTCGATCGGACTCGTTCGATAATGGCGAACGTTCAATCCGTAGATTGAGTCGTGCACGGCCTTCGCTTCTTTCGTCATTCCCATCCTGAGCTGCGTTTCGGCCAGCGTTTCCAACAGCTCAATCTGACCCATGTTGTGCGGTCCGTCATTGACGTGGGTGATGTGTACGGCGCGAGCGAAGGTCTCCGCTGCGAGATCCGGGCGGCCGCTTTCGAGCTGGGCTGCACCGATTCCCCGTAACGGGTTGATGAGCATTCCGTTCAGCCGGTCTTCCCGCTCCTCGATGATGTCGATTGCCGACTGGAAATTCTGCTGCGCAGCGTCATACTGGGCATTGTTGTGCTGCACGATGCCGAGATTGGTCAATGCGCGAGCAGTCTCGGTGGAATTCGGCCCGTTGACGCGTATCGCCAGCTCTACAACGCGCTTCGCTGCGTTGTCCGCCTCATCGAATATCCCGTCATTCATGAGCTCTCTGTACCGCTGAAACGCCTGCAGAAGAAGCTCCTCGTCGGTAACCTCCTGGATTTGTTCAACGGGCGCCTCATCCGCAACCTCGACCACCTGATCGAGTGTCGGCTGCGGCAGGCGCGGGCCGCCGTCGATGTTGCCAGCGTCCTGCGTGCTTGTGCCAGGCTCGGCCGGGTCTTGAAGGACCTCGTTGTCTGCGGCGGGGTCGTCGGAGTCGGTGACTGACGGTGAATCCTGCGCGAGAGCGGGCGATGCGAGGATCGCAATGCCTAACAGGACCGGATTCAATCTTCCCTTTTGACTCATGTTGCTCTATCTCGAGTTGCCGTGTCTTCCGGCATCCAGTTCTTAAGACCGACAGGCACTGCGAAGGTTCTGTTTACATCGCCTGCAGCCGAACACCACTATACCGCTACAAAACGGCGTTCGATAGCAACGAAACGGTAGCCTCCCGGCTTGTTACAAAATAAGACCGTTTTCCGGCCCGTTGAACGCGGCCGCGAGCCGTCGGGGCAGCGCATCAGAATCCCAGCCCCAACTGTTGCGCGCCTGGCTTGATAAAACGGGTTCGGTCCAGCTCTCGCTGATACTCTCCGGCGATGAGGCCGCGCTTCCTGCAGGCAGTCCTGAAGCGCGCAGCCAACATGTCAGCGTAGGCTCCCCGACCGGTCTGCCTCAGCCCGTAGCGATGGTCGTAATCCTTGCCGCCGCTGGCCTCGCGGACCAGGCTCAAGACATGAGCCGCCCGGTCCGGGAAGTGTTCGCGCAGCCAGTCGCTGAAGATCGACTTAAGCTCGTGCGGCAATCGCAGGAAGATGTACGAAGCGCCGGCTGCGCCGGCATCGGCAGCCGCGCCGATCAGCGACTCGATCTCTTTGTCGTTAATGGCTGGAATGATCGGGGCTATGAGCGCATGCGTCGGTATTCCGGCGTCGACCAGTCGGCGTATCGTTCTCAACCGGGACTTCGCGGACGACACTCGCGGCTCCATAATCCGTTTCAACTGATCGTCCATCGTTGGCAGGCTGACAGCGACGGAGCACAGCTGCTTGGCTGCAAGCCGCTCGAGCAGATCGATGTCACGCTCAATCAGCGTCCCTTTCGTGATGATCGAAACCGGATGCTCATGCCTGTCGAACAGCTCGATCAATTCTCGCGTGACTCGCGTCTTTTTCTCCGCCGGTTGGTACGGATCCGTATTCGCGCCCAGCGTTATTGGCTCAACCTCGTAGCCGGGCTTTTCCCAGGCATCCAGCAGGCGGGTAGCCGCGTCAGGCTTGTAGAAAATCCTGGTTTCAAAGTCGATGCCAGGCGACAGGTCCAGGTAGCTGTGAGAAGGTCGTGCGTAGCAGTAGATGCAACCGTGCTCGCAGCCCTGGTAAGGGTTGATCGACCGGTTGAACGGGACGTCGGGTGAATCGTTGGTCGCGATAATGCGCTCCGCACGCATTGCGCGAAGCACGGTCTCGGGTGCGGACTGTACTCGCTCTTCGCCCGGCTCGGCTTCTATGGTCTGGCGGGCAAAACGCCCGTCCGGCGCGGAGACGGCGCCTCGGCCTTTGTGTACGGTGCCTGACGACATCGATTCACCTGATTACTGTATGTATAAACAGTACTTCAGGCGGGGGAGCGGGTCAATCGGGCGTCGGAATCACGCCATCCGTTGCTAGTTCAGTACCCGGTAGCCGCGCCCCTTCATGCAGCGCTTGAAGACCTTTGACTGCTCTTTGTCGGCATCCAGTCCGGATCGCGTACCGCCCCACAGAGCCCCCCAGCCGGCCGATTCTGAAACGTCGCCGCCGATGGCGCCGGCCGCGGCGCCTACTGCGGCGCCGAGCCCCGCGCCTTTGGCCACACCGGTTGGAACATTGACTTCCTTGCTGATCTGTTCACATTCCTGCCAGTCCTCAGCCATGCGCGCCTTGTCGACGCCTTTCGTGTCGATGATCGGATTCGGATTCGCGGCACAACCCGCCAGAAGTGCGAGCAGCAGGATGGATGAGATTCTGTAGGGCATCATATTTCGCTGTTTCATGACGGCAAGACTCCATGTTGCACTATCGCGGGCGATGACGCACCAGCTTTCACCATTATGTCGCACGTGCTCATCCGAATAAACGTTCGACAACCAGAACGGTTGACCGGTTCCGTCCTCGCTTTACGCAGCGCCCGGAGTGTCCTCTCTCGACAGCAAAAACGGCCTCAAATGGCCAAAATCCTCAAGCTTTTCGTCTCTCGGCCGATCTTTTGTTAGTGGATCTACGGAGTCTGGAAGTGCAGGCGGCTGGGCAGTATTGCGAAAAACAGATAAGGCGGCGCTACGTCATCGCAGTCATTGCTGTCGTCTTGCTGTGCGTCGCCGGCCTGATTATCGAGCGGGTGGCCTTTTCAGGCGCGTACGGTCACGGCCCACAGATACGCAGGGCCGCAAAGCAACGTGCCCTGATGGCCCAGTCCATGGCGTTCGCCGACGCCGCCCGAGCCCAGACTTCCTATGCACTCTACGTCGAGCACATCGAGGCGTTGCAGCAGACGAGATACCAGCTTCTGAGGAACCACGAGACGCTGATCTCGGAGCGAGACGCAGGGATGTCCGGTGTCTGGTCGGACGAGCTGCAGGAGGCCTATTTCCAGCCGCCGCTGACGATCGACCGACGGCTGCGCAATCACATCGAGCAAATAGACCGTCAGCTGGTTCGCGATTCCTTCGATTCAACGGCCGAGCCGAGTATCGATGCCAACGAGGCCGCTCTGCTGTTGGCGGCGCTCGACGATGTCTTGAGCATCTATGAGTCGGCTCTGACCGCTCAGCTGGACACGCTCAGCCTGATCAGCTACTCGATTATCGTCGCCATCCTGCTGAGCCTGTTACTGATTGGATGGCTGGTTTTCCAGCCAGTCATGGCCCAGCTTCGCTACGACTTTCATCGCCTCGCCGAGTCGAACCAGGCACTGCTCGCCGAGGTGTCCGAGCGACAAAAGCTTGCGGTCAAGCACTCCGCCGCCGAGGCGAAGTTCAGAAACGCGTTCGAGAACGCACCAATCGGCATGGGCCTGATGGACGCAGAGGGTTTTGTCTTCGATGCGAACCCGGCGCTCCGGAGCTTTTTCCCGAACGAGAACGGCGGCATCTTCTTCGACCTGCGCGACATACTCGGCGAAGAGGACATTACCGAGTTCGAAGAGCAACTGGCCGCGTTCGGGGAGAACCCGGAGCCGGTGTCCTGGCAGTTGCAGTGCAGAACCACGGATGACAGCGAGATGATTGCCGCGATCAGCCTGTCTCCGGTGCTCAACGCCGACAACGAGATTGAGTACATCGTCATCCAGGTTCAGGATGTAACCGAGTCGCAGTCCTTGAATACGCGGCTCGAGTACCAGGCGAGCTATGACGATCTGACCGGACTGATGAACCGGCGCGCCTTCAAAAGGGAGATCGAGAAGGCCTGGTCCGACAGCGGCAAGGGTCAACGGAACAGCTTCCTATTGTTCATGGACCTGGACCAGTTCAAGGTCATCAACGACACGTCCGGCCATGCGGCAGGAGACCAGCTGCTAAGACGAGTCAGCGAGCTGGTCACCGATTGCGTACGATCCGATGACGTCGTCTGCAGGCTGGGCGGGGACGAATTCGGCATCGTACTGAAGCAATGCCCGGCGGACGTCGCTAAACGCATCGCCGAGACGATCCGATCCAATATCGACAGCCTGCGCTTCGTGTGGGGTTCCGAGACTTACCGTGTGGGAGTCAGCGTCGGCGCCGTTCCGCTCGATCCGGCACTGGGCGATGTGAATGAGATCCAGCAACTCGCGGACGCTGCCTGCTACGCCGCGAAAGAGGCCGGGCGCAACTGCGTTCAGATGGTCAGCGAAGGCAAGAGCGATGCGCGGCGCCATCGACGGCAGATTCGCTGGGTCCAGCGCCTGCGAGATGCGATGGACAACAACCGATTCGCGATCTACGGCCAGGCCATCCATCCCACGACGCCCAGACCGGATGCGCCAGAAATGGTCGAGGTCCTGTTGCGCCTTCGGGACCCCGAACAGAAGCGCCTGATACCACCGGGCGCGTTCCTGCCAGCCGCGGAGCGTTACGGCCTCAACGTTGAACTGGACGAATGGGTCATAACGCGATTGCTGGACATGCTGTTCGTGCATCACGCCTTCCAGGCCAGCGATGTCCGTTACTGGGTCAACCTGTCCGGCAACAGTATCGGCGACGAACGCTTTGCGAAGACCCTGAAGGAGGCGGTACTGAAGGCTCCGCTGCCGCCGGGCACGATTAACTTCGAGGTCACCGAGACGGCGGTGATCAGGAACGTCAAGGCAGCGGGCCGTCTCATGGGCGAGTTGCGCGAGATGGGTTGCCAGATGGCGCTCGACGACTTCGGTAGCGGCGTCTCGTCTTTCGGTCACCTGAAGCACCTGCCGATCGACCTGTTGAAGATCGACGGCATGTTCATCAAGGACCTGGACCAGGATCCGACGAACCGCATCTTCGTCAAGTCGATCATCGACATTGCCCACTCGCGCGGAATCGCGACGGTTGCAGAGTGTGTCGAGAACGAGGCGGTCAGGAAAACGGTAGAGGAGCTCGGCGTCGACTATGTGCAGGGCTTCGGTATCGCAAAACCTTACGTACTGGCGCCCAAGTTCCCGGAACGACGGGATGAAGCTAACGTCATTCAGCTGGCTGGATAATCTATGGACATGGCAGAAAAGAGAACAAAAATCCTTGCATCGATCAAAGCGTTGCCGCCGCTGCCGGCAACCGCGCAGCAGGCATTGAGCACGTTTGCCGACGAGTTCGTCGATGCGGACCAGATTACTGCGATCGTCGGCGACGACGCGGCAATAGGCGCCAAGCTGATCGGGTTGGCGAACAGCGCCTACTACGGGCTCCCCGAACCGGTGGACAATATCCAGGATGCTGTTGCCCGCGTCATTGGCGTCGAGACGGTGCGATCCCTGGTGCTCGCGATGGCGATGCAGAGTTCGCTGCGCAACGGCGGGTGTCCGGCATTCGACGCGGAGCGCTTCTGGCGTGAGTCGCTGATGACGGCCCAGTGCTGCAAGAAGATCGCGGTGAGAGACAACGCCCTGTCAGACCACGAGAAGCGCCTGTCGTACCTGGCCGGACTGTGTCACAACCTCGGGCTCATGGCACTGGCCTGCGTGGCGCCCGCAGATACCAACGCTGTCTTGCAGGAACACAGGGCGAGGCATGAGAAGTTCGACCAGGTTCTGGCGGACCGCATCGGGCTCAGTCATCGGGATGCCACCGTCCAGCTGGCCAGACAATGGGAGCTGCCCGAGAAGCTCTGCGATGCCTTTGGGTGTCGCAGCGATCCGAAGATGATCGCGAACAGCCGGCTTGGTCTTATCCTGATCTCGGCCGCATCGGCGGTCGGCAACCTCGAAATCGACGAGCATCACCGATTCGACCTCGACGCTGCGTCGCGCGAGCTCGGTGTCGCCGTCGACGAGTTGCAGAAGATGGCACTACCCGGCGAGCGTCAGCTTGAGCAGATCGAGACGCTGGCGAGCAACATGGGCCGCTAGCCCGAGTACCTGACCGATCGCGCAGGCCGACCGATCTTACCCGCGAATCGGTGAGACATTCGAGTCGGGCGGGCTGCGGAGTCTCCGCAGCCCGCCACAGTGATCAGTCGTCGTAGGCCTTGTGCAGGTGTACGTCCTGCTGCGGGAACGGGAAGGAGATGCCGACTTCGTCGAAACGCTTCTTGACCTTCTCCGTAAGGTCGAAGTAGACACCCCAGTAATCGCCGGAATTCACCCAAGGCCTGACGATGAAGTTCACGCTGCTGTCGGCCAGCGCCTGCACCTTGATCGTGACCTCCGGATCTTTGAGGATGCGGTCGTCCGCATCGACCAGGGCGCGCAATTCCTTATGCACCTGGTCCAGGTCGTCGCTGTAGCTGACACCGAACGTCAGGTCGACACGTCGGGTGTCATTCGCCGAGTAGTTCGTGATGATGCTGCTCATGATCTGCGAGTTCGGCACGATAATTCGCTTGTTGTCCGGAGTTTTCATCACCGTCGTCAGAATCTGGACCTCTTCAATCGAGCCCGCGACGCCCGCGGCTTCGACGTAGTCGCCGACCTTGTACGGCCTGAACAGCACGATCAGCACGCCCGCGGCAAAGTTCGACAGCGAGCCCTGCAGCGCCAGGCCGACGGCGAGGCCGGCAGCGCCCATGAC